>Ga0206683_10001837_pt1 | contig 14518 bp, 10 predicted proteins | sample M280m12015metaG_FD_155483 | JGI IMG/M metagenome (GOLD analysis project Ga0206683, IMG submission 155483) | Ammonia-oxidizing marine archaeal communities from Monterey Bay, California, United States - M2 80m 12015 | ecosystem: Environmental > Aquatic > Marine > Intertidal zone | place: USA...
AGGTCGGAGCAATGGAAGGACGCAAAATCGATGGTACCGCCTTCAGTGGAGAGAAGGAAGAATCCCTCCGCTCAGGACTACTGCGAAACGGTCTCGCCCACACTGGTCGCGAGTCGATGATTAGTGGAGAGACTGGAGAGGCATTTACTGCTGACATCTTCACTGGAGTCATTTTCTACCAGCGATTGCATCACTTGGTGAGCAGCAAGTTGCACGCCCGCAGTCGCGGTCGTGTGCAGATACTCACCCGACAACCAACCGAGGGTCGTGCACGACAGGGTGGTCTGCGATTTGGAGAGATGGAGCGCGATTGTCTGATTGCGCACGGAGCCTCTATGGTCATCAAGGACAGACTGCTTGACGAGTCTGACGGCTGGCCACTGTCGGTGTGTAACAACAAAGGTTGTGGTCACATCGCTTACTACGATTGGAAGAGGCGCACTCCGGTGTGCCCTGTATGTGGTGACCGAGCAGATGTACATTCAGTACAGACATCCTACGCATTCAAGTTGCTTCTGGACGAAATGAAAAGTCTTGGAGTTGCCATGCGACTTGAACTGGAGGACCAAAGATGAGCGCCCGTGGAGTAGCCCAAATCCCCAAGAGGATTAATTCGATAAAATTCAGTTTGATGGATCCCAATGAGATCCGCAAGATGTCGGCCGTCGAGGTAAAGACTGCTGACACCTACAAGGACGACGGCCACGCATACAAGCAGGGTCTGATGGACCCGAAGATGGGTGTTATCGACCCAGGAATTCGCTGTGAGACCTGCGGGAATAAGCACGATGATTGCCCTAGTCACTTCGGACACATCGCACTCGAGCTTCCTGTGATGCACATCGGATTCACTATGCTGATCAAGACATCACTGAAGTCTACGTGCAATGAGTGCAGCCACATTCTGCTTCACAGTGCAACCGACACTCACCCTCTCGACCCAGAAAAGTCTGAGCAGGACTACTACCGAGACCGAGTTCACGACGTAATGCGCAAGCACGGAGTTGGTTCGACCGAATTCAAGAAGATCATCAAGGAAATTGAGAAGGAATGCTCGAGTGCCAAGCGCGCTATCTGCATGCACTGTGGATCCGAGCAAGGCAAGATCATGCTCGACAAGCCTACCACATTCAAGGAGAAGAAGTCCGACAAGGGTGAGCACAAGTTGAACGCTCGTGACATCCGTGAGTGGCTTGAGAAGATCCCTGATCAGCACCTTATCTTCCTCGGGATGGACAGCGATTCAAGTCGTCCAGAGTGGTCAATCATGAAGGTTCTACCAGTTCCGCCGATTACCGTTCGCCCTTCGATTACACTCGATAGCGGCGACCGCTCCGAGGACGACCTGACTCACAAGTTGGTTGACGTCCTTCGAATCAACCAGCGTCTACGCGAGAACCGTGATGCTGGTGCGCCACAACTGATTGTCGAGGATTTGTGGGAATTGCTTCAGTATCACGTCACGACCTACTTCGATAACCAAACTAGCGGAATTCCACCCGCTCGACACCGCTCCGGCCGCCCACTCAAGACGCTTTCACAGCGCCTCAAGGGTAAGGAAGGTCGCTTCCGTAGCAACCTTTCCGGAAAGCGCGTGAACTTCTGTGCTCGAACTGTCATCAGTCCAGACCCTAACCTCGGAATCAACGAGGTTGGTGTACCAGTACACACGGCGAAGGAACTCACAGTTCCAATCCGTGCTACTAGCCGAAACCGCGAACAACTTCGCCGAATGATTCTGCGTGGACCTGATGTTCACCCTGGTGTGAACTACATCATCCGTGGTGATAACTTCCGCGTTCGTATTACTGACCGAACGAAGTACATCTGGGCTGGATTTAGATGCCTTAACCCCGACTGCCACTCAGGCAGCGAGGACGAGCCATACGTCGGATACCGACCTGATCTCAATACTGTTCTACCTGCACCTAACTTCCTTCCTGGACTCGAGCTGATGAAGCAGATGCGCCGAACAGCCCTCGGAGAATTGGAGGAAGTTTGGTCGGTCGACCTTGAAACTACCATCTCGAATCTACGAGGAGAGGACGCGAACGGCCGACCTCTCGCCGATGACGACCCCGCTGCAACCATCCACCATCGCTGGGTCTGGGAACAGACTAACCCTGACGAATACTTGCCTGATCACCTCGAAGTGAACTGCCCTCACTGTGGCAGCCCGTCTGTCGCAGATGAACAGAGTGAGGAAGTCTACCGCACTGAGGTCGAGGACCGCCTGTCAACCTACGATAGGGATGGCAACCCTCGCCCTGGAGTAATCGTCGAGCGTCACCTAATCGATGGCGATGTCGCGATCTTCAACCGACAGCCATCGTTGCACAGAATGTCGATGCTTGTCCACGAAGTGCGTGTAATGTCTGGAAAGACGTTCCGCTTCAACCTCGCCGATTGTACTCCTTACAACGCTGACTTCGACGGTGACGAGATGAACCTCCACGTCATTCAGTCCGAAGAGGCACGCGCTGAGGCCAAGATCTTGATGCGCGTGCAGGAGCACATCATCACACCTCGATATGGAGGTGCTGTGATTGGTGGAATCCACGACCACATCTCGGGCGCTTACCTGCTCACTCATGGTGAGAGAATCATTCCAAAGGTTCTCGCCATGGAACTTCTAGGTTCAGTCGCCTGGGATGGAGAACTTCCTACAGAAGTCACCAGTAAGGATGGAGTCGTCGGATACCTCGGCTCGGATCTTCTGAGTCTTATTGTTCCAGCAGGCTTCAAGCTAGAGTACACAAGCCGAAGCGGCGACCAAGTCAAGGTCACCTCAGGCGGAAGCGTCAGTGGTACTATCGACAAGCGCGGAATCGGTGCAGAAGATGGACGTCTACTCGATGCAGTTGTACAGACTCACGGCACCAATGTCGGTGCAGAGTTCATAAATCGCATGACAAAGATGACCATCGCGATTTGCACTTCGAGTGGTTTTACCACAGGAATCGACGACGAAGATTTGCCCGCTGCGGCAAAGACCGAAATCATAGAAATCAATTCACGCGCAAGCGAAGAGGTCGATGCCGAACTGGAGAAGTTCGGTAACGATGGCCGTCGCTACGAGGCTCGTCCAGGTCGAACACCAATGGAGACCCTTGAGGAGAACATCCTGCAGATTCTCGATTCTGCCAAGGGCGAGTCGGGTAACATTGCGAAGACATACCTTGGAGACGATAACTCAGCCGTCATCATGGCTACCTCCGGAGCTCGCGGTTCGATGGACAACCTAGCCATGATGGCAGCCACAATCGGTCAACCAAAGGTTCGTGGAAAGCGCCTCGAGCGCGGCTACCAAGATCGTGTTCTCTCTCACTTCCCTCGTGGAGTGAAGGGTTCCGAGGAGAAGGGATTCGTCGCCTCGTCCTTCAAGAAGGGACTAGAGCCTACAGAGTTCTTCATGCTCTCAGTCTCCGGACGTGAGTCGCTTGTCGACACAGCGGTTCGAACCTCAAAGTCAGGTTACATGCAGCGCCGTCTAATCAATGCAATGGATGATCTCAAGGTCGCCAACGACGGAAATGGCTCGGTTCGCAACACTGCTGACCGAATCATCCAATTCGAGTATGGTGAGGATGGAATCGACCCAGCGCGTAGCCGCAAGGGTATGCCATTCGATATCACCAAGGTTCTCGACGACGCTCTCGGGGGTGATGAGTGATGGTAGTCAAGAGTGCAACAAAGAAGAAACTCATGGATCTCGGTATTGCCGAGGAATTCGCACACCGCCTCGCCGATGACCGCAAGTGGGACGACGTCAAGGTGCTGTCCGCTGGAGAGATTGCTCAGTTATGCGCCACCGACTCAGGTATGGCTCAGAACATCAGTGAAGTAATTCAGGGTTCGACCAAGGCTGCTCAGAAGGAGAAAAAAGCAGTGAAAACGATGATTCGCCGACGCGTGGCTTCCCGCCGTCGTAAGAAGAGCGTTCTACCACTGCAGGCTTACGACGCCGAGGACAAGATTCGTCAACTTCAGCGCGGCTTGGATGTCGAAAATCCAATGTTCATCAGCCTGACCGAAGCAGCCGCTAAGGGCAATATTCGCATTACGCCGAAAACCATCAACGATCTCGTCAACGGTTTGCTTTCTCGCGGAAAGAAGAAACTGACTGCAGCCGAGGCCCGCAAGGTCGTCAAATGCGCCGATGCAGACATGAAATACTCGCGAGTTGACCCGCACGAAGCGGTTGGAATCACTACTGCTCAGTCAATTGGTGAACCTGGAACTCAGATGACGATGCGCACTTTCCACTACGCTGGTGTGGCTACGGTCAACGTCACACAGGGTCTTCCTCGTGTAATCGAAATTGTCGATGCTCGAAAGGTTCCGAAGACACCCACGATGAAGGTCTATCTCGACGAGAACGACTCAAAGAAGAAGCCTTTGCGCACTGATGAGAAGAAGGTTCAGGCGATTGCTGCTGCCCTCGAAACCACAACAACTCGTGACATTGCTTCAATCGATGTTGACGTGGCCCAACGCCACCTCAACCTCGAGCTAAATATCAAAAATCTACGCCTGAAGAAGATGACAGGCGCTGAGGTCCGCGACAAGTTGCAGCGAGCTATGAGATTGTTCATCCAAGCCGATAACGATGATCGCCCGAAGGTGCTCAAGATTATCCCGGGCGTTACCAAGGAAGATGATCTTGCCGAATTAGTTAATGATCCACCAACTTACACCGCTCTTCTACAACTCGAAGACAAGGTGAAGAAGTTGCGATTGAAAGGTCTTCCAGACATCGTTCGTGCAAATGTGCAAGGCCCGAACCGCGATACTGGTGAGTACTACATCGCAACTATCGGCTCGAATCTTTCAAAGGTCAGCGAATTCGCTGGAGTCGACCGTGGTCGAACATACACTAACAATATCAACGAGATTTACGGTTATCTTGGAGTCGAGGCCGCTCGACAGGCAATCATCAACGAGATGCAGGATACTCTGGAAGGCGCTGGACTCGAAGTCGATGTCCGTCACCTCATCACTGTATCAGATGTCATGACCAGTGAGGGCGAAGTCCGAGCTATCGGACGCCACGGAGTCAGTGGAACCAAACACAGTATTCTGGCACGTTCGGCTTTCGAAGTCACAGTCAATCACCTGCTTCGTGCCGGTGTGATTGGCGAGCGCGACCATCTACGTGGTGTCACGGAGAACATCATCGTGGGTCAACCAGTCGCTCTCGGAACCGGAAGCGTAGAACTATTCTACATCCCGGAAGAGGCTGAGGCTTGAAGGAGGAATTCACATGGATTTGGCAAGACAATTGAAGCAAGGAATCATTACTGGAACCGTCCTTTTCGGACAGCGCCAAACCACCAGTGCGTGTACCAAGGGAGATGCCCGCCTCGTACTGGTTGCAGCCAACTGCCCAGCAGACTACATCTCTAATCTGGCAGCGAGCCACCCCGATGTACCTGTACATCAGGTTACCATGGTAAACCGCCAACTCGGTGCTGCTTGCGCTAAGCCATTCCCGGTCAGTGCACTATGTGTCATCGATCCAGGGCAGTCAGACTTGTTGACACTCAGTTCGAACCTCTGATTGGCGACTTGATACAACCCTCTCTTCGGGGTGGGTGAACACCCTAGCAAGGGTGTCCTTCAAGGTGCAGACGACTACCAGAAGTCATGGATGACACCGTCGGGGATCTGTTGAATCTCCGCGGTGTCAGATTGGTCGAGGCATCCGGAATCACCGAGACCATTGGTTTTCGTTGCCTAGGTATTGCTGAGAGAATCCCCGACCTTGAGGATGAAACCAGCGCCTCAGTCCACGTTTGGCACATTGCTTCTAATTTGCTGCCACTGAGTGTGGCTGAGGCTGAACGCTGGCTCGTAGATGCTCCAAGTGGTCCACATTGGATGCTTAGTGAAAGGGAATTTGAATCGGCTGCAAGTGAATTACTCAATTCTCGATTAAAAATCGAATTGTGGGGCCCTGAGACTCTGAGCCGCTGGATTGGGGAGGCGGTTCTGAGAGGAGATCTGCGGGCGATGATACCAACGATTTCACCTATCATCGAGTTGGAGCAAGAATTGCCCGATACAAGTAATTCCATCGACAGGGTTGTGCTATCACCAATTGTTGACCTCGATGAATGGCTGATACAGAGAGGGTTGGAATTCGTAGAAGCAAATCCAGTTCTCATCGAGGCGCGGATTTGGAGGGTTGATGGAACATTGGTTAGTCCTAAAGGTGTGAGGGAGAATGGATCTTGGAGCGTTCTTGAGGATCCGTGGGCAGGCCGTTTGGAATTGCATGAAGTGGATGAAGTTTTGAGCAATGCGCCGAAACTCCGTCTGGTCGATGCAAATTCTGATCTTTGGTTTGGTGAGGATGACCTACGGGTAATGCTCGTCGGCATCCTTGAGACTCGCCGTCAGAAACAGGAGGAAGCCAAAGCTGGTAGCGCTGTTCGAAGTACCATGCTGGAACGCTGGACCTTCGATTCATCCGAAGCCGAGTTGGAGATGATTCCTACAGCGATTCCAGCCTGGATTATCGACCACGACCGTGGTCGTGAATTATTACATTCAAGAAATGGTCGAACCTACGAAATTAATTCCGCTGTAGAGCCATGATTTCGTCTGTCGAGAGAGTGTCACCTGACATCAGACGCGTCATCAAGTCAGCGACCTCAACTTGCTCGTCCTCACCCGCAACTCCCTTCTCGCGAGCATCGATTGCCTTCAACAGGTCTTGCATTGAGTGTATACATCGTAGAGAGACGATGTAGCGGCTGTGAAGGGAATCTGCTTCTCTCTTGGCACGAGTGACTCCTGATTGGGCAGAATTGGCCTTTTCTCGTAGCCTATCGACCTCTTCAGAGAGTTCCGCCATGAGGTCATGAGCCTCTTGAGCGTGAGATACAGCGCCCTTGACCTTCTTGTGAGCATCTTCTTGCGACTTTTCGGCATCTCGCAATTGAATCTTTAGATCGCGGATACCACCGTCAGATTTGCTTTCCTTCGCCTCTCGAAATTCCTGAGAAAGGCGCTTCATCTTCATGATGTATTCGCGTTCCTTCTTTCCAAGAAAGCGCCCCTGTTCGTAGAGGCGTTCTAGCCGTTCCATTTCTGTTCGGATGCGGCTAGGTGAGCGAGTTTTTTCGACACGATCTCTTTGCACCTTATCCTCACCTTGTTCTGCGATCTTCTCACGAAAATCTGTTCGAATGACTCTTAGTTCATCGGTGCGCTCGGCTCGAATGTCCTTGAGATCCCGCACTGTCTGATTTGATTCGTCTCGAATCGCTTTTTGATTTTGGACTTCAGTGATGAGTTCCTTGACTTGACGGTTGAGTTCGTTTCTCTCATCGAGGAGAGTGCGAACTTTCGCATTCCACTGATCACGCTCCTCGCGATTGTAGGTAATTTGTTCCTGAACATCATCGCAGCGAGGTTGCAGGAATCCGCGGATCTCCTGACTATCCATCTGCATACAATCGCGCTCCTGTGGCTTTGCGTCCGACGTTTTCCATATAAGCGCATAGGAATTCTTCAATTGCCCCTGAAATTGTTCATTCTCTCTTACTCGCCGAGCTACCACGTCGTGGCCCACCTCGGGTCACACCGAGTTTTCGCTTCCCCTTCTTACCGGAACGACTACGCCTTTGCGGTTCATCTTGTGATTCTGTAGTCTCCGACTCACTGGCTATTCCCAACAGGCTGCCTGAGTCGAGTAGGGCGGTTAGTTCGTTGGTGTTTAGAGAACCGCCCGTGCTGGCCCGCTCCTTGACATCAGAGAGTCGAATTGGTGGGCCTCGTCCACCAGTGATTTTGAGGTAGGAACGGAGCCGACCGGCTTCCTTTCGTAGATCCTTTCGCTGCAATTTGATGGAGTCGAGTCGCTTGTCGATACCATTGATTCGCCTGCTCATCTTACGGATCTCTCCTCGAGTCACCTTGTCAGATTCGATATCGGTGCCTTCCGTGGCGCCGTCTGCGGTAGCTTTCCGCGTCTTCTTTGTTGCGTCGAGTTTTGTGGTGACCTTTCGCAGATCTTCGATTTGAGACACATATCGCGCGTGAGCCACCTCGGCTTCGCGCTTGCGAACGACTGCGGCTTGCAATTCGAAGAAGCGTCGGAATGAATCGAGTTCGCGGTTGAGGGTTGGGACGGTGGTTAGATCGTTATCGATGGTAGTAAGTTTGGTGTGAGTTTCACCCATCCACTCTTCGAGAACGGTTGCTGGAGGTGGAATGGAGATGTTGACCTTGTCGCGGAGATCTCTGTCCTTGTCCGCCTTTTTCTTAATCTCGTGGAAGCGGCGAAGGAGTCCCTTACGCTCTGAATCGGCCTCTTCGATTCCGCCGACCGCGGTGCGGAGGGATTTGACGAGGTCAACTTGTGATCGGCGGTCTTGGCGCAGTGAGTTGAACTCATCCTCGAGCGAACGCAATTGCCGGTCGAGGTCGGCTGACTTCTCTTCGATTTCATCATGAGGTAGATCCTCAAGATCGTCAAAGAGCCCCTCGCTCATTCTTCTTCACCTCCATGAGAGGGTGCTTCGGCCTTCTTAGCGGCCGGGGTGGGGGATTCAGGGGCAGATTCTACTACTTTCTTCTCTGAATCTGCCTTAGCGGGATTCTTTGTTTTGTTTGACTTGCCTTTGCGGGGGTTGTTCTTTCCTCGCTTCTTATTATCCGGCTTGATCTTTCGTGCAAAGGTTGAGTCTCCTCCCTCGGCAACTCGCTTCTTTGCGACCAAGAGATCGGCGAAGCCAAGCCCTAACTCTCCATCGCCGTCCTTCAGACGACGTTCCCAGTGACTGATGGCGTCATCGGACTGAGCAAGGAGTTCCTTTGCTCTGTCTAGTACCCTGCGAATTTCACGAATTTCAGCCTGCATCGTTACCTTCTTTTCATGCAACGGTTGAGCCTTCTCAACCGCCTTAATCATGTCTCGATGGGACTTGTCAGCGGTCTTGAATAGGTGCGACATTTCTCTTCGGGAATCGATGTAATCAACCATTTCTGGGTTCATATCACGCCTTTCCTTCAGCCATTTCTCATTCTGTTCTATGAGTTTCTTACGGCGATCGATCATCTTCTTCTCGGCCTTATGGTCGAGCGCTGAGGTCTGAATGCTATCTTCGATTTCATCCAGTTCCTCAAACAGCTTTTCTTTCTTCCAATCAGGGTCGAGGCTTACCATTCCTCCTGATTCAACTAGTGAGTCTCTGTGTCCACGCACCTTTGGTAGGAGTCCGTGAGCGACCTTTTGTGACGAATCTCGAGTACTCTTCAATTTGGCAACAACATCATTGGCACGCTTGTGATTTTCGACAGCACGAGTCACCTTTGGAGCTAGGTTTTGCTCCTCTGCTTCAAGGGTGCGAATGACCGTAGGCAACTGGTCTTTGAGCAGCCTCCTGCGGTCTAGCAAGGCTTGCGCCAGTTCCTCTGGCGAGACGCGCAGGAGAGCTTCAGCATCCATGTGCAGCCGGCCCAAATTGGAATCGGCCATAAAGGTCACTACGTGACCTTGAAATGGGGTTGGCTTGATACGCTTCACAACACCGAGTCCCAGACGATGAAGCACAGGCTGCGCCTTCGCAACTTGCTTGTGATTTCCGTAGCCCTTCTCGCCGTCACCCTCCTAAGTTCGACTGTCAGCGCTCAAGATCGCTTTACCATCGAGGATTCTTCGGAATGGGATACCGTCCTCATAGATGGCTCAACGAATGTAGCCTCAGGTAACTCCTCGGCCTTTGCCGGAGACCAAATTTACCTGTCGATTGAGGTCGCCAATGACGATACAGCAGCGGGTCATGACGAATGGTCATTCCACATTGTCCTTGACGGAGCGTCCTCTCCCGAACTGACTGGATTCCTTGATGGGTCAGAGGAATCCGTCATGGTGAATGTCTCCTTCGGGCCACTCCCAGCCGGTGAAATTCACCTTGTCTTCACAATCGATTCAAGCGGCGAAAGCGAAACAATGGTCCTGCCCGTCGAACCCAACCCCCTCAATCTAACCGCAGCAGGTTCGCCAGAAATCGCATTGATCGGTGAACCTGCTCATGTTGGAGATTCCTTAACAGCCTCGATTCTTGTCCACAACCAAGGCAACTCGCCTCAAACAGTCCAACTCGAACTCACTCCAGGAACTGCAGATCCGATCCTCGGCCCTGCAATCGCCATCAATCCCGGCTCAAGCAGAGAAGTCTCAGCCTCCTTCACCCCCGCCACCGCTGGACCACTCAATATTGAGTGGCGTGTCCATTCAAACAATGGCGGAGTCGCTAGAGAGCTCAATGGAACATCATCAGTCGAGGTTCTGAATTCGCAAACCATGACTCTCGTCATCGACTCAACGACATGGGATCTAACCGACGGATTGAACTCTGAAATCTCACTCTACCTCTCAGAAGGTCGCTCCCGCGAAGTTAGCGTTGAAGTGGCAATTCTCGACCAAACCATCGAATCAATCATTCAGACATTTTCACTAACACTTGACCCAGGAAGGAGAGAACTAACTCTCACGCTCGGCCATCCTTCTGCTGATTCGCTGATCATTAGAGTCGAGGCGGTCGATTGGACCGCCTCACAGGATTTGGAGGTGCAACGAACACTCACTCTCCCAATCCTCGACTTAGAGGTTGAATCATCAGGAGTTTCCGCCGCCCCACGTACAGGGGAGCAAGTGACTCTTCCGTACGAACTAAGCAATGATGGCAATACACCAACTCTAGTCGGCGAAGTCAGGGTCGTCCGAACCTCCGATGGAATGGTCCTCGACACTAATCCTACGTCTGCAGTTGGCCCTGGAGAAAGCCAGTCTGGTCAATTGACAATTGCCTCATGGCCCGATTCCAAAGTGGTCGAAGTAGAGATAATCTGGATGACCAGTGGTCAAACCGAAAGCAGACTCCTTGAGATTGTCTCCTATGCTGATGCTGAGTCAGGGGCTGAGTTGCCATTTGATCTCTCAGCCGCTATTTACGGCGCAATCTCTGGACTTGTTCTGGTGATGTTCATCCTCGTTCTTTACCGAACCGTCTCCGAGAGTGTCGCTGATACCGGAACCTCTCGTTTCAATCGCTTGAGGGAAGCTCGCGGTGAGCGCAAGAAAGCAGCTGCCGCGACGAAGCGTGAGATTCCATGCCCTGAATGCGATCAGCGCCTGAGTATTCCAACGACTCACACAGGCGCTGTCAAGTGTCCTGCTTGCACAGCGAGATTTTCGGTAGATGCAGTCGCGGATGCCACACCAATTCCAACCGCTGAACCATCTTCAGAGATGAGTCAGATACCGCCACCTCCATCGGCACCTCTCCCCGAACCGACCCCCGAACAACCTCTCAATGCTGTGGCTCGTTCGATGGTCGATTTCCTTTCATGCCCATCTTGTGATCAAACACTCAAGGTTCCTGTTGAACGCCGCCCTGTCAAGGCGCGTTGTCCAGCCTGCCGTTCTGAGTTCATCGCGGAGGTCGGGCAGGAATGAGTTCGAATGGTATGGGAATGGTGGTCTGATGCCCGAACTAAGCGAAATTGAGGAGATGTATCTCAAGCGTATGTTTGAGATGCACACAGATCAACCGGATGCTATTGTCAAGACTTCGATGCTCGCTGAATCGATGGGTGTTAGTGCAGCATCGACGACCGAGATGATTCAGAGATTATCCGGTCGTGAACTTGTGACCTATATTCCTTACAAAGGTTCGAGATTGACCCCAGATGGGTTTGCCCGAGCAGCACAGATCAAGCGCCGGCAATTGCTGCTCGAATTATTACTAACTGATGTAATCGGATTTGAAGGGGATGTTCACTCCGCAGCTTGCGATATGGAACACGCAATTGATTCGGAATTAGAAGAAGCAATCGATCGTCTCCTTGGATATCCGGAAAGGACACCATCGGGCGAGAGGATCCCTCTAGTATCACGCCGAGTCGAGCCCGCTGTAAACGCGCCTTTACTCCCGATAGCAAATATGCCTGAAGGAAGATCAGGAACTATCGAATTCATCGCACTCGAGGGTCAGGATACGCGTACCCTTCAGACCCTCGGCCTAATCGTCGGGCAATCGATTAAACGAAGCTCCGATTCACTGATAATTGATGGATCTCCGGTATCATTTTCGGATTCCTTAGCGACAAGAATCCTCGTCCGAGTGGAGATGTTTTGAATGGAAGATGAAGATATTTTGAACTTCGATGAAGCCCTCTCGGCACTTGCGGAAGAGATTCTCGAGGATACTCCGGACCAAGCTCCTCATCCACTCTCTACTCCGCCACCGCCACCGCCACTGTCAACCCCCCCTATTGGCGCGGTCGCGGCAGCAAGAAGCGCTTCAGTCTCCCCAATCGATAGATTGCGAGCGCAGGAGCGCACTCTTCTCAGAATCGATCGCCTTCTCATCAGTGGGGGAATTCGCTTCGTTCTATTTCTCCCACTTTTCGTCGTAATCAACTTCGGATTGGCTCATTCGTATAGAAATTCGACACCCGAATGGTGGTTGTTGCATATGCAGGATGTTGCCCCGGTAGAGATGCATCTTGGCATCCATTTTCTCTCGCTTTTCATCCTCGTTGCCGACATTGCACTTCTACTCCTCTTGTTCCGATTGCTGTCTGTCACACGCACGATATTCCGCTACGAGGCAGAATCATTGACGACGGCGGGATTGACTTTCAAGAGCTCACATGGATATGCTGAGATGAGGGCTACAATCAATGGTTCCCGTCGACAATTGGGGGCGACGATAACCTTCCTTATCCTCGCCGCCTCTTTACTTGGAATTGCTTTGTGGTTAGCTCCGGATGGGAATTTGTCACCGAGATTGGTCGCGCTTTCAACGGGGACTTTGCTCGCTGGGCATGGGTCTTTCCTTGTCTCTAATCAATCTCGGTTCAATGCCAGTGAGCCCTGGGGGATGTTGAGTGCTTTCTCCCCTCCTATCCATCCGGCTTTGTTGCGCCGTCCGTTTTCGGATGTAATCAAAGCACACATTGACCCGCTGCTGACGGTTCGCATATCGGAGTATCTTCGTACGGTTGAGGCAGAGGTAAAGTCCGGACATTCGATGGCCCAGATACAGGAGACACTGCTACATTTGCTACATCTTCGGCGCAGTTCGTTGATCGACGAGAAGCAATTCCGCAGTGCTTTGGCGACGATGATTGATTCCAATTCGATAGACCGGCTATTCGACCACCCGGAACTTGGTCAGGAGACTTGGGATCGATTACTCTCAGGAGCGATGGTGGATTGCGCCCCGTTCTTCCGTTTGCACGATCGCTTGCATATGCGTCAACAGACGGGGCGAACAGGGGTGGTGTGGTTCGATGTAGATATGGAGAATCTCGTCGTTGGTCCAGCAAATCTCTTCGCGTTCATCTTGAACCAATCTGACGAGGTGCAAGATCTGATTTTACGTGTACAGACTCCAGACTTCCGGCCGAATGAGTGCGAATATCGATTGCGTGTGGAGCCTCATCAGGCACTAGAATTCGATGGGCTTGAGGAGCCCAAACTAACTCAAATCCTACCTCGATTACTCGCCTCAACCAGAATAATTTGGCAGAGTTTACTCCCGGCTGGTACAGGCGAATCCACAGTGACAGTCCGCCTCGAAGATCCCGATGGAAACCTGATTTCCGGGAGAGTTTTGACTGTACAGATTCGCAACGATTTATTCTCTCGTTTACGCATGACAACCGGCGCGCTATTCATCGTCGGGGCAACTATAGCCATTCTTTCACCAATTTTGCCGTTTATTGGGTCGGTCCTCGGTCTTTGAGCCATTAAGCAGGGAAAAAGCCCCACTCAACGTAATTTCTGGATGTTCGCGGGAACTCGGGTCGCTGACCACCCGGTGATGAAAAGGCAGGTCCATTCAAGAGGGAAACCCGCGTCGCCCGGCCGTGTCCGAGGAACCGGTCAATCCAGACGATGACTTGAGGAGTCGTCTTCACGCGATGGAGACCAAGTTGCGACGCATGCGCGAACAGCGAAATGGACACAACGAAAATGCTCGCAGGGCTGCGGATTCGCGTAACGCGGTTCAGGAACAGGCCAAGAGCTTGCGTGAATCGATTGATGAGATGAAAGAGCAACAAAAGGAAATCCGCGATAGAGCTCGCGTCCACAAAGCTCGCCGCGACGAAATCCAATCCCACATACGCGAACTCATCGCCAAGAAGCGTGGCCGGAGGGACGACCAACGTGGTGTGAAATCAGTTGTTATCGAACTAGCCGAGACCGAGGGGCAAATTGAGCGTATAGAGCGTAGGTTGGAAACTGATGGAAGTTTGAAACTCGAGGATGAGAACAAGCTTCTGAAGGAACTCAAGAAACTCATTGGCAAGAGAAACGAATTGCTACCTGCCGCCAAGGAACATCAAACGATTACAATCGATCTCGGCGATATGGACGAATCTATCTCACGACTCAAGGCGGAGGCCGACGCTGAGCATCAAGCAATGGTCGATTGTCACAAGGAGGCCGACGATGTTTGGGAGGAAATCAAGCCGATGTTCGAAGAACGCGATT
>Ga0206683_10001842_pt1 | contig 14490 bp, 12 predicted proteins | sample M280m12015metaG_FD_155483 | JGI IMG/M metagenome (GOLD analysis project Ga0206683, IMG submission 155483) | Ammonia-oxidizing marine archaeal communities from Monterey Bay, California, United States - M2 80m 12015 | ecosystem: Environmental > Aquatic > Marine > Intertidal zone | place: USA...
CTGTGCGTACGGGCCTTGGGTTGTCCAGTTGGCAGTACGGAATCTTTCATCGGTTTCACAACAGTGTTTATCTGAGTGATCGTGCTATGCGATCCACTTTGATGGGATTGATTGGGCAAGGTTTGTGGTGAGAAAGTCTACCCAGGGTGATGACTCCTGACCATCTTATCGGCGACACCCAGCGTAAAGACAAAGAAAACATCTTTGATAACCTTGTTGGGTTGTCGAAACGTTAGAATCAGCACGATTCTAAGTTTGCTGATCATGCAAACTGACTGTGCATTGTTACAGGTACATTCACGATACTGTCGCTGAGTCGGGTAATGTGAATTTGGGTATTTTTTAGTTATGGATACAATTGAACTCTATCTAACGGTCGGCTTGATCTTCATTCTGGCTGGTACCGTTAAGGGAGTAGTGGGTTTCGGTTTGCCACTGGTATCGATCACACTGCTAACACCCCTTTATGGCCTGGTTGATGCGATCGGGCTGATGTTGATACCTGCGATCGTAACCAACTTCTGGCAGGCCATCACTGGCGACAAGTTTATCGCGCTATGGCGGCGACTGTGGACGCTCTTCGTTGCGGGGGCGCTTTGTGCGTTGCTGGCGGCCAATATCCTGGTACGAGTTGATACCCGCGGATTTACTATCCTGTTGGGAATGATCATTCTTGCCTACAGTGTCATCGGGCTTTCATCCTGGCAATTGCCAGAGCCAGGGCGCCAGGAAAAATGGCTATCGCCCATCACGGGTGTTCTTACCGGAACCCTTGTTGGCTTGACTGGCGTCTCGGTTTTTCCAATGACCAGTTATCTTCATGCGCTGCGCCTTGATCGACAGACCCAGTTTCAGGCGATGGGCATGTGGTTTCTTGCCGTCATGTTCGTTATCTCGGCGGTTTTTGGCTGGCAGGGCGGCTTCCCGGAGGCTATCGTGGGCCTTGGTGTCACTGGCACACTGGCGGGACTGGTAGGAATGATGCTGGGCCAACTGATCGGCAAACACCTCTCAGAGTCGGTATTTCAACAGGTGTTTTTCGTAACTCTAGGGGTGCTTGGGGTGTTTGTTGCAATGAGGGCTTATTGGGCCTGAAGACTGGACTTATAAGCCTTAATACCGGATTTTCGACCCGGTTTGAAATTAAAAGCCACCTTTGTAATACTTTTCGTAAGTCATTTTGACTCCGAGGTGCGCGAGATGAAAACACTGGAGCAGATTCTGCAGTTAAAAGGCCGTGATGTACTTATCACCGGCCCTGACTCGACGGTTTATGACAGCCTGACTCTGCTCGCGCAGCATGAGGTAGGCGCACTGGTGGTGGTGGATAATAATCGCCCAGTAGGCCTTTTCAGCGAACGTGACTATGCTCGCAAGGTCATTCTCAAAAGCTTGTCATCGCATGATGTGCTGGTGCGCGCCATCATGGCCAGCCCGGTAATCTGTGTCGATACTTCTCTAACGGTCGACAAGGCGATGGGGATTATGACCGAGCGGCGTATCCGTCACTTGCCGGTACTGGATGACAGTGCACAATTGACGGGTATCGTTTCGATCGGCGATCTGGTCAAGGATATTATCGCCGAACAGCAGTACACGATCGATCAGTTGCAGCACTACATCCACAGTTAGTGTCTGGAACTGTTTTCCCTGAATCTATGTGACAAACTGAAATAGGGATCCCGCGACGATTGGGTCGCCGCTGGCCAAACCCATAGCGAGGGCAGCAACAGTAATCGGTCCGACCGGGACTGTTCTGGGCGGGGTTACCAGTACTTCTCGAAATGAATCTCGCCGGGCCTTCTCGGTTTATGAATGCTGAGACCGTACTTTTGGATAAGGGCCTCGACCAGGCCGTTTTTGACATTAAAAGAAAGGGCGCCGGTTTTACGATCTTCACGGGGAATACCGATCATTGCCGGGTTGCCGCACGCGAACACGTGGGTATGCGCGGCATCGATCTTAATGTCGTGTTCTTGCTCTAAAATATCCTCACTGAAGAAATCCTGTATGTAACGCTTTGGCCCACCTTCACGCGTTACCAGTGGCAGATAAAGCAGATTGGGGTGGTCTGCCGCGTAAGCTTGAATCTGACTGGCATAGGCCAACTCCGCGCTATAGCGTACGCATTCCATCATCACAACCTGGCGGCATTTATTCACACAGGCTTTGAGCATGGTCATGTGGGGAGCAACCCCGGTGCCGGTCGATGCAAAAATAATGGTTGTATCGTCGTTCAACTGGGGTAACAGATAAGTGCCCATCATTTTCGGTCGAACGAACAGGCGGTCGCCGGCGTTGCGCTCGAACAGCGCTGGGGTCAGGTCGCCCTCAGGTACTCGGATCACCAGAAGCTCGAGCAGGTTACTGTCGGGGTCAGATGTTAGAGATTGCGAGAGAGAGTAGGGACGGCGAACGAGCTTGTTGCGGCTTTTATCGAATAGGCCAATGCTGACATAGTGCCCGGGCAATTGTCCGCCGATAGGCTTATCTGGTTCAAGGTAGAAGATTGACAGCCCATCGGCAATCGGTGTGATCTTTGCGATTGTCGCGTTATAGTTATCTTCACTCTTGTTGGTTTCTGGAGGCATTACAATTAACGTCGATATGAAAATGGGTGGCGGCTGCTACTGCCCAGCCGATAAGTTTTGGGAATTAAATCTCAATAAGAGGTGTCCGGGCAACGGTACATGAAGCCAGCGAAAGACACAATGATGAGTCCGACAGACACTGTTGAGAACCTGCACGCCACATGATGGGTCGGGCGCGCTCGTTTAATTTGACTTTAGGAAAAGATGGCTTTCGGCTTATGCATTTGAATTCCCTGCTAGCTTCAAGCTCCAGACCCTGTGCCACGAAAATCCCAGCACCGGTTTTTGCCTCAACACAACCCTCAGCGGCTATCTGCTCGTAAACAGTCTTAACGGTTATGTGTGAAATGCCCAGATCCTTTGCCAGTTCACGTGCTGAAGGTAATTGTTGCCCGGGTTCTAGTGTGCCGTCGAGAATTAAACGTCGTAGGGACGCGTCAAGCTGGCGATAAATAGGAGTAGACGAGTTTTTTCCAGATGAATCCCGACAGTAAAGCTCACCCTTGGTGATTTTGGCATGGGGTAAAAATGGGCTTATTAAAAAATTTAATAATGAACATAACAATAACCCCACTAGTTGATATATTGGAAGTCGTCATTACGCAAAATTTTGAAAAGGCGGATCAGACGCCTTGGAACAATGCTTAATATCGAAGACTTCAGTTACCCCAAAGGACTTCATTTATTGAAGCGCTGGCAATCAGGTTGCGGTGAGGCGCAGGATGAATTGAAGCGGCTGATTGATGGCTGTATAGCGGGGGATTTCGATCCTTATTTAGGCGCACCCACCCCTATCGGAGAAATTCATTCAACCGCCTCGGTACATATGCTTGGACTGTCCATCTTGTATGATTTGTACGAGATAAAGTCTGTTGACTATTACAACACGGACCCTTGGAGGTATGTACGTACCAACCTGGCGGTCTGCCGATTGTTGGGTGTTAACAAGATGTATGTCACATGGGCACTTTACGCGCTCACTTGTGAAGCCCTGGGTCAGGTAATGATGTACCCGGATCGTTTTCCTCCTGGTAGCGAGCCCGAAGCACCCCTAATAAATAAAGACAATTGGCGGACATTGCAGACGCCGGACTTTTCCAGTGGTGTTCCAAAGGTTATAGATGAAATCCTAAGGGTGACTGAAATCATGACTGGCTTGCCACCACTGTTACAAATCTCCGCCCCCTACAGCTTGGCCGCGGATATTTATGGTCAGGAACCACTATTGGCCGATGTTGTGCACGACCCTGATAATGTCAATGCACTACTGGATTATCTAGCCGATCAAGTTTTGGGTCCATGGATGGATCACCATATTGAAACCTTCCCCAATGGATGGATTGAGCTATCGGATGCGTCTGGCTCGCCTTTTTTTATTGGGGGTGAGAACTGTATGAATATGTCGATTCGATCTATACAGCATATGGTTAGGGATCGATCTTATGCGGGTCGAGTGTTCGATAATAATTACCGTGGGGATTATGTTTCCCAGGCCACGAAGAAAATACGAGGCTCTCGTCGCAAGAAAGCGAATAGGGCGGCGGAAGAGGGTGTCGGATTGTTGGAGCTGACGGAAGCCAAGGTCAGCGTGTGCCCACGGTTTGTCATGCGTCTGGAAGCGGACAAGGTTGACGTTTCCTTTTATGCCGATCAGGCGATTAAACGTAACATGCCACTGACTTGCGGAGTGGGTTCACCGCAAATTGATCGGAACAGTATAGGCGACCTGAAAGCCGCCAAGTTAGAAATCGCAACCTACGCAAAAGAAAACGTGGCCGCGTTGAAGCAGGTTTGTGAAACCATCGATATGCCACCCGACAATTTTGTCAGCGAACCCTGGCCAAGCCATATTTATTTCGAAGACGTTAATTCACAATCACAATTCGAGTTGGTGGAAATTATTTTGGATGAAATAAAAAACGCTGGGACGTTTTAATACACGATCCAGGAGCAACAGTGCGGAGTACTAGGTTTCAGTTCTTTGTGTTCGATAACAATATTTAAGCTTTGGGAAGCCAGGTTAGATAATTAAACTATTGCTATGGAATAAATAAACTTTGCATGTCGCTTGTTGAAAATTCTTGAGGTGTTGTTCCGAAATGATCAATATCAATGTGAACCCTCTATTGGGAAAATGGAACCCGAGATTTTTTAGTCAAATAAAATAAGTTGGGAGAAAATTGTGACAACTAATAGCGATATCTATCAACGTAGAGACGCAAGCGTTGCACGCGCAATAGCCTATTCGTCTACATTTGCTGCGGCACGTGCTAAGAACGGTGAAGTATGGGATGTGGAAGGGAATCGCTTTATAGATTTCTGCGGTGGCATCGGTTGTCAGAATGTTGGTCATGGGCATCCTAAAGTGGTCGCTGCGATGGAGCAGCAAATCCATTCATTCATCCATACCTGTTTTCAGATCAGTCCCTACGAAAACTACATCCAGCTTGCGGAACGTTTGAATGAATTGGCGCCAGGAGATTTTGAGAAAAAATCATTGTTTTTCTCAGCAGGTGGGGAAGCGGTCGAAAATGCCGTAAAGATTGCGCGATACCATACACGACGACCGGCTTTGATAACGTTCACCAATGGTTATCATGGCCGCTCCTACATGGGCATGGGGTTGAGTGCCCGAATGAATCCTTTCAAGGCAGGTTTCAGACCATTTCCAACCGAGATCTACCGCTTACCTTTTCCTGATAGCTTTCATGGTGTTTCTCTGGAGGATACTCAAAGAGCATTTAAAACGTTGTTTAACAGTGACGTTCAACCAGACCAAGTTGCCGCCGTATTTTTTGAGCCCGTCCAGGGTGAAGGTGGTTACAACATCGCACAGCCAGAGTTCGTCCGATACTTGCGCGATCTCTGCGATCAACACGATATTGTGATGGTCGCAGATGAAATCCAGACTGGCTTTGGCCGTTCCGGAAAAATGTTTGCTATGGAGCATTACGATGTTGCGGCTGATCTCGTTTGTGTCGGTAAGAGTATGGGGGGAGGTCTGCCGTTGTCTGGAATCGTTGGTAAGGCTTCTGTGATTGACAGTCCGCCACCGGGAGCCCTGGGTGGGACCTTTGGTGGCAACCCAGTTGCCTGTGCTGCTGCTCTGGCTGTACTTGAGGTGATAGAGGAAGAGGACTTGTTGACGAAAGGATTGAAGCTAGGAGAGTGGATTGATGCCCACTTTCAGAAAATGGCGAAAAAACAATACTGCCGATGTATAGGGGATGTTCGGGCCCTGGGATGCATGAACGCTATCGAAATTGTTGCTGATCGAGAGACCTGCGAGCCTGATGGCGATCTGACTACAAAGATAGTTCAAATTGCACTATCTAAGGGCTTGATCCTAGTTACCGCAGGACCTACTCGCAACGTCATTCGAGTGCTTGTGCCGTTGTCGACTTCCTTCGATATAGTTGAAGAAGGGCTGAGCATCCTAGAGGAATCTATCAAGGAAGCGATGTCTACTACTGGTTGACGCAACGGGCGCGCAATTGACCAGATACAATTACGGGGGATAGTGTGATACTACGCAGTTCTTGATAATTACTATTAATTCCAATTTAATAAACAAACTAGTTTATTGAATTGTGCAAATGATTTCTCTCGATGATCTCAGGGCGTTTCTCGCCGTAGCCAGACATGAAAGCTTCGTAGAAGCCGCGGAGGAACTGTGTATTACACCACCCGCGTTGTCACGGCGCATAAAAAAGCTGGAAAAATTTGTCGGGGACCCACTGTTTGAGCGTACCACTCAAATGGTTGCAATTACCTCCTCGGGCCAGATATTGCTGGAACGCGCAGAGATTGTGGTTCGAGAGTTCGAAAACTTTAAAGACTTCTCTGGTCGTTTTGCCCGGGAACATTTGGTAAAGATTCGATTTGGTTGTATCTGGAGCGCAGCTGGATCGGTAGTACCTTCATTGATTCGTGAGTACACACAGATCAACAAGGATGCCGAATTCGAAGTGCGTGATGCAGATGCAAATACCGTATTTCGATGGGTCCAGGAACGTCAACTAGATTTCGGTATTTCCATGCGGCCAGAGGATACCAAATCTCTGCATTTTACTCCCTTGTGCAGGGATCCGATTATGCTGGCCTGCCCCCCAGGCCATCGATTTTTTGGTAGAACCAATTTGGATTGGTCCGACCTAAAAAAAGCTAATATGGAGAAGCTCGATTGGGGTGTGTTGAGTTATCTGGCAATGGGGTCTTTCCTGAAGACACTGGAACGTGCCGAAATTCCCCATGAACGTGGTAAAAAGATTGACCATCTCGCCACTCAGCTTGGTTTCCTGGAGGCGCATCAACGAGCGATGATAATGCCATTACTGGGCATTAGTTTGAGTCGAGCGCCAGATATACGCAGTATTCCTATAGCATCGCCAGCCCTATTCCGAGACATTGGTATTGTCACGCTTCCAAATTACAAACCCTCCCGAGCAGTTGCTTCTTTCTTGGAGCACATTCAAGAAAACTTTCACGCGCATTATCAAGCCTCCGTGCAGAGATTTTGTGATTGATGATTCGCCTTCTCTGCGTTCATGGAATACCTAAAACTGAATAACTGGTCAGTTTTATTCAGTTCTATTACTAGACCTACTGGCGTAGGATTTTCCTTACTACTAGGATTAAGTCCGGAACCTGATTTCATTTGTCGCCCGTAAATGCATCAAGCACTGCTATTTATTACATAACGAGATGAAGAGATTTTGTGATTTCTTCCAGTTGGGTTTTTAAGGCGGCTTAGTATTTACAAGTAATACTTGTGTATGGTGCCTGCTCTTTTGGTGGGTACCCGTAAACTAAAAGAGGAGATAGATAATGAGTGCTCACTTTTGCCCATCGGGTAAGTCGAATCTTAAGAAAGAAGCTCGTAAAGGGCTACTGTGTTTTGGCGCGGCAGTTTTGTTGGCCGCGTCAGGTGTTAGCAATGCGTTGGCTGCTGATAAAAAGTTTAATCTGAAAACACCTACTGCTTTTAAAACAGATTTACCCATTACAGGAACCACTGCGGTACATTTTAATGATTTGATAAAAGCGGTATCTGGCGGAACAATAAGGTTCAAGTATTTTGAGCCTGGTGAATTGATTCCAGCGTTTGAAATTCATAAAGCAGTATCTGACGGGCAGGTGCAAGCTGGATATACTTGTTCTGCATATCTTGGCGGATCTCTAAAAGAAGCTATTCCGTTTTGTACTTTCCCCTTCTCCCCACAGCCAGATGTTTTTATGGCTTGGATGTATGAAGGTAACGGCATGAAGTTGTATCAAAAGATGTATGACGATGCTGGTTATAATTTGAAGGCCTTTCCTCTCGCTGTTTACTCATCAGAAGGAGCTGGTTGGTTTACCAAGAGAATTGAAAAACCCGAAGACTGGAAAGGGATCAAAATACGTATTGGTGGTTTTGCAGCTGGCACACTGAAGAAGATGGGCGCCATACCCACATTGATTCCATTCGGGGAGATTTTCCCTGGTCTTGAAAAGGGCGTTATTGATGCTGCTGAAATGGGACTGCCATCGAACGACTTACGGGCAGGCTTGTATAAAGTTGCCAAGTTTTACCACATGCCTAGTTGGCACCAACCTACCACGATTATAGAGTTAGTCATCAACAAGGATATTTGGAATGAAATGTCGGAGACACAGCAAGCACAAATGGAGGCCGCAGTTAAGGCCACCAATCTTTGGTCTATGACCCATGCTGCTGCAACTCAAACTGCAGCCATTGAGGAACTGGAAGCCAAGGGTGTGGAGATCGTTAAATGGGATACCGAAATGATTTCCACAATGCGTAAAGCGTTCAATGAAACTGTTGAAGAACTCTCCGCTGAGCATGCAAATCTCAAAGCTGTCTGGGACGATATGGCACAGTTCATGGCGGAATATAAGAAGTGGGAAAGTCTTGGTATGATTCGTCGTGACGAGACTATGTTCGACTGATCTAGTAGAAATCTAAGATACTGACGAAACCCGGTCCTGCCTAAAGGGCCGGGTTTATTCTTTTGTGGAGGGGGCAATTGGAGCAATCTTCATTTAGTCTGCGTGTTGAGAACATCATTCGCGCGATTGGGGATTCAGCAAGTTGGTTTTGTTTGCTGCTTATTGCAATTGTTTGTGCATCGGTGTTACTTCGTTATGTCGCAGGTGTTTCAAGTCTGGCGTTTGATGAGTTGCAGTGGCATATCTATTCGGCTTCCTGGTTGCTTGGGTTTTCTTACGCCACCACGAAAAGAAGTCATGTACGTAATGACATTTTGTTCAACAAGTTTTCTAAGCTAACCCAGGCACGAATTGATCTCTACAGTCATCTTCTACTGGTACTGCCTTTTGTTGGCGTGATCTTGTATCACTCCTGGTCCTTTGTTGAATGGTCATATCTGCAAAATGAAGGTTCCATCGATCCTGATGGCTTGCCCGGTCGATGGGTCATTAAGTCAGTGTTACTGATTGGATTCTTTTTATTTGGTGTTGCTTCTTTAGTCAGAGTCATTGATCTCAAGCGAGTCATCGCAGGATTAAAACGGGGCGTCGCTGATGTTTGTTGAAACTACATTACTCATTGCACTTTTTGCTGTTTTTGCAATTCTTTTGCTTGTTGGGTTTCAGGTAGCCTATGTTCTGTTTGGTGTGTCGGTATTGTTTACCGTAATCGCCATGCTTTCAGACCAATTTTTGGATACAGCTATTGGTCTTGATTTCAACTACCTGGGGCTTGTGGTCAAACGAATCTATTCGTTAATGACCAACTGGATTTTAATCGCGGGAACCATGTTTATCTTCATGGGGTTTATGTTGGATAAATCGGGTATTGCTGAACGTTTATTAAGTTCAATGCAGGAATTATTTGGCAATGTAAGAGGCGGCATGGCGGTGACTGTTGCTTTAATTGGAACATTGCTTGCAGCTAGTACTGGCATCATCGGTGCTTCCGTTGTTCTGCTTGCTGTATTGAGCCTTCCGGTAATGGTCAAACAAGGCTATTCCAAAGAACTGGCAGTAGGTACAGTTTCTGCTTCTGGCTGTTTAGGAATCATCATACCGCCATCTATTATGTTGGTATTTATGGCAGACCAGATTGGATTGCCCGCGGGTGATTTATTCATGGGTGCAGTTTTCCCGGGATTAATTTTAGCTTTTCTCTATGTGGTTTACATTCTTACCTACTCTTTCATCAGACCACAAGTGGCGCCGTTGGCGGAGGATAGAGAACCCGTCGGCTGGAAAACGGTGATGCGGGTATTAATAGATGCGCTGCCTATATTGGTTTTAATGTTTCTCGTTCTGGGTTCTATTATTGCCGGCATCGCTACAGTAACTGAGGCCGCAGGTGTTGGTGCTCTGAGTGCCGTGATTCTCGCCGCACTCTATCGAAAGCTGAACCTGAGCATGTTACGAGAATCGTTGCGCGGCACTTTCGATACGATGGGTTATATCTTTGCCATTATCGCTGGCGCTAGTGTATTTGCGTTTGTAGTGCGCGCCCTTGGCGGTGACGAGATTATTGAAGATGCCTTAACTAGTCTCCCTTTTGGTGATTTAGGGTTGATACTATTTATGCTGTTTTGCGTTTTCCTATTGGGCTTTTTCCTTGATTGGATTGAAATCACATTTATTCTATTGCCTTTAATTACGCCGATTATTGCGGGTATCGATCTGGCTGTGCCCGGTTACGGTGTGGTCGATAATCCAGCATTGGTGTGGTTCACAATACTGGTTGCAGTCACGATCCAGACCTCATTTCTGACACCACCCGTTGGTTATGCACTGTTCTACGTTAAAGGGGTCTGCCCACCTGAGATTAAGATGGCGCACGTATATCGAGGTGTTATTCCGTTTGTCATTTTGCAATTAATTGCGGTGTCTATCGTATTTGTATGGCCATCTATCGCAACCTGGCTACCAGCGTATGTTTATGGCTAGTAGACTCAGAAAGTTATATTAATCTTAGATCAATAAATTCTCACTTTTATTCAATTAACTTAGAGGTCTACTTAGACCATATTGAATGGAATTTTGTTTAGCGTCGGCATAACGAATTCATAATTAAACGCCTGCTACTCGGAGAGATCATGAGCGAATACACAAGTTACGATTTGGTCGAATGGGGCGAGCCATTTGAAAAGCGATACCACGAATTGCCAAAACCAACGGGCGTGGAGGTTTTGATTAAAGTAACGGCAGCCGGGCTTTGTCATTCGGACTTGCATATCAAGAAAGGTTATATGGATTTAGGCCAGGAAGGACAGCTTAGATTCACCGAGCGGGGGGCAAAATTGCCTATGACCTATGGGCATGAGATAGCAGGTATCGTTGAGGCTGTTGGCGATGATGTAACAAACGTTAAATGTGGCCAGCAAGTTTTGGTTTATCCCTGGCTAGGTTGCGGTGATTGTTTGGCCTGCCAAGATGATCGCGAAAGCGACTGCATGGCAATGCGGGTGATCGGTTTAAAGCAAAATGGTGGATTCGCAACTCATTGTTTGGTTGAAAATGAGAAGTACCTGGTAGATATAGAGGGACTTGATGCTACAGCTGTTGCGCCCCATGCCTGTTCTGGAATTACTGTATTTAACGCCCTAGAAAAATTGGGTGAATTGCGTGAATATGAATGGATGGCCATTATTGGTTGTGGTGGTCTTGGCATGAATGCTATCGCTATTGCCCGAGCCAAGGCTTTTAAAAATATTATTGCTGTTGATATTGATGATGCCAAATTAGATGCAGCGCTGGATATGGGGGCAACGAAAACCCTGAATAGCTCTCGTGACGATGCGGTCACAGAGCTACAGCGGTTGGCAGAAAATAACTTGATGGGAGTTATTGATACGTTTGGAGGCGCTGCAACGGCTCATATTGCGGTACGTGCGTTATGCAAGGCCGGACGCTATGTAATTGTCGGTCAGGCCGGGGGCGACTTTCAGATGCCACAGGTATGGCTAACACAGAAAGCGATGACTGTGCGTGGTAGCCATGTTGGTAATTCACCTCAGTTGCGAGCTCTTATTGACATGGTGCGTGCAGGCAAGATAAAACAGATGCCAATCGATAGGCGGCCATTGTCAGAAATTAATCAGGCGATGGGAGATCTCGAAGCGGGTAATGTCACGGGTCGTATCGTTTTTGATGTATAGGAAGGATAAACACCCTTTTCACCTTGAATTCGGCGACACCGCTAACTTTCGTCGAATGGAATCTAAGGTTAATCGCTGGGTACCATTGGGAACTTCCATCCTGATCAGTGGAACAATTGTGTCAGGACTCAATTGAGGTACACCCTCGCTCTTTTTGGTTTCTGGGCAAAAGGCCCTACCAGTCTCATCCTTGAGCAACACTCGTCGTTACACGGTAATCGAGTATATAAGCTGTAAAAGCCCGACTAATCGAGAAAAGACCAATAAAAATGGTAAGAAACCAATGAAAACCTATCAACATTACATTAATGGTGAGTGGGTCGAGCCATCATCAGGTGAGTGGTTTGATACTGAAAACCCTTACACGGGTGAAGTATGGGCCAAGGTGGCGCGGGGTAGCGCTCAAGATGCCGACCGAGCGGCAAGAGCGGCGAAAGTTGCGTTTGAGGGTGAGTGGGCCGAGATTCGACCTACTCAGCGCGGCAAACTACTGGTCAAGCTTGCTGAGATTGTCGAACGCGAAGCTGGCCGATTGGCTGAGCTAGAAGTTCGAGACAACGGCAAGTTGATTGCTGAGATGAGCGCCCAGACTAAATACCTTGCCGAGTGGTATCGTTATTTCGGGGGGCTTGCCGACAAAGTGGAAGGCGCCGTTTTGCCGTCAGATCGTCCTGGTGTGTTCAATTTTACGCGGCATGAGCCATTGGGTGTGATCGCAATGATTACCGCCTGGAATTCACCTCTCCTCCTGCTTGCTTGGAAACTAGCCCCGGCTCTCGCGGCTGGCAATACCGCGGTAGTTAAACCTTCTGAATTCACATCAGCCTCATCGTTGGAGTTCATGGAGTTGGTTGCTGAGGCGGGATTTCCCAGGGGTGTAGTGAACTGCATTTCCGGTATGGGTCTGGAGATTGGCCAGCCACTTGTCGATCATCCAGAGGTCTCCAAGGTTGCCTTCACGGGCTCGGATGTTGCCGGGCAGAGAATTTATGAAAGCGCAGCAAAGAAAATTATGCCCGTAACCCTGGAACTGGGAGGCAAGTCACCAAACATCGTATTCGAGGACGCAGATTTTGAAGCTGCAGTGATGGGTGCAATATCCGGTATTTTTGCCGCCACCGGTCAGACTTGTATCGCCGGCTCACGTTTATTGGTCCAACGCTCTATCCATGAGAAATTTGTCAAGCGTTTGGTTGAAGTGGCTGGTGAAGCCAATATCGGGGATCCAATGTCGTTGGAGACTCATGTTGGACCAGTAACGACCCCTCCACAATATCAGAAGATACTTGATTATATTGATATTGCCAGGGACGATGGCGCAAAGTGTGTTCTCGGTGGAAAGCCCTACACCGGCGAGGGCGCTAGGGGAAAGCGGTTTATTGAGCCGACCATCTTTACTGAAGTTCGTAACGATATGCGCATTGCGCAGGAAGAAGTTTTTGGTCCGATCCTATCGGTTATTCCATTTGATACCGAAGAAGAAGCCGTAGAGATTGGTAACGACGTCGTATTCGGGCTGGCTGCGGGTGTATGGACCAGTGAAATTGGCAGGGCATTGCGCATGTCAGAGAAACTCAAAGCCGGGACAGTATGGGTTAATACATATAGAGCAGTCAGCTTTATGAGTCCGTTTGGCGGTTATAAACGTTCTGGCCAGGGCCGCGAAAGCGGGAAGGAGGCGATAAAGGAATTTCTACAGACCAAGTCGGTGTGGATAGCGCAGCAGACTACCGCGGCCAATCCGTTCATCATGCGTTAATGGGGTTTTCTGCTATGCATGAGTCTATCGCCCTGTCACGCTTTACTATCAAAGTGTTACCCAATGATGGTGCACGACCGAGAGAACTTTCGGCGAATATGAAGCCACATCCATTGTCCTACATGGAATTGCCCTTCGACCCTGAGTACTCACTTTACAACTCGCGGATGACGCCGGAGCACCTGAGTCACGTTTCGGATGATGAACAATACTGGGCCGTGCGCCAGAAAGTGATTTTTCGTAACACAGGAGAGTTTCCGGTTCAGATTGCGGGCCGTGATGCAGAAGTGTTTGCGAATCGTGTATTCGCCCGCGATGTAAGTCGGATGAAAGTGGGGCGCTGCGCCTATAACTTTGCACTATATCACCACGGCGGCATGATAACCGATGGAGTCATCCTTCGACTGGCAGAAGAGAAATTCTGGATGGCACAAGCTGATGGCGAGTTGATGAAGTGGTATATGGCCCATGTGGCTGACTTGGATGTGGCAATTTGTGACCCAGGTGTTTGGGTAACCCAGATTCAGGGACCGCGCTCTATGGATGTACTGCGTGACGCAACAGATGGTGACTTCCCTAGTCCTTGGCGTTATTTTGATATTGCCGAAGTAAGTATCGCAGGAGAGCAGGTGCTTATCACGCGTACGGGTTTTTCTAATGAACTCGGCTGGGAGTTCTATCTACGCCCGGGGAACAATGCCGAGGCAATCGGCGAACGAATCTGGGAAGCTGGTCAGAAATACGGAATCATTCTGACAGGTGTTCCGGTGTTTCGTGCACGGCGGATTGAGGCCGGGCTCATGAGTCAGGCAGAGTTTGATGAGACTACTACGCCGTTCGACGTCGGCCTCGGACATTTTTTGCACGCGGATAAAGTTGCTGACTTTGTCGGTCGTTCTTCATTGGAAGAAACGGACAAGCGATCACGCACTTTTGGGATGCGGGTGCGTGACGGCATTGCTCAGTTAGGCCGCAATATCACTATCAATAGCAAAACTGT
>Ga0206683_10001850_pt1 | contig 14465 bp, 15 predicted proteins | sample M280m12015metaG_FD_155483 | JGI IMG/M metagenome (GOLD analysis project Ga0206683, IMG submission 155483) | Ammonia-oxidizing marine archaeal communities from Monterey Bay, California, United States - M2 80m 12015 | ecosystem: Environmental > Aquatic > Marine > Intertidal zone | place: USA...
TCTCGTTTTTGGATTTATTGCACTAGCGCTTGGATACGGAGACTATAGAAGCCACAAGAATAAAGCAGCAACAGGAAAAGAGAGAATTGCAAAGCATCTAACCAATATGATGGCTGGAACCATAGCTGTTATTACTGCTGTTTTAGTCGTCAATGTTAATATTGAACCTATATGGATATGGTGGGTATTACCGACGGTGGTGATTACGCCAATCATCTCTTACTGGAATAAAAAAACTTTGTCACCGTGAAAAAGTTATTCACTGTTTCAATACACTCCGTTACGGTAGAGTGATTTTAAACCGTTACTAGTTAAAATATTGAATTAGATGGAGAATGTAATGGAGACTTTTTTTATAATAATAATATTTCTACTTTTAATTTTTTCACCCCTTATCCTAGGTAGTATTTTTTTAGGATGGCAAAAAGGAATAAGAGTTATACATAAACAATCTGGAATAGAGAGGAAATGTTTTGTTGGTTATTCTTGGACATATTTTTTCTTTGGTTTTTTTGTTCCTGTCTTTCGAGGTGAGATATCGATAGGTATTTTTCATCTGATTTTTAGTATTGTTACCTTTGGACTATTCCAACTTGTTATGCCTTTTCTTTATAATAAACAAGCGTCAGTAAGGCTTTTAGTAAATGGTTGGGAATTGAATGACACTGAAGAAAACAATTTATTTGCAAGTGCTAAGATAGGAATATCTAGTTAAAAAAGCGGCAGTAAAAAATGACAAAAAACGAAGAAATTGTAAGAAATGCAATGCAGGTAATTTGGAATGAATGTGATATTTCAAGGGTTGGTGAGTTCTATTCTAAAGACTTTAAAGCTGACTACCCTCATACTAACTGGGGATTAGGCTTAGAAGGAATCTGCCTTCTCGCAACCCAAGTTCATAAAGATCTTCCTAATTATGAAGAAAATATAGAGGAACTTATTGATGCAGGCGATAAGATTATTGTCACCTTAACAATCAGCGGTAATCATCCCGGTAATGGAGAGAAAATTATTTTTAGAGATGTGACTATCTTAACTTTAAAAGATGGGAAAATAATCAGTCAAAGTGGGGTAGGTGATTTACTAACTCTTTATGTTAAACTTGGAATGATAGACTTTCCATAAGATTTAATTAAGGTTAAAATTTTAATTACCTTTTAAAGGCATCAAACAAATGAAGATAATTAAACGAATAACTGTTTTGACTGACACCATAACAGTTGAATAATTAAAAATTAAATTTTGATTATTGTTTAATTATATACTACTTATAAAAATGTCATGATCTCAAGTAAGACTAGAATAGATGGTTTAGCAATTACCTTATCTTTTTTATGTGCAATGCATTGTCTTTTTGTTCCATCTTTTATAATTTTAGCGCCTAGTTTTCTCGCCTTTTCTTTTGATAACGAATTAATCCACTATTTAATTTTGGTATTGTCGATTCCTATTAGTTTATATGCTTTAATTTCAGGTTATAAAGCTCACAATAACTTGTCCTTTCTTTTCACAGGTTTTTTCGGTTTATCTATTCTCTTATTGGCGGTGATTTATGGAGAAACTATATTTGGGGTACTTGAAGAAAAGAGCCTTACTTTATTAGGTTCAATCATTGTCGTTTTTTCTCATTTTAAAAATCTGAATGCTTGTAGAGATTTGGATTGCAATTGTCATAATGAATGAACTTAAGTTTTTTATCTAACCAAGGATCAACCAAAATTGAGAAATTATTTTCTTCTATAAACCAGGTTTGATAATCATCTGCCTTTAAGATTCTCATTTAATTATTGGTAATTTCAAGACCTCTTAAATTTCCCTTAGATCTCCATTTTTTTAACAGAGAGAAGAATTCAATAGGGCCTCCGCCATAAGTATTATTTTGAGGTGTTTGATTTATTTTACCTTCATTATTGTAATAGCCAGGGGTACAATTTTCTTGAAATGTCGCTGTTATCCTTGCTTTTTCTATAATAGTATTAATCCAGCTATCTTCAGCCTCTTTTGAGGTCTCTACTCTTGTAGCACCTCTTTTATTTGTTTCTTTTATTATATAGGCCATATGTATACTTTGCTCATCTAGCGAATATGTATATGAAGCTGTAAATCCAGATTGAGCGTGCCCAAAGAAAAAACAATTAGGGAAACCTCTGGAATGCATGCCGTGAAAAGTAGAAAGACCTTTTTTCCATTTCTCAGAAATAGTTAAATTATTAACGCCTTTTATTTGATATCCAGATCTTCTACTGTAATCTGTTCCAACCTCAAAGCCCGTTGCAAATATTATGCAATCCACTTCATATTCTACATCATTAAAAATGATACCCTTTTCAGAAAGCTCTTCAAGCCCTTTACCGTCAGTATCAATTAAGCGAACATTTTCACGGTTATAAGTTTTCAAATATTCATCATGAAAACATGGTCTTTTACAAAATTGATTATAGTAGGGTTTAAGAGATTCTGCTGTTTCCTTGTCATTTACAATTTCTTCAGCTCTAGTTCTCACCATTTCCATCTTTTGATAATCAGCTATTTGTATCGCATTTGCCAAGTCCATATAATCTGATACTTTTTTAGTCATAAATTTCCTAAATCCTGACTTATACATATCAATTGAGAAAACTGACATTAATGCCCATAAGGAAATTTTAATTCTTGAAGGAGCTTTATCTCTTAGGTTTCCAAATAATAAACGAAATGCTTCTGTCCAACCATCGGAAACAAGATCTTTTTTTACTATTCCTCCAGTTAGAAGGGTTTCGAAATTATTTCTTCTATTTTGATGCCATCCAGGTTTTTGATTTAACAGCCATTCGGTATCAGTGTGTTGATTATTCCTTACATCAATAGAGGAGGGCGTTCTCTGGAAAACAATGAGTTCTTTTGCTGCTTCACCAAGATGAGGAACGCATTGGACTGCTGTTGCTCCAGTTCCGATTACCGCAACTCTTTTACCCTTAAGGTTAGAAAGATTTCCATTTGAATCTCCTCCTGTATAGTCATAATCCCATCTACTAGTATGAAAAGTATGACCTTTAAAATCATTAATTCCTTTAATGGCAGGTAATTTTGGCCTATTTAAAGGCCCGTTAGAATGGACTACAAATCGAGCTTTAATTTTATCATTTTTATTGGTTTTTACGATCCACCTTTTTATATCTTCATCCCAAACAGTCGATATAACTTCAGTTTGAAGGCATGCATTATCGTATAATTCATATTTTTCACAAATTAAATGACAGTATTCTAAGGTTTCTGCAGCATCTGTATATTTTTTCTTGGGAATAAATCCTGTTTCTTCCAAAAGAGGAAAATATATATAAGATTCAATATCACAAGATGCTCCGGGGTATCTATTCCAATACCATGTACCGCCAAAATTTCCGCCTTTTTCTATAATTCTAAAATTATCAATACCTGCTTCTTTTAATCTAACAGCAGCAAGCATTCCTCCAAAACCACCGCCAATAATTATAACTTCAACTTCATCCTCTAAAGGATCTCTTTCAAGCTCTGTACTGATATAAGGATCTTCAGCAAAATAAGAAAATTCACCAGAAACTTCCTGGTATTGATCATTACCATCTTGGCGAAGCCGTTTATCTCTTTCAATCCTGTACTTTTTTGCTAAATCGTCTGGATCAAAATCATATTTATTCATTTCAACAGCCATTTAAAATTCCCACAAATTTCAATAATAATAAATTTCAAAATAAAGACCATAAAATAAATACTAAAAAATTTGATCATTATGCATTAGAGTAAATTATATGAATCCAGAATTTCAGCATATTTATGTTTTAACAATGCAAAATATATTTTTGTTTGGCCTCATAATTGCGTTATTAATAACAATAGTTTTAAAAAGAAAAAATAGCGACTATTTCTTAACATCATTACCTTTACTAGCCTTAACCGCTCATCAAGTAGAAGAATATATTGTATCCCCATTATTATTTGGTGATAAATACCATTTTTTGAATTGGGCTTATAGAGCTGGTTTAGATATATCGGCATCAGAAGTTGTTTTTGTTAATAGTATTGCCTATATTTTTCCTCTTATTCTTTATTTATTTAAACCTTCAACTAAGTTATTTGCATTATTTTTCCTATTTGGCGCTGGAGCAAGTCTTGCAAATGGTATGTTTCATTTAGGTGTTGCCACTCAACAAACGGATTATAGCCCTGGAATGATAACTGCTCTTTTCTTGTTTTTACCAATTTTTATTAAATCTATATTATTGGCATCAGAAAAACTTGTTTCATTTCGATTAATATTTGTTCTTAGCTTATATGGGTTTATACTTCATTATGTAATGATATGGATTATTAATATTTTATAACTAACTAATATTTAATATTTATTTTAGTAATAAGGAGAAAAAATGTTTAGTCATGTAATGGTGGGTACAAACAATATTGAAGAATCGAAAATCTTTTATGATAATTTACTTGGCGCTTTAGGATCAGAACCAGGTGTCCTTTCGCTTAATTCAACAGGTCAAAAAAGATATTTCTATTTTCTTGATCATTCAACTTTTTGCATTAGTGAACCTATTGATGGAAATCCAGCAACTTTAGCGAATGGGGGAACAATAGGTTTTAAGATTAAAGATGAGGAGCAGGGCAAAGATTGGCATGATGTAGGCGTTGCTAATGGAGGAACATCTATTGAGGACCCACCGGGAATTCGAGAATATGATGGAATTAAGATGTTTTTAGCCTATTTAAGAGATCCCTCAGGAAACAAGTTATGTGGATTGCTTAGAATTGAGTAAAGATATATGGTTTGAGGCTTTTTTGAGCTTCTAAACGAATTTTATGCCACTTACCACCGCCATAATAACTTAAGCTTCCAGGCTCAGCCTTACCTTCGCCATTGTAGTAAGTTATGCAATTCCTTAAAGAGCCGGTTTGAATATCAACTTCTTTACAATGATTTGCATATTCATTTTCATAATTCTTATCAACATCAACTAAATTGTAATTATTTTCTTTCATAGTATTAAGTATCCAAAGAATATAATCACTATGATTCTCAATGGCATCGGTAAAATTAAAACTTGTACCACCACCTTGCGGTCCAGTTACAATAAAGAGGTTAGGAAAACCATTGCTATGAATACCCAGGAAAGTTTTCGTTCCTTCCTTTTTTGCTTTTTCCGATAAACTTAATCCTTCTTCACCAATTACAGTATTAAATGTTCCGGCTTCCATCCAATTAAATCCAGTTGCATAGATTAAAACATCTAACTGATATTCTTTGTTATCATGAACAACGCCTCTCTCATTTATCTCTGATACACCTTTCGGTGAAGTGTCAATTAAATGTACATTAGGTAGATTAAAGGTGGATAAAAATTCATCATGAAATGCAGGTCGCTTGCATCCATAAGGATAATATGGCTTTAGTGATTCAGCTATTTTTGGATCATCAACCATCTGATCAACCCGTGATCTTATTTGTTCCATAATTCTGAAGTTTTTTGCTAATTGTTTTTCAATTAACTCTTCGATTGAAAGTTTTCTGTTATGATTCTTACGTTCTTTATAATCATCAACCTTACCAGATAAGTAATCATCATTACCTTGAATAGCAGCTCTTCCCGATGATATTTTTGCAAATCTTTCTCTTCTTGCTTTTGCCCAATTTTCTTCTTCTTTCCATTGATTTATTTCTTCTTGTGTTGTTTCTCTTTGGTCCCTTATATCAATAGAGCTTGGCGTTCTTTGAAAAATATATAAATCTTTTGTGATTTTTGATATCTCAGGAACAACTTGAACAGCTGTAGCTCCTGTTCCAATTATGCCTACTTTTTTATCCTTTAGATCAATATTATAATCCCATCGAGAAGTATGGAAGGATTGCCCTGAGAATTTATCCATACCTTCAATTTTTGCCAGTCTTGGAGCAGTTAATAATCCATTTGCCAAAATTACATATTTAGCATCAATTATATCCCCTCTATCAGTATAAACCTTCCATAATTTACTCTTTTTATCCCAAACTGTTTTTTCGACAGTAGTGTGAAATAAACATTTATCATAAAAATTAAACTTAGAAGCCATCCTTTGACAATATTCCATTATTTCAAAACCAGAGGCGAATTTCATTGTTGGAAAATAATCCATTTCCTCCAAAAGAGGTAAATAACTATAGGATTCGACATCACATGCTATTCCAGGGTATCTGTTCCAGTACCATGTTCCTCCAACATCTCCACCTTTTTCACAAAAACGTACATCTTGAAAGCCTGACTTTTGTAATTTATGCCATAATAAAAGCCCAGCGAATCCAGCCCCAACAATTAATATTTCTGTATAATCCTTTAAGGAATCTCTTTTAATGGGATCGGCTGTATAAGGGTCTTCTAGATATCTAGAGTAATCACCTTTCATTTCCATATAATTTGCAGCACCGGCTCTTTTTTCTTTAAAATTTTTATATTTTTCCTGTTCTTTAGCATTAAAAATGGCGCCAACAGGTTCATCAGGGAGTGTTTTTGATTCTATGTTATTATTTACCGAATAACCCTGACCAATAATTTTGTTGTTAGCTATAGAAGCTTTTGTATTGAATATTTTAAGTCCTGTTACCGGATCTGTTTTTATTGCTTTGCTCATTTTTTTATTATAGCAATTAGGGTTAAAATTTATAATGATAATCTATAACAAAATAAGGCTTATAATCCTATGTTTAATATAAAATCTCATTCTTTTTATCTGGCGTTAACAATATGCCTTATATATTTTGCAGTTTATATAATACTTGGATCAAAAGGGATATCCTTATCGTTAGAACCCAATGAAAGTATTGGCGATATCTCTCGCTGGTGTGAAAGAGTTAGCGGAAGTATTTTCAGAGAACCAGCTAATGCTTTAAGTAATATCGGCTTTATGATTATGGGTCTATTAATGTTTTGGGTATTAACTAAAGATAAAATTGAAGTAAATCAAAATCAATTTTATAGTCTAACTCCAATTTCCAGTCTATATGCTGGGGCGAGTATATTTTTGGGGCCTGGCTCAATGCTTATGCATGGAACCCATACTGAATGGGGAGAATGGGCTGATAACCTCAGTATGATTATGTATATAATTATTCCGTGGTTATTAAACATCAAGGAGATGGGTAATTGGTCTATAAACCGTTTTTTTTCAACATATTTCTTAATTGTTTTTGTTTATGCGGTATCTAGGTGGTTATTTGGTTCTGAATTAGGAATTAACTTAGATTTATTTGGATTATCAATAGGATTGTGGGTTATTTCAGAAACCCTTTTCCGGTTTTGGTCACCTTCATTTCGTTGGCTCTCTGGGTTTGTTGGTTTCTTTGTTGCTGCAGTATTTGGAATAATGCCTAATGAGATATTTTCTAATTTAAATGAGTATTGGTGGATAATATTATTTTGGATTCCTGCTATTTTCTCTATCAGAGCGCCGACGGTTAAAAGAAGTTATTCACCTTGGTTCTTTGTAGGGATGATTACATATGTGCTTGCATTTATAATTTGGCTTCAAGGCTACCCAGATACACTATACTGTAAGCCTGATTCAATCATACAGCCTCATGCAATCTGGCATTTAATGACAGCATTTTCAACTTGGTGTTTCTTTAAATTCTTTCGAACAGAAGAAATAAAGCCCAATTAAAAAAATATTTAAATTCTGAAGAAGCGCGAGAAGCTCTCTTAGATCATACAAGGAAATTTAAAAGTTGAAATAAACCTTTCAATATTAGTTTTTTTTTGCTGTAACTATAAACCCTATTAAAATTATTTTGGAGTAAATATGAGAAATTTATTAATTATAGTTAGTTTATTGTTTTCTATAAATTTATATGCTGATGGACATGTAAAACCTGCTGAAGGTGCATTTACAACTTTAAATGTATCGGCTAATGATGTTGAAAAATATGTTGATTTTCTAAGAACAAATTCCTCTGCTTTTGAAGCTATAGGATCTTCCGATGCTGGTGTTTGTATAACAAGGTCAGGAAATGATTATCCTGGCGAATTAATGGTGTGGAATGCCTTTCCAAGCGTTGAAGCAGCAATGGTTGGGTCTTTAAATTATGATCCTTATAAAGCTGGCGGGTCAATTTCAAAACTTCGTGAGCTAAAACATTCTGCAACTTGGAAATCATTAAAAAGTTTCAGATTAGAGCCTGGACATGAAGTTGTTGCGAGAGTGAAAGTTAGGCAAGAAAATATTAATGATTTTGTTACTGCTATGGCAAAACTTGAAAAAGAAGTGCAAGAAAATGGTCATCCAAATTTTTTCAATGGTGTATTTGTATCTATTGGAGGTGGATTTGAATCTCAAACTTTAATGGTCAGAAACATCACTAATAGTGCATCAGATCAAGGTAAGATAGTAGATGAATACTTCGCAGGTAATTATCAGTCTTTTAATGATGCCATGGAGTTATCTGAAGGTTTTGTTTCGGAACAGATCCAGGTTTGTGAACAAATTTATTCTAGCAAATAATAAATAAAGGATTTTATATGACTGATGTTGGTATTTCATCCTTAGTTAGTTACATTCCAAAACTAAGATTACTAAGGAAATCAATAACTGAAGCCAATTCTTGGTTGGCACCAAACTTATTGGGTAAGGGTAAAGGCACTAAATCAATTTCAAATTGGGATGAAGATAGCGTTACAATGTCTGTTGAAGCGGCAAGAAGATTACTAGGCCCAGAGGACAATAGATCCTATGTTGATAATTTATTTTTTGCATCTACAACAATGCCTTTTGCCGACAGATTAAATTCTGGGATAATAAGGGCGGCATTAACCTTAGATGAATCAACTCTTTGTACAGATATTTCATCATCATTAAAATGCGGAACAACTGCACTTATTAATGCTATTTCTACAGTTCAATCTGGGAAAAGCAATTACTCATTGGTTGTTACTTCAGATAAAAGAAAATCAAGGGTTGCAAGCTCTCAAGAGCTAGATTTTGGTGATGCGTCTACTGCTGTATCAATAAGTAATGAGAATATCATAGCTAAAGTAGTGGCTACGGCATCTATTTCAGATGATTTTGTAGATCATTTTCGAGGTCCTAATGAAGAATTTGATTATAATTGGGAAGAAAGATGGATTAGGGATGAGGGGTATTTAAAAATTATTCCTAAATTAGTTACTAAATTACTTGAAGATAATAAGATAAATCCTTCTGAAATAAAGAAATTTATTCTTCCATGTATTTTTCCAAAAGTTCCTCAGACGATTTCTAAGATTTGCGGAATTGATCCTGAAAATGTTGTAGATAATTTGGCCTTGAGTACAGGTGATACAGGTTCCGCACATTCATTACTTTTACTAACACATGTTCTGGAAAATTCTACACCTGGTGAAAAAATATTAGTATGTTCTTTTGGCGGCGGAGGTGATGCAATTCTTCTTGAAACTACTGATTTAGTTAATAAATTTAAGAATGAAGAATCAATATCATCAATGCTGGATAATGGAATCGAAGAAACTAATTATATGAAATATCTAACATTTAATGATTTAGTTAAATGGGAAAAGGGTATGAGAGGTGAAATCGATAGAAAGACAGCTTTAACAACATTATATCGTCATAATGATGCAATAATGGGTCTAATAGGTGGAAAATGCTCTAAAACAGGAACCATACAATTTCCTGCATCAAGAATTTCTGTTAGCCCTAATAGTCCAGATATTGATACACAAGAACCCTACAAATTAGCGGAAAAGAGAGCAAATATTCTATCTTGGTCTGCTGATTATTTATCATTTTCAATTAATCCTCCAAATTACTATGGAATTGTTTCTTTCGAAGAAGGAGGCAGGATAATGATGGATTTCACAGATGTAGGTGAAGGTGAAATAGAATCTGGTAAAGATGTCAAAATGGTTTTTAGAATAAAGGCTTTTGATGAGATAAGAGGCTTTACAAGGTATTTTTGGAAAGCTGTACCTATTTAAAATAAAATATGATAATTTAACTAAATCGTGATGGAGAGAAATTATGGCTTCAGGTATTAAAGATAAAGTTGCAATTCTTGGAATGGGTTGCTCTAAATTTGGCGAAAGATGGGATACAAGCCCGGACGATCTTATGGTCGAGGCTTATATTGAAGCCCTAGATGATGCTGGTATTGAAGCTAATCAATTAGATGCTGCTTGGTTTTCACACCATATTGATGATATAGGTGCTGGAAAGGGCGGAACTCCAATGTCTGTAGCCCTAAGACTTCCAAATATATCAGTAACACGAGTTGAAAATTACTGCGCATCTGGATCAGAAGCTTTTAGAGGTGCCGTATATGCAGTTGCAGCCGGTGCAGCAGATATTGCCATAGCTTTAGGTATGGAAAAACTTAAAGATACTGGTTATGGAGGCCTTCCTGCGACAAATTATGGTACATTTGGGCCTCAAATAGGTCCATCGGGATCAGCACCTGGTAATTTTGCCCAATTAGCATCTGCTTATAGTGCAAAACATAATGTTTCTGCGGAGGATCTAAAGAGGGCAATTGCACATGTTTCTGTAAAAAGTCATGCAAATGGAGCAAAAAATCCTAAAGCCCATTTACAGAAAGAGGTAACTGAGGAACAAGTTTTGAATGCGCCAATGATCGCTGAACCGCTAGGTTTATTTGATTGTTGCGGTGTTTCTGATGGAGCAGCTGCTGCGATTGTAACAACTCCTGAAATTGCCGCAAGTTTAGGAAAAAAAGACTTAATTAGCGTAAAAGCACTTCAGTTATCAGTATCAAATGGATTAGAATCTCACCATAACACTTGGGATGGTTCTTATTTTCATACAGTAAGAATAGCAGCTAAGAAGGCATATGCTGAAGCCGGGATTACTAAACCTAGAGAAGAAGTTTCAATGATGGAAGTGCATGATTGCTTTTCAGTTACTGAATTAGTTACTATGGAAGATCTATTTATATCAGAAGAAGGTCAGGCAGTTAAAGATGTAATGGATGGTTTTTATGATTCTGATGGTCAAGTACCTTGTCAAATTGACGGTGGTTTAAAATGTTTTGGTCATCCTATTGGAGCTTCAGGATTAAGGATGCTATACGAAATGTATCTTCAATTACAGGGAAGGGCTGATAAAAGACAATTAAAGAATCCTTCTATAGGATTAACTCATAATTTAGGTGGACAACCTGCAAACAATGTCTGTTCAGTTGCAATAATTGGATCTTTATAACTCAATCTGAGGGATACTGATCTTCTAAAGCTTTTAAGTAACCAGAATAATTTGGTTGATCGACGCTAAGTTTAGCCATTGTTGATCTAATTAAATGATCTTTTAATTTAGGATCATTTCTTTCAATTTCTTTGTTTTTAATTCTTTTACATAATTCTTTATTCAGAAATTCTAAATCCCCATCAATATTAAGAATTTTCTTTAACCGAATTTTTTCTAACTCATCATAATTATCAATCAAATGCATTTGCCTCAAAGCAATCTTAAGACTATTTTTTGCCACAAATGCATAGAATCTTTGATATCCATTAAGAATGGGTATTATTTCATCATCAATATAGAGGATAATTTCTTTTAAACTTAATTCACTTATATTTTCAGATTCTCTTAAAATAAGTATAAAATTTGATATCTTGTTATCAGAATTATTACTTTCAACTATAGTTTTTATATCTTCAAAATAATTTGAAATTGCCTCAAATAACTCTTCTATTCTTGGTTCACTTCGCATTTTAAATTACTAGCCTTCTTATTAAGTCTATTTCAGTTTCAGATGATCTTCTTCCAATTGATGCTCTATCTATAGATTTATCATAACCAGATCTATAAATTTCAATCATATTTAGGCACATTATTCCCCACTTTAAAGTACCTAATATTTCCCAAAATTTTGCTCTATCTAAATCGACTTTATTTCCTGATATCATTTCATATGTCTCATACATATCTTCTCTATAACCAAAACCTCCTACAGGTAGGTTAATTTTATTAAAACGCCAACTATTCACACATATCCACGAAAGATCTTCATAAGGATCACCTAAATGAAAAATTTCCCAATCTAAAACTGCTGATACATACTTATCCTTAGAGACTATAAGATTTCCATTTCGAAAGTCGCCATGTATTAATTTATTAGAAATCTTTTTAGGTGTATTATCTTTTAACCAATCGATAGCATACTCAAATACTGGAATTCTTTGATTGTGATTTCGGTAAACCTCTTCATACTTAAGAACTTCTTCATTGGCGTCAGAAGTTCTTATATTCGTAAATTTATCTATTGGAATACTATGAATATGAGCAATTATTTCTCCACACACCTTAGCCAATTTTGGTCTAATTGTTTTAAAATCATCATTATTTACGATTCTTGCCCCTAAAGTTTCTCCTTCAATGAATTCCATAAAAAAACCTTTACCAAGATTTTTATCATCAATAACTTTATAAATTGTTGGAACTGGAACATTATAACTTTTTGCAACATCCATAACTTTAGCTTCATTAGTTATTCCAACAAAATTATTATTATCTTCATCTTTTTCATTACCATCTGGAGTTCTTCTAAATACTATATCTTTGATTTCATTAAGATATTTAATTGATATTTTCCATGATTCATTGCTTGAACCACCGGATAAACGAGTTACATCATCAATAGATGTAATTTCGGGAAAAAAATCCTTAATTATAGGGAATAGGTTATTTTTAAGATTTTCCATGATATAAAAATTTTAAAACACTATTATCAATAATTATTTTTATGCTACAAGTTAAATATGTCAGAAGAAAGTTCACAGAAAATTCCTTTAGTAAGAAGATTAAGAAATTACTTCTTAACCGGTTTAGTTGTTGCTGCCCCAATAGCAATAACAATATGGGTATCGACCTGGTTTGTTCAGAGTGTTGATTCATGGTTTGCACCATTTATACCTACCTTTTTAAAAGATAGCTTACCTGGAATAGGTTTAATTGCATCTCTTATAATTCTTACTGCTTTAGGTGCACTTGCAGCGAATTTCTTTGGAAGAACAATTTTAGAATTTGGAGAAAGTCTTTTAGATAGAGTTCCTGTAATTAGGAATATTTATAGTGCTGTGAAGCAGATTTTTGAAACTGTTGCCACTCAATCAAATAAAAATTTTAAAGGAGTTGTTCTATTTGAATATCCTAGAAAAGATATTTGGGCATTAGGATTTGTCACAACAGAGGCGAAAGGTGAAATTGCAGATAAGAAAGGGGATAATCTTTTATGTATATTTGCGCCAACAACACCAAACCCCACTTCTGGATATTTATTGTTTGTTCCAAAGGAAGATACAATAGAAATGGATATGACAGTTGAGGAAGCCGCTAAGTTAATTATTTCTGCAGGTCTTGTAATACCAAATAAGGATTAGCCTGCATCTAAATACTTTAGTGATTCATCTTTACTAAATAACTTAAGCATTTGTTTATAATTATTGTTTTCTAATAAAAGATTATTATCGACAATTTTTTTTGCATTTTTATTTGCAATTTCTAGTAAATCTTTATTTTCATTTAAATTAGCAATTTTAAAGATATGAAAACCTGATTGTCTCGTCCCTAAAACTTCACCAGAACCTCTAAGTAAAAGATCTTTTTCAGCTATTATAAAGCCATCATTAGTTTCTCTCAGTGTGTTAATTCTTTTCTTAGCATTTTCTCCTAATGGAGTTTGATAAAGCAACAAACAACTTGATTGATTTATTCCTCTTCCAACTCTACCTCTTAATTGATGTAATTGGGACAGACCAAATCTTTCTGAATGCTCAATTATCATAACTGTAGCTTCAGGTATATCAATTCCGACCTCAATAACAGTTGTAGAAACCAATATTTTCTTTTTCCCAGATTTAAATTCTTCCATAATAATTTCTCTTTCTTCAGGTTTCATTCTTCCGTGAACAAGCAAAACATTATCTGGATAATATTTTTGTAAACTTTCATATCTTTTTTCAGCCGCCGCTAGATCAATTTTTTCAGATTCTTCAATTAAAGGGCAAACCCAATAAACTTGGTTATTGTTATCAATTGTTTTTTTCAATGACTTTATTGTTTCTTTTATTTTATTAATAGGCTTTGCGGCAGTAACAATATTTTGTCTTCCCTTAGGTTTTTCTGTAATTTTAGAAACTGACATAGACCCATAAGTTGTTAACTCAAGAGTTCGAGGAATAGGTGTTGCAGTCATTAGCAGGACATCAGGAGGAAGTTTTTCATTTTTTGAAGTTAATAGTAATCTTTGATGAACTCCAAATTTGTGTTGTTCATCTATTGCCACAAAACCTAAATTATCAAAATTAACTTCTTCTTGGAATAAAGCATGAGTTCCTATGATTATATTTGTTTTGCCATTACTAATATTTTTATAAATAAGCTCTTTATCAGCTTTACTTGTTTTTCCAGTTAATAAATCAATTTTAAAATTTTGTTCAGATATTAATTCATTAAAAGATTCATAA
>Ga0206683_10001852_pt1 | contig 14457 bp, 9 predicted proteins | sample M280m12015metaG_FD_155483 | JGI IMG/M metagenome (GOLD analysis project Ga0206683, IMG submission 155483) | Ammonia-oxidizing marine archaeal communities from Monterey Bay, California, United States - M2 80m 12015 | ecosystem: Environmental > Aquatic > Marine > Intertidal zone | place: USA...
TTCATTTGGTACTACGAGAGATAATATTTATAAATTGATCAAGAAATTTATGATCATGAATGTACAATAAGAGCTTAAGTGGCTCCCGAAGTTGGGATCGAACCAACGACCAATTGATTAACAGTCAACTGCTCTACCGCTGAGCTATTCGGGAACGCGGATGTGCATTATAAGTAATTTTTAATAGATAAGTAAATGACAAAATCACTAAAGGTTGTATCTAATTTTGAACCAGCTGGATCTCAGCCTGATGCTATTAAAAGTTTAGCTGAGGGGTTGAGTGACGGTCTTCTTCATCAAACTCTTTTAGGTGTTACAGGATCAGGCAAAACTTACACCATGGCAAAGGTTATAGAAGAAACTCAAAGACCCGCAATCATCATGGCTCATAATAAAACTTTGGCCGCTCAGTTATATGGAGAGTTTAAAGATTTCTTTCCTGAAAATTCTGTTGAATATTTTGTTTCTTATTATGACTATTATCAGCCAGAAGCATACGTCCCTACATCTGATACATACATAGCTAAAGATGCTTCTATTAACGAGCATATTGAACAAATGCGTTTATCTGCAACTAAGGCGCTTTTAGAAAGAAAAGATACTATTGTTATAGCAACTGTATCCTCTATATACGGACTTGGTGCTCCTGAGTCCTATTTAAAAATGGTAGTTCATCTTGATAGAGGTGACATAATCAATCAAAGAGATTTGTTAAGGCGTTTTTCATCTTTGCAGTACACAAGAAATGATTTAGATTTCAGAAGAGCAACTTTTAGAGTAAGAGGGGATACCATTGATGTATATCCTGCAGATTCTGATAGTGAGGCATTAAGAATTGAGCTCTTTGGAGATGAGATAGAAAAATTATCTTGGTTCGATCCACTTACTGGAGCAATCATTAAAGAGGTTCCGCGAGCAACAATATTTCCTAAGACTCACTATGTAACTCCCAAAGAGACTGTTCTGAATTGTATTGATAGCATTAAAGAAGAGTTAAAGGAGCGCTTGGATTACCTTCGATCAATAAATAAATTAGTAGAGGCGCAAAGGTTAGAAGAAAGAACTAACTATGATATCGAAATGATGAGAGAGCTTGGGTATTGTCAGGGTGTTGAGAATTACTCCAGGTACTTATCCGGAAGAAATCCTGGTCAATCACCTCCTTGTTTGTTTGATTATGTTCCAAAAAATGCAATTGTTTTTATAGATGAATCACATGTTTCGGTCCCACAAATAGGTGCTATGTATAAAGGAGACAGGTCAAGAAAGGAAACCCTTGTAGAATATGGGTTTAGACTGCCATCTGCAATGGATAATAGGCCTTTAAAATTTGAAGAATGGGAGCTTTTGGCATCACAAAGGGTCTATGTTTCCGCGACGCCAAGTAGGTATGAAAATGAACATCAGGATAACCTAGTTGAATTACTCGTAAGACCTACTGGACTAACTGATCCAGATGTTGAAATTCGACCAGCAAGCACTCAGATCGATGATGTAATTGGAGAGTGCAATGAAAGAGTTGCAATGAAAGAAAGGGTGCTTATAACTACTCTTACAAAAAGAATGGCAGAGGACTTAACAGATTATTTAAATGAAAATGGTATTCAAGCAAGATACATGCATTCAGATACCGATACTGTTGAGCGTGTAGAAATTATTAGAGATTTAAGAATTGGTAAGTTTGATGTATTGGTTGGTATTAATTTGCTTCGTGAGGGTTTGGATATTCCTGAAGTTAGTTTGGTTGCAATTCTAGATGCAGATAAAGAAGGATTCCTAAGATCTGAAACCACCATGATTCAAACTATAGGAAGGGCAGCAAGAAATTTAAGAGGAAAAGCAATTCTATATGCTGACAAAATGACAGGCTCTATGGAAAGAGCAATTGCTGAAACTGATCGAAGAAGAGCCATTCAAGAAAAATATAATCTTGAAAATAATATCACTCCAAAATCAGTTTCTACAAAAGTTAAAGACATTATGGAAGGAGCAAGAGTAATATCTGGAAAGGCTAAAAAGAAGAAAGAAGATATAGAAAAATCTCTACCTTTTTCAATCAAAGATGACACCGTTGATGAGCTTAGTGAGTCCATCGAAAAAATTGAAAATCAGATGTATAAATATGCAAAAGATATGGAGTTTGAAAAAGCTGCTCAGTGCAGAGATAAAATGAAATTTCTTAAAAGAAAGTTAATCGATCTTTAGGATCTGTGCAGGCATGAGCTGCCATAAGGTCATAATAACTCTTCACTCTGTACACATAATCAATTGCTTGCTGACCTCGTGAATACCCATTTAAATCAATTAAGTTTACGTCTTCGCCAGTAATATTTTTAAGCTTACTTTCAATATCAAACCAGGTAATTTCTGATGGATCCTTGTCTATTGTTTTTGCTATATTAATGATATTAGTTGGGCCTAAGTTATACTTAGCTAAAGATATAGATAATTGATCTGCGGTAGTTTTTCCATATACATTTCTTTCTTGCAGCATAGCAATATACTTTGCACCACCTGTAATATTCTGTTCAGGGTTGAGCCTTTTTTCTACACCTACAATAGCAGCAGTTTCAAGTGTAACCATCATCATGCCACGAACACCCATGTTCGATTTAGCTTTTGGATCCCATTGGGATTCTTGAAAAGAAATTGCAGCAAGTAACTCTGAATCAATCGATGTTTCTAAAGATGCTTTTTGGAACATCCCCTCATATTTAGGAAATCTATTTTCAAGAAGATCTTTAAATTTTGTTTGTTCAAAATTATTTAATGGCGTATTTTGGTAGACAGTTTCTAAGTGAATATTGCACTGCTCAATTTGATTTTTTTCTACCAAAAAAACATCACACGAGTTCAGCAAAATCATTACTGAAAAACTAAAAAAAACTTTAAAGATATTCCCCATTTTCAATTATTTTTATTAAAAGACTTTATAATTGCTGTATACAATATTTCACACCGAGAGAAGTGTCAAAGATTAATACCTTCATATTGCAGGGCAAAGAAAGTTTCTCAATCTCAAAATTAGAGCAACTGAATCTCGACTTCAACATTTCAAATAATAAAACTTCTAAAATTTCTTCAAATGAAATTTATATTATTGCAGCTGAAGATGAAGATTTAAATTTAGATCAATTAAAAAATATCCTCGCAGCTAATTTTTTAGATGATCCTTTTTCATTTATTGTTGGACCAAGAGCTGGAACTATTTCTCCTTGGTCTTCAAAGACAGAAGATATTATTAAGAATGTTGGAATAAAAAATATTCATAGGGTAGAAAAATTCAATAGCTTTACTATTTCAGATTTTTCATTTGATCAAAATATAAACCTATCTATGTTTTATGATCGTATGACTCAATCAATTTATAAAACTCACAGCGAATGTTTAGAATTTCTAGAAGTTGATTCTCAAAGGGCTGTAAATGTTATAGATATTCTTTCAAATGGAATAAAAGCTCTTCAAGATGCAAATAAAAAGTTTGGTTTTGCTATGAGTGAAGAGGAAATTACTTATTTACATGACTTTTACTCAAAAATAGCAAGAAACCCTACAGATGCGGAATTAATGATGTTTGCACAAGCAAATTCAGAGCATTGTAGGCATAAAATATTTAATGCTAAATGGTCTGTAAACGGCGTATCTAAAGAGAATAGCCTGTTTGATCTTATAAAAGAGACAAGCAAACAGTCACCAAAAGGAATTATTTCAGCCTATAAAGATAATGCAGCTATTACGGAAGGTAAAAAGGTAGAAAGACTGCATTTAGACAGTAATAATAGCTATTCATTTATTGAGGACTCGTTAAATTCAACAATTAAAGTAGAAACCCACAATCATCCGACTGCTATCTCCCCATATCCAGGTGCGGCTACTGGTTCTGGTGGAGAAATAAGAGATGAGGGTGCAACAGGTAGAGGCGCAAAACCAAAGATAGGTCTGGTGGGTTTTAATGTTTCCCACTTAAGAATTCCTCAATTACCAAGAAGTTGGGAGGGTCAAGAGCATAAACCTGACAGAATAGCTAACCCATTAGAAATAATGATTGAGGCACCCATAGGCGCAGCAGCTTTTAATAATGAATTTGGCAGGCCATCAACATTGGGCTATTTCAGATCATTTGAAACAAATTTCAATCATTCAAAAAATGCTTTTGGATACCATAAACCAATCATGCTGGCAGGAGGCATTGGGGAAATACGTGAGAGAAACAATTTTAAATTACAAATATCAGAGGGATATCACGTCGTTGTTCTCGGGGGCCCAGCAATGCTTATTGGTCTTGGTGGAGGAGCAGCTTCATCTGTTTCATCAGGTGAGAGTGATGAAGATTTAGATTTTGCTTCGGTCCAAAGAGATAACGCTGAAATGGAAAGGAGATGCCAAGAAGTTATTAATATCTGTTCCTCTCAAGACGATAGTTATATTGAATTTATCCATGATGTCGGTGCAGGTGGACTTTCTAACGCTATACCTGAATTAGCTAAAGATTCTAATCTTGGAGTTTATATAGAGCTAGATAAAATTCCTAATTCAGATAAATCTATGTCCCCAATGGAAATTTGGTCTAATGAATCCCAAGAGAGATATGTCATGGCTATTCATCCAAAAAACAAACAAGCCTTCGAAGATATATGTAAAAGAGAGAGGTGTGTTCATGCCTTTGTAGGAGTTACTACCGAAGAGAAATCCGTAAAACTTTTTGATGCTAAAACCAATAGTTATCCTGTAAATGTACCTTTATCAATGTTATTTGGAGATCTTCCAATTACAGATATAAAAGTATCCTCTGTTGAAAATAATAATTATGAGAATTCAAATCCTTCAGATTATTCTTTCGAAGAAACTCTTCAAAAAGTTCTTCAACATCCAACAGTTGCAAGCAAGTCTTTTTTGATAACTATTGGCGATAGAACTGTTGGCGGCATGGTTGCAAGGGATCAATTTATTGGACCTTACCAAGTTCCAGTTTCAGACTACTCTATGAGTTTAAGATCATATACCTCTTATAGTGGAGAGGTATTAACGGTTGGAGAAAAACCTACCTTAGCAACCAATAATCCAAGTGCATCAATGCGTATGGCCATGGCAGAAGCATTGCTCAACATGTCAGGTGTTCATGTTAAAGGGCTTGACGAAGTTCAAGTATCAGCTAATTGGATGGCAGCAACTGGAGAAGAGATAGAAGATATTTCACTTAGAGAAGGTGTAGAAGCATTATCAAAATGTTGTGTTGATCTTGAGGTATCAGTTCCTGTTGGTAAGGATTCCTTGTCAATGCGAACTAAATGGAATGAAGGTGACGATGAATTTGTTGTAAAAAGTCCACTTTCTGGAGTAATTACTGCAATGGCTCCAGTTGAAGATGTTCGTGTTTCAGTAACGCCAGAGTTAAATACAGATACTCCCTCACAAATTTTACACATAAGATTAAATAACAAAAATAGATTATCTGGATCAATATTTTCTCAGGTTACTCAAAGTAAATTTTCAGAAACACCCGATATTGATGATGTTGCTTTATTGAAATCGATGTTTAATTCAATTCAAGAACTAGTAGCTCAGAAAAAAGTTTTGGCTCTTCATGATATATCTGATGGCGGTTTGATAACCACTCTTTTGGAAATGGCTTTCACAAAAAAGGTTGGTCTCAATCTATCATTTGATCAGGTATCTCAAAACGACTTAAATTCATTTTTATTTTCTGAGGAGGCAGGGCTTGTTATTCAAGTCGCTGATGAGGATTGTGAGAGTATTATTCATGAGCTGTCATCAAAAGGATTAATAGCAAACCTGATTGGCCAAGTTTCTTCAACTAAGGACTTGATAATTTCCTCTGTAAACAAAGAGATTTATAGAGGCTCAGTAGTTAACTTAGAAAAGTATTGGAGAGAGGTAAGTCATGCTATTCAATCTATTAGAGATAATGAATCTATTGCAAATTCTGAGCTTCAATTACTAGATGATACTAATCATAGAGGCTTATATTCAGAAGAATCATTTGATGAAAATATTCTTCAATCTTTTGCAATCGGAAATAATAAACCAAAGGTAGCAATACTTAGAGAGCAAGGTGTTAATGGGCAAATGGAAATGGCAGCAGCATTTTCATTGGCTGGGTTTGAGCCAATAGATGTTCATATGCAGGATTTGCTTGATAAGCAAATGAACTTAAAAGATTTTAAAGGGATGGCTGCTTGTGGTGGATTTTCTTATGGAGATGTTTTGGGTGCTGGCGGTGGCTGGTCAAAAACTATCTTGCATAATGCTTTTGTAAAAGATCAATTCGAAGAGTTTTTTAATAGCGAGTCCACGTTCACTCTTGGAGTTTGTAATGGGTGTCAAATGGTTTCTAAGCTTAAAGATATTATTCCTGGAGCTAGTCTCTGGCCGTCTTTTGAAAAAAATCTCTCTGATCAGTTTGAGGCTAGACTAGCTCAAGTTAAAGTTCAAAAAAGTGACTCTGTATTACTTTCAGGTATGGAGGGTTGGTCTCTTCCAATAGCATCAGCTCACGGAGAAGGCTTCGCTAAATTTAATAAAAACAATTTAGATGGCCTGGTTAAGGCAAATCAACTAGCTTTAAATTTTGTAGACTCTTCAGGCAATAAAACTGAAACCTATCCTTTAAATCCAAATGGTTCAGTTGATGGTATCACTGGCATCACAGCAGCAAATGGAAGAGTAACAATAATGATGCCGCATCCTGAAAGAGTTTTTAGAAAGCTGCAAATGAGTTGGAAACCGGATTGCTGGGGTGAGTTCTCACCTTGGATGCAAATTTTTATTAATGCTAGGAAATTTTCAGAATAAAACCTATTTCCAAAGTGTTATATCTTCATCTCTAAAGATATAGTTGTCTGTTTTGCTATCTTCAAGATAGTACTTTAAAGTTCTTTCAACTGTTGGAAATGCTAACTCATCCCAAAGAATTTCATCTTTTGTAAAAAGTTTTACTTCCATACTTTCAGAAGTAGGCCCAAAATTTTCATCAAGCAAATCAGCTAAGTAAAAAAGATGTATTTGATTAATATGAGGAAGACTAAACATTGTATAGGGCATTATTACCTTAGCCTCAGATCCTGTTTCTTCCATAGTTTCACGCAAAGCTCCGGCTTTTGTTGTTTCAGCATTTTCCATGAAACCTGCAGGAAGTGTCCACAAGCCTTTTCTTGGATGTATATTTCTTTTGGCCATTAAGATTTTGCCATCTTTAATACATAAGGCACCTACAATCATATTTGGGTTGGTATAAAAAATCTTATTACATTCCTCACAGAAATATCTTTTTAAATGGTCATCTTTTGGGACAACGAATTTTAATTTTGAGCTTCCGCAATCTGAGCAATATTTCAATTTTTTTTCCTAAATAAAGTATAAGGGTGATTAAAAAGTTAAACTTACCTTAATGATAGACAGCATAAAGCAAAAGCTTGAAAAACTAAATCTCCGTAAGCCAACTTCATATAAAAAAGCTGGAGTTTTTGTAGGTATTTTGCATTTTGATGATTATAAAAATGATCCTGAGCTTTTATTTACTAAAAGATCTAATAAGGTTTCCACTCATTCAGGCGAGACAAGCTTTCCTGGAGGTAAGTGGGAGGATGGCGATAAAGATTTATACCATACGTCATTAAGAGAATCCTTTGAGGAAATATCTCTAGATGTAGCAAATGTTAGTAAGTTAGGTCAACTTGATTATCTTATATCTCGACATAAAATTGAGGTCCATCCTTATGTAGGTCTTATAGAATCTAAGCAAAACCTAATACCTAATGAAGAAATTGCTGAAATATTTTCAGTCCCACTAAGTTACTTATTAAATGAGAATAATGTAATTGAGAACGAGCTAGAAAGAGATAATATGAAGATAATAGTTCCGAGTTGGGTTTATAATGGGCATAGAATTTGGGGTCTTACGGCCATGATCACAGCAGATTTTTTAAATATCTGTTTTGAGGCTAATATAGGAACTGATTTAGAGATTATAAGAAAACATTATGATAATTGATTTAGGTAATAAAACCCTCCAAACTGAAGGTGATGATTTTTATGTAGCTCCAAATGCTACAGTTATTGGTGATGTGAGATTATCTAAAGATGCCAGTATTTGGTTTAATGCTACCTTAAGAGCAGACAATGAGCCTATCTTGATTGGAGAGGGGTCTAATGTTCAAGATGGGTCAATTATTCATACGGACCCAGGATTCAGAACCTCTATAGGAAAATATGTAACAGTAGGTCATATGGTCATGCTTCATGGGTGTGAAATTGGAGATGGAAGTCTTATTGGCATAGGATCTGTTGTTTTAAATGGTGCAAAAATTGGCAAGAATTGTATTATTGGTGCTAAGGCTCTTATAACAGAAGGAATGGAGATACCAGACGGATCAATGGTTTTAGGTATGCCAGGAAAAATTAAAAAAACTTTGAGTGAAGATGAGCAACAGTTAGTCTCATTAGGTGCTCATCATTACATTGAAAACTATAAAAAATATAAAGAAACTGCAACGATAAAATGAATACCAGCGATATAAGACAATCCTTTCTTGAATTTTACAAATCTAAAGATCATCAAGTTGTGGACTCAAGCTCACTTATACCAGTTAACGATGAAACATTGTTATTCACCAATGCTGGCATGGTTCAATTCAAAGATGTTTTTTTAGGAACTGATAAAAGGAAGTATGAACGAGCCACATCATCCCAAAGATGTATCAGGGCAGGTGGTAAGCACAATGACCTTGAGAATGTAGGATACACACTTAGGCACCATACTTTTTTTGAGATGCTCGGAAATTTTAGTTTTGGAGATTACTTCAAAGAGGATGCAATAAAATATGCTTGGGAGTTTTTAACAGAAGTTCTGAAGCTCGATAAAGAAAAATTATGGATTTCAGTTTACAAAGATGATGATGAAGCAGCTGATATATGGAAAGATATTATTGGCGTTGATCCAAAAAGAATAGTTAGGCTTGGAGATGAAGACAACTTTTGGTCTATGGGAGAAACGGGACCATGCGGTCCATGCTCAGAAATATATTATGACCATGGTGATCATATTGAAGGAACCCCGCCTGGATCTGATGGAGATGAGGGTGATAGGTTTGTAGAAATATGGAATCTTGTTTTTATGCAGTTTAATAGAAATGATGCTGGTGAAATGAATCCATTACCAAAACCGTCTGTTGATACAGGTATGGGCTTAGAAAGAATTGCTGCAGTTATGCAAGGCGTTAATTCAAATTATGAAACTGATTTGTTTAAAGATCTCATTAGTGCGTCTGAAAGACTACTTGGTAAAAAAGATAGCCCATCTCATAAAGTCATTTCAGATCATATAAGATCTACAAGCTTTCTAATAGCTGATGGCATTACTCCAGAAAATGAAGGCAGGGGTTATGTGCTTCGAAGAATTCTCAGAAGAGCTATTCGTCATGGGTATAAAATGGGAGCAACCAAACCTTTCTTAAATGAACTGGTAAAAGATTTAGTTGAGCTTATGCAGGATGCATATCCCGCCTTAACAGAAAAAAATGAATTCATTACAAAAACCATTAAAGACGAAGAAGTTAAATTCTTTGAAACTCTAGATAAAGGGATTGGTATTTTAGATGAGGCTATTAAAAAAATATCAGAAGATACTATTCCAGGAGATGTTGTATTCAAACTTCATGATACATTTGGTTTTCCATACGACTTAACTGCAGATATTGCTAGAGAAAGGAATTTGCAAATTGATGAAGCTGGTTTTTCTGCAGCAATGAAGCATCAAAAAGAATCATCTAAGGCTGGCAGTAGTTTTGTTTCTTCACTTCCTGCAGCAGCTGGTGTGGATGAAACAAAATTTTTAGGATATGAATTCTTAGATTCAGATTCAAAGGTTTTAGTTTTATGGAAAGATCAAAATAGGGTTGAGTCTGCTTTAGAATCTGAGGAAATATTCATAGCATGTGATAAAACTCCATTTTATGGTGAATCAGGTGGACAAGTTGGTGATAGAGGTAATTTTAGCTCTTCAGAATCAAGCGGAATCATTTTAGATTGTAAGAAACAAGGAAAAGTCTTCCTTCATAGAGCAAAAGTAAAATCAGGGACATTAAAAACAGGCGATATGATTAAAATGAATGTTGAGAAGGATATAAGAGATGCTACTGCAATTCACCATTCATCCACTCATTTAATGCATGCAGCTCTTAAAGAAGTATTAGGAGATCACGTTCAGCAAAAAGGATCATTAGTAGATGAAAATAAACTAAGATTCGATTTCTCTCATCCAAAACCATTATCCAAAGAAGAAATATCGGCTGTTGAAGATTTGGTTAATAGAGAATCGTTGAATAATGCGGAGGTTACTACTCAAAATATGCAGCTTGAAGAGGCAATGAAATCTGGTGCCGAGGCCTTGTTTGGCGAAAAATATGAGGATGAGGTAAGAGTATTGAGCATGGGAAATCAATCATTCTCTGTTGAGTTATGTGGCGGGACTCATGTTTCTAGGACTGGTGATATAGGAACATTTTTAATTACCAATCAATCAAGCGTTGCATCTGGAGTACGAAGAATAGAAGCTGTAGGTGGCAAAGTAGCCCTCAAACACTTAAAAGAAACACGCAGAATCAATGAAGAGCTTCAGCAAAAATTAAATATTTCTGCAGGCGACATGTTAGAAAAGATTGAATCTTTAATATTAGAAAATAAAAAGCTCAAAAAATCTGGAAGTGTAAAAACAACTGAAACAGAAATAACTTTTTCAGAATCTTATGAAATAAATGATTGGGTTTTATTTATTCAACAGATTTCTATTGAAGATAATAAATCTTTGAGAGGAATGGTTGATGCTAGGAAAAAAACAATCGATAAAGGTTCTATCATCTTATTAAATGTTCAGGACAATAAAATAGCTGTTGTTTGTGGTGTAACTGAGAATATTATTGATCAAATATCAGCAAAAGATATCGTGAGTAACATCTGTGAGCAGATTAATGGCAGGGGTGGTGGCCGTCCTGATTTTGCTCAAGGTGCTGGAGAAACAGAAAATATTAAAGACTTCGTGACATCTATACCAAATTCAGTAAAATCCCTCGCAAACTCTTAATAATTATATGTCTAGGATGATAGTTCAAAAGTTTGGAGGAACATCGGTAGGTTCAGAAGAACGTATAGCATCTGTTGCTCAGATAATTAAAAAAGCGTCTAGTAATAATTCAGTTATTGTAGTTGTTTCAGCTATGAGCGGAGAAACAAATAGACTCATTAAGTTAGCTAAAAGCTTTGGCGACAATCCTAGTAAAAGAGAATTTGATGCTCTAATTTCAACAGGAGAAAAAGTTAGTGCAGCGCTTTTAGCTATGGCACTTCATCAGATTGGAGTTAAAGCCAAGTCATATACTGCATCTCAAATATCTATGAGAACTACTGATAGTTATTCAAAGGCTAGAATATTAGATGTTGATGGTGAAAAGATACAAAATGCCCTTAATGAAGGTATTATTCCTATCATTACGGGATTTCAGGGTATTACTGAATCTGGCGATGTAACAACACTTGGAAGAGGTGGCTCAGATACAACTGCTGTTGCTATTGCCGCTCAAATGCATGCAGAAAGATGCGATATTTATACGGATGTTGACGGAATATACACCACAGATCCTAGGGTGGTTCCAGAGGCTAAAAAATTAGATATTATTACTATGGAAGAAATGCTGGAGATGGCTGGCCAAGGCGCAAAAGTAATTCAAATCAGAGCAGTAGAATTTGCAAATAAATACAAAGTACCAGTTAGAGTTTTATCCAGTTTTGAGCCTGGAAATGGTACTCTAATATCACTCGAGGAAAATAATATGGAAAATGGATTAGTTTCAGGGATAGCTTTCCAAAAAGATCAGGTTAAATTTACTCTTCACGGAGTTAGCGATACTCCTGGTATTGCTTTCGGCATTCTAGGTCCTTTAAGCGATGCTAATATCGAGGTTGATGTTATTGTTCAAAACGTAAGTGTTAGTGGTAAAACCGACTTTACTTTTACTGTTTCAAAAGAAGATGAAATAAGTACTAGAGATGTAATCAATAATTTAAAAAAGACATTGGAATTCGATGACTTGTTAATTGATTCAGATATTGCAAAAGTTTCACTCGTCGGCGTTGGGATGAGATCTCACGCGGGTATAGCTAGCTCAGCTTTTAAAGCCTTATCAGAAACTGGAATTAATATTCAAATGATAAGTACATCAGAAATTAAAATCACAATTGTTATAGAGGAAAAAGAAGTTGATCAAGCTGTAAATGCCCTACATAAAGCATTTAAACTGGAGAAGTAGATGTATGATTTAATTTTAAAAAATTGCAAAATAGTAAATGAGAATAGAATCTTAGAATCAGATATTGCAATTAAAAATAATAGATTTGAATTAATTCAAAGTTCTATCGAGTCTGAATCAAAAAAAGTTGTTGATCTTGATGGAAGGTATGTTTTACCTGGACTTATTGATGATCAGGTTCATTTTAGAGAGCCAGGACTTACCCACAAAGGTGATATCGCGACAGAATCTAGAGCTGGGCTCGCTGGAGGAGTAACGAGTTATTTTGAAATGCCTAATGTTAATCCAACTACAACTACCAATGAAAATTTAAGTAAAAAATTTGATATAGCTAGCACTAAATCATTATCTAATTATTCCTTCCATCTCGGAGCTAGTAATACCAATATTGAAGAAATAAAGAGAGTTGATATAAAGCAAGCAGCAGCATTAAAAGTTTTTATGGGAGCATCTACTGGTGAGATGTTGGTCGACAGTCTTGATGCTCTTGATGATATTTTTAACTACTCGCCACTTATAGTTGTAACGCACTGCGAAGATCAAACTACTGTAAAAAATAATGAAAAATTATTTCTAGAAAAGTATGGCAACGAATTATCAGCACAGCACCACCATTTAATTAGAGATGTAGAAAGCTGTTATTTATCAAGCTCTCTTGCTGTTAGTTTAGCCAAAAAATATGATTCTGACTTGCATGTATTCCATCTTACTACTGAGAAAGAAATGGAATTATTTACTAAAGGTGATGTGGATGGGAAAAAAATTACATCTGAGGTTTGCGTTCATCACATGCATTTTAATGAAGGTGATTATGCTGAACTTGGTAATCAAATAAAATGCAACCCGTCAATTAAAGAGGAATCAGACAGACTAGCTCTTATAAAAGCTCTTCATGAGGATAAAATTGATATTATTGCAACTGATCATGCTCCGCACACATGGGATGAAAAGATGAGGAAGTATCAGGATGCCCCAGCAGGTTTGCCTTTGGTTCAGCACGGCCTTCAAATACTATTAGACTTCTATCATCAAAATATACTAAGTCTTCAGACTATTGTTGAGAAAACTACTCATAATGTTGCAAAAAGATTTCAGGTTAAAGATAGAGGTTTTATAAGAGAAGGTTATTATGCTGACTTGGTAATTTTGGATATAGATAAAAAATATGAGGTTACTGATGAGAATATTTTATATAAATGCGGCTGGTCTCCATTTTTAGGTAAAACATTTAATTCCTCAATTCACATGACTATATGTAATGGTCATATAGTTTTTGAAAATGGTCAGGTTAAGGAAGATATTCCTTTGGGAATGCAAATAGAATTTGATAGATAATTAGGTATTTTTTTACCATCAAAGAGTTATAATCTTTCATCGATTTCGGAGAGTTGGCTGAGTGGTCGAAAGCGCCTCCCTGCTAAGGAGGTATATGGGTAACTGTATCGAGGGTTCGAATCCCTCACTCTCCGCCAGACATCAAAAAAGAAATTTACTTTTTATTCATCAGCCATTGCTAATAATGTTGTATTTCCACCTGATGCTGTTGTATTAGTTGATACTGATTTTTCTAAAACAAACCTTTGCATTAAGGTTGGTCCACTATTCTCTAGAATCAATGGCAAAATACTACCTTCACGCTGAGATAAAACTCTATCCAGCCATTGTAAAAAAGGATCAGGCACACTTGCAGCTATGCCGGCTAGGTGCTCAGAAGATAAACAGTCCTGCAGATAGCTCTCATCATTTATTGCAACTCTTTGATAAACGAGGTTCAAATTAGAATCATTTATATGGTTACTAAAATCATAGTCAGAATTACTTATATGAATGATCGAGTTACCAGTTAGCAATGCTGCTAAAATTTGGCGAAGAGAATCTACAAAATTCTCATCACCTTGATGAATACAAATTAAAGAGCCTCTTTCTTGTAAAATTAGTTGGTTTAATTCTCCGGTAGGGCCCTGAAGTGTTAATGGTTCAATCTGATGTGTTATGACTTCGTTTATCATCAAATCTATTTGTTTAATAAAATTATTAGGAAGTTCTAAAGAGTTATCATTTAGTAAAAGGTCGATGAAGGCTTTAACTTTTTTAAGTCGGCTGCTTATATGATCATGAAGCTGTTTGTGCTTTTCAG
>Ga0206683_10001853_pt1 | contig 14446 bp, 17 predicted proteins | sample M280m12015metaG_FD_155483 | JGI IMG/M metagenome (GOLD analysis project Ga0206683, IMG submission 155483) | Ammonia-oxidizing marine archaeal communities from Monterey Bay, California, United States - M2 80m 12015 | ecosystem: Environmental > Aquatic > Marine > Intertidal zone | place: USA...
CAGAGTTATCTCCAAGCCATTGCCATGATTTTAAAAATATCTTTTCTCTTACCTGATTAAAAACATCTTCATCTTTATAGAAAGATGATGGAAGCGTTTCGGCCTTAGTAATATCTTTATGAATTTTAAATTGAGAAGACAAAATTAACCTATCTAGTTAAATAAAAATCCAAATCTTACACCTAAATAGGTGGTGTCATACTTATTAGCTATGCTTGGTTCAAGAAAAAACTCTGAAAGAGAGTTTGAATTAGTAATAACCCCTGGCTCGAAGATAAATGGAACTGCTAATTCTGTATATACGGTAGAAGAATTAAAAGATGATGTACCGTCATCTTCTAAAATAGAATCATAAATATTTTTTTCTTTTATAAGATTAACCTTCAGTCTTGGAATTAACACAAATTGTGCATCTGTTTCAAAATCTTTACTTATACCAAACTCAAGTGCATAAGATTTTCCATAGAAATCTTGTCCTAAACTATCAAGGGCATCGCTACTAAAGTTTGAACTGCCATATCTAAATCCTGCAGAAAAATTAACTGGTAGATTATTTAGTTGCGCTGGATCTAGATAATAGGTAAAACCAAGAGAAAAACCATCATCTCCTACATCTGGATTATCACTTCTAAATGATTCTGTAAAATTAAACTGAGGATCACCGTCAGGATTAGATTGTTCTCCTGTTAAATCAAAAGTATAAGTTTCTTTACGATCATAAGAAGAATAGCCATATGAAAAATCTATACCAAACATTCCATTATATATATATCCAACATGGATTGCATTCCCATAGCTGGGCCTAATAAATTTTCCTTCTCCAAAAAAATCTACATTTTGATTATATCCAAATGATACTGTTGTTGTAGTCTGTCCCGGAAGCGCTAAATGTGTTTGTGCAGATAAAATGCTAGGGAAAAATAGCAATAAAGTAATAAAGATTTTCTTCATGGCATAAAATTACTACATGAATGAGTGATTAAGAATTTATTTTTTATTTTTTTCAATAATAGAAACGAGACGGTCATAAATCTCTGGAGTATTGCGAGGTGCTCCAATAAGTATATCTCTAATAATACCATTTTTATCGACAATAAAATGTGCTGGAGCTACAGGACTTAAAGAAGCACTAAAGTTTCTATCTATTGATCCCTGTTGGTATATGAAATCTGTTCTTTGTAAAAAATTGGTAATATCTGAAATGCTATCAAAACTCAATGCCAAAAATGTAATATCCTCATCTTTATATCTATTAACTATATTGTTTAGGTATGGCATCTCTGCAATACAAGGACCACAATTGATATACCAGAGATTCAGTACCAATAAGCTACCTTCAAAATCTTTAAAAGATTTGATCGAACCATCTAACATATTTAATACGCCTTCAGGAAGTTTTTTGTCCTTCCACTCATCAACAATTCTCTTATTTAATACGGCTCCCCTACCTCCAGCTTGCATCAGTTTGGCTTCTTCAATTAAATTATTAATAGCATCATCTGGAACAAATCCCCTTAGATCTTCATAATTCTCAAAAAGAATATACTCTGTATTATTTGATTCATTATCGAAACGTCTCAAAGCTTGTAATTGGCTTGTATTTTCTACTATACTATCTTTCTCAGCCTCAGATAATAGATTGCCTTGAGCATCGCGAAAGACTATTCCATTTTTAACTTGAACAGGTTGTTCTACTAATTTTTTCTTTTTTTCAGAAGCAATAAGTGATTTTTTCTCACTAACTACTTCTTTTTCTTGGCAAGAGAAAAGGCTGAATAATATAAGTGCTGTTAATAAAATTCTCATGATCTGTATCGATTAAAATATAATTTAGCTATAAATAAACAAGATATAAAAACACATGCTACACAAAACCAAACAAAGATTTCTTCGAAATGATCTGCAATCCATTGCGCTGTATCAGATAGTTCTTCTTTTTTCAAAAAATACATGCTAGAATATGTGGAATTTTAAGGAAAATTATGATAAAAATATTACTACCAGCACATTATTTTTTAATCACCTTTATTGGTTTCTCAATCATACTGCTACTTAGCGGATTTTCATACCAGAAAATTGCTAAAAAAGTTGATAATAGCCCTTCAAAGGCAAGTTTTTATGAATTAAAAGCTATCGGTATCGATGGAGAAGAAATATCCTTTAATCAATATAAAGGTAAAAAGGTTTTAATTGTAAATGTGGCTACAAAATGTGGTTACACATATCAATATGAAGGTATGCAGAAACTCAATGATCTATATGGAGATAAAGTAGCTGTCTTAGGATTTCCTGCTAATGATTTCTTATTCCAAGAATCAGGGAGCAACGAATCTATAGCAGAATTCTGTGAGAGTGTTTTTGGGGTAACTTTTCAGATGTTTGAAAAAATTACAACAAAAGGACGCAATCAAAGCTCAGTTTATACTTGGCTAAGCGATTCAAGTCTTAATGGATGGAACAATCAGAGACCTACTTGGAATTTCTGTAAATATCTAATAGATGAAAATGGCGAGCTTATTGCATTTTTTGATTCTAGAGTGAAACCATTATCTGAAGAGATTACAAGCCTATTATGAGATTACCTGTAAAGATATCTTTCTTTATTTGTATGATACTAATGTACTCTGGATGCTCAAAACCAATTGAAAAAAATATAGATAATGCTAATATATCTTCAGAAAATTTTGGTATTGAAATATCAAACAATGTCATTAGTCCAATGACAGAATTATTTAATAATGCTGATAGCTACCTTGATAAAAATGTTGTTATTCAAGGAAAAATTGTAGATGTCTGCCCGATGAAAGGTTGCTGGATTGAAGTGAAAGATTTTGATTCAGAAAAAAGTATTAGAGTAAAAGTCAAAGATGGTGAAATTGTCTTTCCTGAAAACTCAAAGAACAAAGAAGTCTTAGTTGAAGGTATTTTCTCAAAACTTGATTTTACTGAAGAACAGGCTATACAATGGAAAATACACTTAGCAGAAGAAAAAGGTATTGAGCTAAAATCAGAAGATATTGAGCTAGATGCGTCAGACTTAGTAGAATATAGAATTAAAGGTTTAGGCGCTCAGATTACTACTCAGCTCAATTAGGCATACATCATAATCAAACTTAGTGCCATTACAATCATTCCAGCCGTTACTCCCATTATAGGATCTGATGGTTCTCCATATTCCTTTGAAACAGGCAATAATTCATTAACAGACACATAAATCATAATACCTGCACACAGTGCAAATGATACACCAAATAATGCTTCATTGTATACAGTGCGAAAGATTAAGAATCCAACAATAGCACCTAATGGCTCGGCAAGCCCAGAAGCAAACGATATCCAAAATGCTTTTGATTTATTTTTTGTAGCATAGTATATAGGAACAGAAACTGCTAATCCTTCTGGAATATTATGAATGGCAATCGCTATTGCTAGAGTAGCTCCAACTGTTGGATCATAGACTGCAGCAGTAAATGTTGCAAATCCTTCTGGAAAATTATGAATAGCTAGTGCAAGTGCAGAGAATAGCCCTGTACGAACTAATAAAGACTCATCTTTATTCGAAGATCGTGAAATGAAGTCAGCAATAGAATGTTTATGAAATAATTGATCAATAAATAACATCATTAGTAAACCAACAATAAATGCTGTAACACCAATTAATTTTCCATAAGTATCGCCATATATTCCCCCAAGTGAATCAAAAGAGAGTATTAGAAGCTCCATAAATGAAACATAAATCATCACACCTGCTGAGAAACCAAGTGCTAATGAAAGTAGTCTTTTATTCTCAAACTTTGAGTATAATCCTAGCATACTTCCAATACCGGTACTAAGTCCAGCAAAAGTCGCTAAAGCAAATCCAATATAAACGTTAGTTAAATCCATATATTCTTATTTTTTCCTTAAATTATGTGAAACAATCTTTTAAAAAAAACATGTTTAATGCAACAAAAATTATAATATCTGCTTTAGTGATCTTTATTGCGTCTGAAATTGCTAAAAGAGATACGCTTGTAGGTGCGATTATTGTATCGCTGCCCCTAATATCTTTATTATCTATTATATGGATCTATATTGAAACACGAGAGGTGGAACGAATTATAGCTTTTTCTTATGGTGTATTCTCAATGCTCATGCCCTCTTTATCTTTCTTCCTTACACTGCCATACTTTTTGAAAAAAAATATATCATTTAGCCTAAGTCTTGTAATGTCCATTGCAATAATGGTTGTGCTATACTTTGGTCTAGCAACACTGTATAAAAAAATAGGTTATGTTGTGTAAATCAACAATTAGTGTTGATGTCCACCACCATACATATTCATTAGAAGATACAATACTCCAATAATGATGATGATTGAGGCAGCTAGTAAATTAGTATTAAAACGTTGATTGACAGCATTCAGGCGATCGCTAAATCTTTCTTTAAATAACAGAAATAGCACCATAATACCAATTAATGTTAAGGCAATTCCTAATACATATACGAAAATGCTTGAGTAAAGAGTTGTACTATCATTGCTAAACTTGTTAGAAGCAATTAAAAGAACTGCTACCGCAGATGGACATGGAATTAATCCAGCTACCATTCCTGTAACAAATGGGCTTGAAAATTTAGACTCATTAAAATGGAAGTGCATTGGCTCATCACAATCATCATCATGCTCATGGCGCACTTCCTTTAATGCTCTATATAGCAAATATAATCCTAAGCAAATAATGAACGATGGCCCAATAGTTTGCAGTATTGGAAAAGTATCATTACCTGCTTTAAGTAAAAATGCTAAGAAAGAAAATAGAAGAAAATGAATTAAGATTAATCCTGATATAAGTTGCGCTGCACCGGAAAAGCGCATTGAGCCACCCGTCATATAAGCTAAAATTAGAGTTTTGCCGTGGCCTGGCTCTAATGCATGAAACATTCCCAAGATAAAAATAACAGAAAAAGTAAAATTATTATTTAATGTTGTTTCTAAAAATGTAATCCATTCATGCATATTTATTATTTCCTCTCTTTTCTTGGCACAGGATCATATCCACTTTCTGACCAGGGATGGCATCTCAATATTCTTCTTAATGCTAAAAAACTTCCTTTAAAAGATCCCCACTCTTTAATCACATCAATTGCATATTGAGAACAAGTTGGCTGATATCTACAATTTGAACCTAATAATGGTGATAAGAAAGTTTGGTATCCCTTAATAAGTGTTACAAAAAATAGGGAGAAGATATTTTGCATACAATTACTTCTTCTCGAAATCTTTATATAACATGCTGGTTTGAATATCTTTATTCCCTTGATATTTACCGCTTTGATATGGAGTATAATCTCCTTCAACAGAGTGGTAAAAAATTTGACATATCTCTATTGACGGATAAATCTTTATTGGTTGTACACAAAATATCTCTAGAGTCCAATATCCTTTAAATCCTACATCACCAAATCCCGCTGTTATATGAACAAAAAGTCCTAATCTACCTACAGAAGATCTTCCTTCTAACATTGGAACAAGATTATGTGTCTCTGTGTATTCCATTGTTCTTCCAAGATATAACTTTCTACTATCTAACAACAATCCATCCTCCGGAATAGTGATTTTCTTTGCAGGATTGTCCTCTTTCATATCTAATACAGGCGTATCATACACTAATAGTTCATTATGCAATCTTAGATTGTAACTATTTGGATTAACTTGATTTTCATTGAAAGGATCAATTAAAATATCCTTTCCCTTTCTTTCAATAATTTCTTTTCCTGATAAAATCATAATACTGGCTCTAGGTTATATATTTTTTTTTAGGTTACAAAGTAATTTTTGTATCTTATGGCATGGATTTTATACTATGGTGGCAAACTTTACCTTCAAAAATGGACCCAACGTTATTGACAATTGGTCCTTTATCAATTTATTGGTATTCTACAATGTATCTTGCAGCATTTGGTGTCGTTTACTTGCTCTGCAGTAGAAAAATCAAAAATCAAACTTTTACGAAGATCAATGTGGCACAATTAGAAGATTTATTATCTTGGATGTTAATTGGATTGTTAATTGGAGCACGTCTAGGATATGTCTTATTCTATAATTTAGATTATTATCTATCTAATCCACTTGAAATCCTACTACCATTCTCTATTAAAAACGGAGTATGGACATTTACAGGAATCGCAGGTATGTCATATCATGGAGGATTAATTGGGGTTATATATGCGATATGGCTGTATGCACGAAAAATGAATTTACATTTATTTACTTTAGCAGATTTTTTAACAGCTTCGATTCCTCTGGGATTCTTTTGGGGAAGAATTGGTAACTTTATTAATGGGGAACTATATGGACGTGTAACAGAATCTTCTATTGGTATGTATTTCCCGAATGCAGGGGATTACCAGCTAAGACATCCTTCTCAGCTTTACGAAGCATTTTTTGAGGGAATTATGCTCTTCCTAGTTATTAATTATTTCAATAGACACAATCAGCTTGGATTTAATAGTGGTTTATACGTATTTGGATATGGATTCTTCCGATTTTTTATTGAATTCTTCCGTGAACCAGACGCTCATCTAGGATTTATTCTGTTCAGTCTTAGCATGGGCCAATTATTATGCATTGGAATGATGTTGGGTGGAGTATTTATCTGGTTTACCGGATATAAGCTATCAAAAGAAAATATTTAGAAACCAAAAGAAAATACAGGTTGAGTAATCGTCATACTTGCAGACTGCACTTCCCTATCATTATAGAAATTAACAATATTACGTTGTTGAGCATATAAATCCATAAAAAGAGAGTTAAGAATCACAATTTGAGAAGATAGGGAAAAATTTTCGACCTCCAGGAAGAAAACAGTATGCTCTAATCCAACCTCTTTACCAATATAAGCCCACCTATACTCCTGAATAATAAAATTATCAGATAAATAGTCTACTAGGAATATATCAATATCATCACTTTCTTTATCAGTACCTAAATCTCCTGTTTTAAAATTAGCATTTTCTAACAATAAGTTAATATCGTGGGTAAATACCTGAATCAGGATTTCTGCTCTCTCTTCTTCTGCCTTAAATTGTATCTCAGTATTGGAAAGAAAAAATTGATGTGCTGAGATAACACTCAATAATAATATTGAACTAATTGCTCTAAGAATAATATTCATATATTAATAAATTATTATTCTGATGTACCTGGTCCTCTTCTACGTCCTTCTGACGTATCTGGTTCTGCTGCATCATCACGTACACGCTGCATTAAATTTTTACTTCCACCCCAACCAGAAGACTTAAATGTGTCAAAGCGAGTTGGTTGTACTTTTTCAGGCCAATGATTATTGTTTCTTTCTACATCAGCAATTTGAAAAAATGGATCTAATGTCATATGCTTAATAGGTTTTTCTGTTTTGAATACCTTTGTGACTTCCCCTCTATTAAATCTCCATATTTCTACTGGAATATTAATTACTTCTTTCTCTCCATCTTCATATTCAAATTCAAGGATAATTGGCATAATAATACCGCCATTATCAGAAAATTTTACAGAATAAAAATGATCATTCTCATTTACTAAATCACGTTCGTCATCAGAAAGATCATCCATAAAATCACTATAGTCTTCTTTATCTCTTTTAGTAATCTGATCCTTATCATAATTATCATAGAAATCTCGTGCTGCTGAATCACGATCTGTCACTGTTGACTCAATATCTTCTTCATCAAGCATTGCACTATAATATTGATCTTTATTGTCAGATGCTTTGTCATATGACTTCTTTTCTTTTGGATCCATTTCTAGCTGATACCAATCAACAGACTCAATAGATAAATCAACATGATCATTGCTAAAGAACCATCCTCTCCAAAACCAGTCTAAATCTACTGCAGATGCATTCTCCATTATTCTGAAAAAGTCTGTTGGAGTTGGATGTTTAAACATCCATGTTTTAGAGTATTCTTTAAATGCATAATCAAATAATTCACGTCCCATAATTGTATCGCGTAAAATATTTAAAGCAAGAGTTGGTTTTCCATAAGCATTTGCTCCAAATTGATATATAGATTCTGAATTAGTCATAATTGGCATGATATTTGATTTATCGCCTTTCATATACTGAATGATATATCGAGTATTTCTTGAAGGATGGAATAGTTCTGTATCCCACTCTCTACCTGCTATATCATCCATAAAAGAGTTTAATCCTTCATCCATCCAAGTCCATTGACGTTCATCAGAATTAACAATCATAGGGAACCAAAAATGCCCTACTTCATGAATAATAACTCCTATTAAACCTCTTTTAGTACTTTCAGAGTAGGTGCCGTCTTCTTCAGGTCTATAGCCATTAAAACAAATCATTGGATATTCCATACCCATTCTATCGATATGAGCTGAAATCGCTACTGGATAAGGATAGTCAAAAGTATACTTTGAGTAGACCTCTACTGTATGTGCTACAGATTTTGTAGAGTATTGACCCCATAGAGGTTCTGCTTCATTTGGGTAATATGACATTGCCATTACTGTATTTCCACCCACTTCAACACCAATAGCATCCCATATATATTTTCTTGATGTAGCAAAAGCATAGTCTCGAACATTTTCTGCTTTAAAGTGCCATGTCTTTGTTTCTTCGGAGTGAGTTTTTTCATTCTCTAGCGCTTCAGAATTTGTAACAATCTTCACAGGTTCTTCGGAAGTTTTAGATTCTTCTAATCTAGTAATCTGATCTTTGGTAAGTACCTGTTGTGGATTTTGTAATACACCTGTAGCTCCCAATATATGATCTGAAGGAACAGTAATCTTCACATCATAATCTCCAAAAATTAATGTGAACTCTCCTCGACCTAAAAACTGTTTATTTTGCCATCCATATATATCATTATACATACACATGCGTGGGAAAAACTGTGCGATGGTATAAATATAATTATCATCTTCTTCAAAATATTCATATCCAGATCTTCCGCCATCTCTAATATGGTCATTAATATTATACCACCATTTTATTTTGAATTTATAAGACTGTCCTGGACGTAATGGTGTTGGTAGATCTATACGCATCATTGTTTTATTAATGATATATGGTAAATCTCTATTTAATCCATCTTTGACATGTTCAATTTTAAATCCACCATCAAAATCTCTATAGAAATTTTTCAGCGTACCTAAAGGAATAGATTCTCCTACCATTACTTTTTCACGACCACGTTGTGCTCCAAAATCTCCAGATGATTGAATTTTATAGCTGTCAGAATCCAATGCTCTGACATTCTGATCTAATTGAACCCATAGGTAATTAAGTTGATCAGGTGAATTGTTATGAAAAGTGATCGTTTCATCTCCATAAAGTATTTGTTTCTCATCATCGATGGTAAGATCCATCACATAATCTGCTTCTTGTTGCCAATAATCATGGCCTGGATAACCTGCAGCAGTTCTGTATGTATTAGGCGTGGTAATATCTTCGCTTAATTGTTTGAATTTATCCACATTAACCTGAGGATAAACAACTGATACTGCCAATATGATAGTTATAATTTTTTTGAACATATAAATCTCCGTCTTAAGATAGTTTTATTAAAGTTAATAAATGTAATAACTAAATAATAATGTTGTTAGTAAAAAAAAGATGTTATTTTTATACATAGCAAGGAGACATTTATGATAAAAAAAGTACTTTTTATTCAAAACAGAAAAGATATTAAGCGCTCTAATTTTTTTGACCATTGGGAAAATATACATGCGCCTCATATGGTAAAAGTTTTAAAACCTCAGAAATATGTACTCACATTTTTTGAAGAAGACCTTGAGAATGGCTGTTGTGGAATGGCTGAACTCTGGTTTCATTCAGAAGAAGAATATAAAATAGCAATGGAAAGAAGAAATACAGAATTTGGTAGATCTGACAACTGGCATGATGTAGCAAAAGCATGGCCAGACCTCGATCGTTATGAATATACAGGTCGAGAAATCAAGATTGTTGACAATACATAGTATTCTATGAATCGATACATATTATTTTTTCTTATTCCTTTTTTTATCAGCTGTACAAAACAATCTTTTCAGGTGGGAGATATCTTTTTTCAAGATCTAGACTGTGGTCCACCATGTGAAGCGATTGAAGCTGTTACCTCTGGATATCAAGGCGCACAACTATCGCACTGTGCAATTATTACATATGTTGGATCTTCTGAACATGATACTATTTTAACAGAAGCGATTGGTGAAGAAGTAACTGAAACAACATTGTCTGATTTTTTAAATCGAAACAATAAGGTACTTGTAGGTCGCCTCAAAGAGGAATACCAATACATGATTCCTGATGCAATTACACATATTCAAAATAACTTAACTGGGAAACCATATGATTATATTTTTGATAGCACTGATGATACCTATTATTGCTCTGAAATTATCTATGAAGGGTTAAAAGTTGCAGATGATACGCAAGAACTATTTGCATTAAATCCTATGACGTTTAATGAGCCTGGCACCAATACTCCATTTATTCATTGGGTAGACTATTATGAAGATATAGGACACGCTATTCCTGAAGGAGAATTAGGATTAAACCCTGGAGGTATGTCGAAATCGAAAGCTATTGATATTGTTTATGTTTATGAAAAGCCTACTGGAATGCAATAAACAAGAATTAGATTTCAGAAATAGTTTTTAAATATACACATTCTTCACAATCTGGATTTTCATCAGGCATTTTATCTTTCTGAAGACAATCATAAAGGTTATCAATCATGGGGTCAATCCAATTTGTATCTAATTCAAACGGAACAAGCGTTCTTCTAAAATACATTTCTTGTCCTAAATGAGGCTTACTTGCATCTCCATTATAATACATTAAGTATCCAGTAGATGATACATCAAAATCATTCTTTTGAAGTAGCCAACTATAAATTTCTAACTGTCTTTTATATGATTTTCCATTATTATAAACATCAGCAGAAGAGACAATATTGGCAGCCTTTGCAGTAGCTTTAAAATCAATCACTACTAACTCATTATCTTTGTTTACCATGATATCATCTACTCCACCATATAATAGAAAATTATGCTTCTCATCATGGTATTGAATACCACTAAATGAATTTTGCCATTTTTCAATATCTTCATGTTTAAATGGCTTAATATCTAGATTATATTCTTTAAATATGCCATGAGGCCTATCTTCTTTTCGACAAAAGTCCATTTCTTTCTTTAATAATGCATCTACTGCACTATTGATTGCCCATCCTGGCATTGGAGGCTTTCTTATTCCAAGCTTTGCATCTTTATAATAACATCTTGGGCAATTATAAAACAATTCAATCTTAGATCTACTAATCTTGAATTTTTTTTCAGGATTATATCGATAATTCTCTCCAACTATTGGTCTATAAGCATAACTCATCTATTTTCTCTTATATTATTCAACATCTAATGGGTCAAATGGGCCACTCCACGCTAAACACTGTTGATCATCTTTAGCTAGGCTAGAAATAAATGTAATATCTTCATCTGAAATAGTAAAATGATCTAATTCTATGTTTTCTTTTAATCTATCTAATTTCACAGACTTGGGAAGGATTGGATATCCTAATTGTACTCCCCATTTTAAAAGTATTTGAGGTACTGTTACATTATAACGATCAGCAATATCTTGAAATGGCATTGCTCCAGTCTTCATTTCTTCTGGTTTTCCATTCCATTGAGAACCTTCTCTCCAATTTGGAATAGGGGCAAGCGAAGAATATGCAATAGGTAAAATATTGTGACTGTTCATGTATTCTTCTAATTCTGGTCTTATAAGATGCCATGGATGAATCTCTATTTGATTTGCTGCAGGCATTTCAAGTCCAGCTGTTTCAATTTCTTGAATATGATGCGCATTATAGTTAGATACTCCAATATGCTTTACTTTACCTTGCTTTTTTAGTTCAATCATTGCTTCCCACTGCTCTAATCGATTGTCTTTAGCAAAAGGATTATGAATAAGATATAAATCAATTTCGTTTATCTGAAGCAATCTAAGACTTTCGTCACAAGCATGAATTACACCTTGAAAATTTTGAAATGGCTCTTCTTGTCCAAACATTCCTGGCCACATCTTAGTCGTAATAAAAATATCATCTCTCGGAATAGATGAAGAAGTAAGTGCTTTTCCAATGCCTTCTTCATTACGATACACTTGTGCAGTATCAATATGTCTGTATCCTAGATTCAAAGCATTGGTGGAAATCTGCTCTACTTCATCATTTGGTATAAGCCAAGTTCCTAAACCAATCATCGGCATGTTTATAGTGTTATTCATTCTCTATCTCCTTTAATAATAATTATTCGTAGCGCATTGAATCGATTGGATTCAATCTTGATGCTTTAATTGCAGGATATAGTCCAAAGATAATACCCATTGATGCACAAATTTGAATACTATATAATACCCAATTAAAAGGAATAACAGGATCTTGCTCCAAAAATAGTGCAACGATGTTACCAAAAGATAAACCTAAAATGATTCCAACAATTCCACCAATAACAGAAATTAATATTGCTTCAATTAAAAATTGCAAGAAAATATCTACTCTTCTTGCTCCAAGAGCTTTACGAATCCCAATTTCCTTGATACGTTCTGTCAAAGAAACCAGCATAATATTTGCAATACCAATACCAGCTACCAATAAAGAAATTCCAGCAATTAAACCAATAAAGATAGAGATATAGCCTGTGAATTCACCAAAAGTATCCATCAATTGATCATTGGTTGCGATATAAAAATTGTTATCCTCACCTGGAGGAATCTTACGAATCGCACGGAATACACCAACAGCCTCATCTGTTGCTGCATCTATAGTCTCCATTGACTCTGATTCTAGCATAAGCATCAAATCTGTTCTTCTCCATCCTCTCTTTCCAAAATATTTCAAATAAGTAGAAATAGGGATTCCAATCATGCTATCCATACTTTGGCCTAGCATTTCACCTTTCGGTTCAGTTAGTGCAATCACTTCAAATGGAATATTATCAATCTTAAGTGTTTGTCCTACTGGATCTGAATATGGAAATAGCTCTTCTTGAACATCTGAACCGATAATAGCAACTCGACTGAAATTGTCCATATCCGTTTTTAATAAATTTCTTCCACCTTCTACAATTTCATATTTATTAATCGAAAGCATGTCTCCATCTGAACCCCAAAAACTTGATAGACGATTTTTTAATTCATTTTTACCAACACTGACAGTTCGATCACTAGGTTCTTCTGCTACTACAGCTGCCATTGTTTTAGTAAGAGTTAAACTACGTTTTAATTGTTCATATTCTGACCAAGTAATCGGTGGTTTATTGCGAGATTCCCTACCATCACCACCAAAACTAATCTCAATTGGATTATCTTTTGTGATATAAAAAAGATTTGTTTTCATCTCACTGACTAATCCATTTGCTGATTTTTCAAATGTCGCTAATACAGTCATAATTGCAATAATAGAAGAAACTCCAACAGTAATACCTAGCAATGTAAGAGCTGTGCGTAGTTTAGTTTGTCCAAAATAGAATAATACTCCGCCTACTGCATCACGCAAATAATTGAGAATTCTATTCATGGCGTAACGCATCTATTGGATTTAAGTTGGCTGCGGTTCTTGCTGGAATCATACCAGCAGTTATCCCTATAAAAACACAGACTAAAAAGGTGTAAAAAATCAATAACAAATCAAACTCTACGGGGAAATAGCTGGATAGTGCTAAAGTAATGAGCTTTACTAAGAGAATACCTGCTGTACCTCCAATAATTGAAATAGCAACTGCTTCGCTTAGAAATTGAGTTAAAATATTGTTATTGGTAGCTCCCATTGCTTTTCTCAATCCAATTTCTTTGGTACGTTCACGCACAGAAACAAACATTACATTCATAATTCCTATAGCTGATACAACCAGTGAGATGCCTGTAACTAAAAATCCCATACCAGCAATCACTACTTTTAGCGAATCAAATTGCTGTTGATACGCATCTGCTGAATTGACTGAAAAATTATCATCTTCACCAGGTTTTATTTTTCTGGCTACTCGCATAATCATTCCGACTTCTTCTTTAGCTTTAAACATATCATCTGGATTTGTCTGTAATACTAATTCATCAAATCCCCATCTAGTTAAAATTCTTTCAAATGTTGACGATGGCATAATTACTAGATTATCTAATGTTCCTCCAGGAACCATCCCCATTCCTTGTTTTTTTAGCTCTCCAATAACCTCAAAGGTCACATTATTTAATCTAATTTTCTTTCCAATAGGATCTTTACCATCAAAAAATCCATCGCGCACTGTACCTCCAACAATAACCACTCGTCTTTGGAGATCCCATTCATTTTGAGAGAAAAATCTACCATTTACCACTTTTGTTCCACTTAACATGTCTTGATAACTTGGATATACTCCATTGAGTTGTAACCATGAAGATTT
>Ga0206683_10001855_pt1 | contig 14443 bp, 11 predicted proteins | sample M280m12015metaG_FD_155483 | JGI IMG/M metagenome (GOLD analysis project Ga0206683, IMG submission 155483) | Ammonia-oxidizing marine archaeal communities from Monterey Bay, California, United States - M2 80m 12015 | ecosystem: Environmental > Aquatic > Marine > Intertidal zone | place: USA...
TTTTTTTTTTTTTTTTTTTCTCCTCTTTGTTTTTTTTTTTTTTTTTTTTTTTTTTTTTTTTTTTTTTTTTTTTTTTTTTTTTTTAATTTCCTTTTTGGGTAACAACCCCTAAATTATTAATTCTTATCCACTTATCTTCTCTAATTGCATAATATTGGTCAAGACCGATAAAAACATCCGTGCTAGGCTCGTAGTCTTGGTAAACGGTATCCCCTATCTGCGGTTCTTCTTGTAATCCGTTATGAACTAACCAAGATGTTTCAGCTCCGTTCTGAACTTCTCCGCTATTATTAAAAGGTGTAGTGTCAATATAAAAACCTAGTCTAGTAATACTGCCATCGTTTGTACCTCCCCAAGATATTGGTATTTCCGGGTAGTTTAGTGCGTTAGGCAAATCACCAAAAGCGTTAGTTGTATCTGAAAAACTCAAGTCTTGGTCTAGCCAATATCTATAAATAAAACCTGTAACTTGAGTTGTTCTCCAACAAAACTGCACTAAGTTTAATTCATTATTATTGCCCTCTAAAATATTAGGTATGTCTTGATATAAGGGGTCAAAAGACTTTCCTCCATCATTCCAAATCAGACCTCTTAAATTTTTAAGAGATGTAGGCAATGTTAACCCTTCTAGCTCGATAAATACATTTCCATTTGACCATATATCTTCAACATTCTCCAAAGATAAACACCCATCAAAAAAAGTGTTAGGCAACTTGTACGCTCCGCTAATAGAACCCGAGTTATTAGGTACTTTTTGAAATTGATATAACATATAACTAGCATCCTTTAAATTGGAAAGTCCTTGAATATAGTCAAAAGGAATTGTTATTGTGTTTTCAGATTGGGTTCCGTTATTATAATGCAAAGAATTAGCGTTCTCCAATAATGAAAGGTGATTAATTTTTAATATTGTTGTTGATTTTACACAACTCCTAAACATTCTACGAACAGTAGTAACTTTTAAATTGTTAATTAGTAAATTTTCGTGTACGCTTACTAATTGGTGACAATCTTGAAAAGCCGCTTCAAAATTAGTAACCTCTGTATTGTTGTCAAATAATCCGTTAGGGATTGAGGCTAAAGACTCACAGTCATAGAAAGATTCTTTAAATGTATTAACCTCTGTGTTATTATCAAATAGTCCATTAGGTATTGAGGTTATAAATGTTCCTCCAAAAACTCTCTCGAAATTCTCTACTATAGTCCAAGTATCAAACAATCCATTTGGTATAGTTAGCAAATCTGCTCCACTAAACATATACCTAGCGTTTAATACTAAGGTACTTTCTTTAAAAGCATCCGTAGGTATAGAAGCTAACGGAGTGTTGGAAAAGCATTGTTCGTAATTAGTTACTTTAGGTAGGTTTCTAAAAGTGTTTGTAGGGAAACCTACTAACATAGTTTGTATAAAAGCTTGGTCAAAATTTGTAACATTTGGAGCAAAAGTAAAGAAATCTTCATCAATAGTGTCTACCAAACTACCATATGCAAAGCTGTCAAAATTTAAGTCATTACTCTGCACAGTACCCCCAAACCAAGAAGACTTAACGTGAGTTATACTTGTACCTCTAATCATACTTGAACAAGAGCTTTCTATCTGAAAATCCTTAAATATGTTGTCAGGTAAAGACGTTAGTTTAGAACAACCATAAAAAGTACTAGTTAAGTTAATTTTTCCTGTCCCTCCATTCTCTATACTACTCAAAGAGTTTTTAAATATGTTTTCGGGAACTGAATTTATATTCCAATTCTTAAAAATATCTCCATTACGATAATCTACCCTTATATTACTTAAAAAGTTTTCGTCTAAAATTAAAGTTTTATTTGGGTCTCCTAGATTATTACTACCTAAGTCCGTTAAAAATTGATCTTCAAAATAAGGTAATTCGTAGGCATTGCTTAATAGGTTTTTAGGTAGAGTCTCCAATCCGTAAACTCTTCTAAAAAAAGAAACAACACTTGTAATCCTTAATCCATCAAGAAAATCTTCGGGAATTTCTTTAAGTGCGAAAGGCTCTTCTAAGTGGTTTCTAAAGCTAAACGAAAACCCTGTATCTTCGTATTTAATAAATTCAGTAAAACCTGTGGGTAGTTCTTCTAGAGACCATGGTTTTCTAATTTGAATACCTACAGACCTTTGATATTCGTCATTAAACTTTGTGCCTCTATTTGAATTTGCGTAACCAGTTATAGCACCGTTTGGAATACTAGTCATATTTTTTACTCCCGAAAATATCCAATTATAAATACCTAAATCTCCCCATTGGATTATTTTTTTTATACTTAATTCGGAATCACCACTTCCAGACATTATTAAATCCACCAATCTACCACTTATTTTAATTTGGTATGTTCCAGCGTTAGCGTAAGTATGTAAAGGGGGTGGAGTAGTGTTATTATAGTTTGCATTAGTCCAATTATCAATAGTTCCGTCTCCGTAGTCCACAAAAGCATTAGTAAATTGCATTTGAGGTAGTGATGTGTTTTGTGATGACCTCTGAAAAACAAAATCAAAATTATCTGTTGGTATTTCTACTTCCATGATAAAAGGTACATCTTCTAGTATTAAGCCTTTGTCTATGACGATTCCCCGATCATCTATTTTAATCCACTCGGTAGAACTTATTGCGTAATATTTTGAATTTCCCTTAAATATTTCAATTTCTTTTTCATCTAAATAGACAAAATACCCTAATTGAACTCCAGGTCCAGAACCAGAAAAATACATAGTATCTTCAGGGTAAACGCTAAATATCCTGTTTACACTATCATAGGGATATTTATCTATTTTAAAATCTTTATCGTAATTTATCGGAGCTATAACTACTTTAAAATCTAAATTACAAACTAGATCTGCTAACCATACCCAACCGTTAGAACCTTCTCGTATAGTTGAGTATTTGGAATCAGAAGAAAAAGCACCATCTGAAGAAAATCTTTTAGACTGCTCTATTAAAAAAGAATAGATTTGGTCTGAATCCCCTTTTATTCCTTGTATATTAGATAACGCCAAACTCAAAGATTTAAATGAGTGTTTGTATATAACCCTAAACCCAGCTACAGTAGTCAAAGCATCCGGATAAAGGTTTATTACGTTCAGTACTTTTTCTTTTAATTCCATTTTAATTAATATTAAATTATTCAATTACGCCTTAAAGATACAAAATCAGTTAAAGAACGTACTTCCCACTTAGATATTTTTCTAGGTTCTAGAGTTTTATCTGTCAGTAGGTACCTATCTGGAGTAAATGTAGATGGGAATAAATATGGGTCATTATTCTTCTTAACAGACAGTGGCCATAGGTAAACTTTGTCTACAATATGGCCAAACTGATCAAACACCCATTTCTGCTTTACCCTAAATCCTGCATCTGAAGTGTTCCTGCCCCCGTAACCTGGAGGTGCTTTCACTTCACACAAAGAGAGTATTCCGCTTACAGGAGTACCATCTTTTAAATGTACAGTCATTCTGCAGCTGTTAAAATACGTCTTCTTTGAAAGTACTACAGACTGGGTAATAAAAACTCCCATTGCTTTATCACTCCACATAATAATCCTATCTGGGGTATATACACATCCATCCATTATAGACCTAGTTACGGTTTTCACCTTAGTTTTCATAGGAACCAACCACTCTTGTTTTACAGGTGTAGATAAAACTATAGGACTAAGCTCGTCAGCCCTATAGTAATTAATTATATACCCTTGTACCTTTAGTTGTTCTAACCAAACGTCAAACCAGTCTTCTAGATTATATGTTCTATCTAATGGTTTCATACTCTAGGTTTTACATAGTGAGACTGTACAGGCATTCCACCTACTTTAGATGACTCCATGCCAAAGAATACTATAATTTGACCTATAAAATCTTGAGGAGATTTCAACAAAGCTCTTCTGTCTGAGTGATCATAACCTGTCAACCCTACAGTTAGAGTTCTTTTGTCTTCCATCTCAACGAGGAGACCAGAAGCCATTCCACTAGGTTCCCTATCCTCTTTCAATTGGGAAGTCTTACTTCGGCCTAGAGCGCTAATAGTTTTGGCAGACCCTTCTTTGGCAACAGTACCTTCTACTACACCTAGAACCTTACCTGTAAATGCTATAGTGTCGTTCTTAAGTTTGAAAGCTTTACCGGATTTGAAAGTATACCTACCACTTTTCAATTGAGCAGTCTTTTCTACTAGCATAAGTCCCTCTCCATGAGGCTCAGCTAGAACACTGTCAAAAGTAGACATCAACCCTTCAAAGTCCATAAAAGCAGATTGGTATTTGTACACCACTTCTACTAGATCCTCGTTGATAGACTCTATCGAACTGTTTATAGCATTGGATATAGCTATAAGTAAGTCAAATCTGTCTTCTTTAGTCACTGGGGCCCCTAGGAATTGATCCTTTGGTAGAACTACATCAAATAGGTGAAATTTAAGGTCTCTGGGGAATGTAGTGACAAACTCTAAATCGCGTCCCTTGTAAGGCCAGTAAGCTGGGGTATCTACACCCTTTACTTTTTTAGTATATGGTATAGTACCCTTTGCAGTCTTATGCCAAAGGTTAGTGTACTTTCTAATTTTATCAGAAGAGTTAACATTCTCAGATTTTACAAAGTGAGATATTTCAGATCTAGAAAATCCAGGAGCCCAAATCTCTCCCTCCAGTATAACATCCTTGTACTTATCTGGCATGCATTGGTGTACAAGTTCTGCCATCATTTGAACATCTTCACTCCCAAGAAGCTTTAACTCCCGGGAAAGTGCCCTTCCATTGAATAATTCTACCCTAATACCATCTAACTTTTTAGTTACATGGTAATTAGATAGACATCCATTTTGGTCCCAATTTAAAAGGGTTTCATAATCCGGAGTTTCTGATGACGGGTTGTTAGGCGCCAAGGTAGGTCTCCACCCTGGGTGTATCTCTTTAAGAGACATTAACGTATTTTCGTATATTTCTTTTTTCATTTTAAAGTTTTAAGTTTGTTTTCAATATACCAGCTCTCATCTGGCTTATCTACAAGTTCCTCGTGTAGATCTTCTTTGGAGACATTCAAAACGGTAGTCCACATTTCTCTTAGCTTTTTAGACTTGTTCAAAGCTTGCAGAACAAAATGGGTAATTCTCATACCCTCTCGCATAGTATTATAGTCCAAAGAAGATAGTTTGTATATCTCCTCTTTGGCCTCTTTACTAATTTTACTGTACTTACCCTCTCTTATAAGATCGAAATCAGAATGAAATTCTTTCAATTCAAATACGTATAAAAAGGTAGGCTTGTTCTTAGTCTTTACATCTAAACTAAAGCTGTACTTAAAAGTAGGGTTCAGTTCTAAAAGTTGTTTTTTAGTATTACTTCTAGACTCAACGAAAATCTCGTACCCTCCTTTTTTGCTTATGTACGCTGTTTTTAAATCTCTACCAAAGGTTTTAGGGTTTACTCCCAATAAAGGTAAACAGTAGTAAACCACTAGATTTTTTCCTCTAGGTATAATCATGTTAATCGGCTTCATCAAATTCAAATAAAGATTCCAGTCCATCTTCAAAAGAAGATATTTTAGTGGGATAACTTTTGATAAGATTGTTGATCTCATCTTTAGCTCTCTGTGGTAAATAGGGGTAATCGACAGAGTCAACTAACTTAAGCATCATGTAGGTCATCTTAGCTTTCTTCTCTGGATTATCCTTGACTTTTTCTCTGTATATTTCAGTTACTATTTTAGGATATTCTTTTGGATCTTTCGTAATAAGAAGCGTTTCCGCAGTTTTCATTCCAATCATATCTATTCCACAGTACTCTTTAGATACATCGGTAGGATCACCCGCAAGTATCTGGGACCAGAAAAACACATCAGCGTCCCCATAGGAAACATACTTCCACCTATCTTTGAATTCTTTATTCCTAGCGTAGGGGTTGTAGAACATACCTCCTAATTGGTACATATCCTTATCTGCAGTCACAATAACAGCTACGTTATCCTCACTTTCATCTTCCCAGGACTTCTTAATAACCGCCATAGCGTCATCAGACTCTATTTCTTTGAGTCCTATAGCACCCATAGCATCAAATTCATCAAGAATAGTTTCTTTCCAACATAGTATAGCCTCACTAGGCTCCCTAAAAGCTTTATAAGCAGGTAAAATCTCTTTTCTATAGTTATTATTACCTTTAACTTGGTATAATAGAACATGCTTACCTAGATCTCTAGTTCCGGTTATAGAGTTGGTGAAAGTTCGCACGTGAGTACGAACCTTCTCCTTGTTATCTCTATTTCCAGACTTAAATTGAACTGCTGCAATTATGTGCAGCATATTGTCTAAATCTATAATGGAAAGTTTATTCATCTACAGAAACATTTAAGCCCATTGTATCCGCAATCTTCTGAAGTTCCTCTTCCTTGATAGCTTTAAGTTCTGCTAACATTTGATTGATTCTGACTTCAGAAAGCTTAGCGTAATCACTAGAAACATACTTACCTCTGTAAGCAACGTCCTTATCCACAAAGCTGTGTGGAAACAACGCGTTAGTTCTAAGGGCATGTCCTTCAGATTGGAAAGATAATATATCTGTAGGGTTTACAAACGCCATAAGAGTCTTATTAGAGTCATTAGCGTAAGATTCTATGTACCCAAATCCACCTGTATAAAGACCACCACCACCAAAAGTGTGGGAGTAGTTTCTTCTAGACTCTTTCTGCAATACAGCTTCTTTACCAATCTTGTAATTGTACATAAGCTTATCTCCACAGTAGAACTTATCTCCTGATGGGTATATAGAAGGCTTAAACAAGAAGTCTTCAGCCATCTTAGGCTCTTCCACATCAATAGTAACTTCTCCAGTATCCGGGTCGACTGTTTTAGTCTCTTTAAACCTAGATACCTTTACAACATCCCCGTCTTCGTTTATTTCGAAAGCCTTATCTTCTAAATCTACTACCTTGTAAGTAGCTAGAAGACCCTCTTCCGTAATACCTATGTCTGGGTATGTAGACATGGTTTTTGCTTCTTCTTCAGCAAACCCCTCAGCTAAAAGCTCGTTGTTTAACTGACGATCGGTATATTCCGCAGACATGTAAGAAGCTAAATACTGTCCAAAAACCTCATTATACTGAGGATTTAAGAATACTCTAACCCACATCTTTACAATAGGAAGGACGTCTAGGTCCTTGCTGTGCATTTCAACTATATCTTTACCAGCTTGTTCTGGAAGAACTCCTCTCACTTCGTTTTCGTAAACTAAAGTATACCTACCAGTTAAGGTGTTAAATCTAACAAACTCAATACCCTCTACAGCAGCATCGAAAGAAGCTACTTTACGCAAAGCTAATATTGATTCCATAGGATTTTCTCCTGGCTCTGCTTTAAGCTCTTGTAAAGCATCAATAATAGATTCAGTTCTAGGTAGAACAAATGGTTTTCCGAAACATACTCCTGAAACTGTTTTCTCGTGTAATCTGAATGTAATCATAATGGTAAAATTTATTTGATTGTGTTTATTAGGTTAAAAATTGATTTTAGGATAGCTTCTTGATTTTCGCCTCCTAATAGTGTTAAATCACTCAAAGCTTGCTCGGACATATTTTCCAATAGCTTTTTGTAATCTTCAACTAATTCCTCCATTTCGGAGAATGGTAGAGTAATGTCTATTCGACTATCCTCTGGTAAATTGATTTTAGCTCTGTTCTCTGCATCAATAACTCCTGTATAATGCTCATTAGATATAATAGCATAAAGAGTAGAGTAGTAAGAACACAACTCATCAATTGTATTCGCAGCTTCATCCTTTCCAATACTGTTAGACATGTAATAGTGCATCTGACAAAGCTCCAACATAGCTGCACTTAGGTTCTCTTTAGCTCCGTACTTATCAAAATCACAGTCTTCCGTCAAATTAATATATGAAGGAATTCTAGTGTGGTATGGATTAATCGCAAATTTACAGTTTCTAAAAGTTATGTCGGATACCTTTATATCTAGTATTCTACACTTCATAATCTTAAAGAAATCTGATATCTGACCTGCAGACATGCCTTTTTCTTTTTGTGAGTATATCATATTAAATAACATAGTGTAGCGTAACATATTTGTATTTAGTCTAGTGTCTTTTAAAACATTACTAGATTTAGAATACCCTAAAAAGCTTTCTGAAATCTCTATAACTTTAACTCCGTTACTTTCCAGTTCTAATCTCAAGCTTTGAAGACCTTTTTCAGAAGAAGTTACCACGGTCTGTGTTGGGTATTTTCTACCTAAAAATGTCAAAAGAAATTTAAACTCTTTCTGCCTTTTTGCTGGCACTAGTACCACTTCATTAAGACCGTTTAACTTCCTAGCTATAAAATCTAAAGTTGTACAAGTTATAGAAGGACTATAAGCTAAAGATTCCCTTTCAGGAAATGAAGGAGAATACACGTTCGTCATGTATTTGAATATGTATTGGTTATTTCTACGTCTTTCTTTTGCTCTTTGTGCAGCAGAATCATGCTTTATAACATCTTCTGTTCCCGCTTCGTCCTCTACAATGTTGAATATAGATAAATCAAAATCACATTGTTCTTGAATAAGCGCCATTACAGACAATACTTGATCTCCTGTTAGATCCAAACTCTCAATATTTATATCCTCTTCGCAAGATACTAAAAGATTAATTGGGTTAATAGTAACCTGTTCTTCAGCATCTTCTAATTGGGCTTCTGAAAATTTAGGTCTTATGTAGAAGAAAGTCTCTACATTATCCTGCTCTATCTTGTTGAAAGTAGCTTTAATGGCTTTGGCAGACAAAGGTGTCCTATGTTTACCGTACACTAAAGCTCCTCCAGAACTAAAACTAAAAAAGGAAGGGTCCATAACTTTATTATCTACTTCTCCTCTAGCCCTTATGCGTACTTTATTTATAGAGTAATTACTTAAAAGAGCTCCCATGTTTTCAAAACTAACCGGCATAGTGTAAGTAATACCATCTTTCTTGAATTTCACAGTTTTAGCATCAGTAACACTTCCTACAAACTTCCTAAAGTTCCACATAACATCACCATAATCATTTGACGCGTCGTAAGATGTGTTTACTAACGCTTCGATCAAGTTATAGTCTGTATCCCCAATTTGAGAAGAGATGTAAACCAAAGCTTCGTCTTCAGCCTCTTTTACTAAACGGAGAACTGTCTTCTTGGTCTTTTCAGTCCATTTAAGGCTCTCTCTAGATTGAGTAATATCGACATCAGTAGCAGCTACTTTTAGACCTATGTTACCATCTCTTGGTTTAAGTTCTAATTCATCCCAAGATACAAAACCATAATTGATTCCGTCTACGATAATATGTGGACGAACTAGTCTACTGGATCTTGCAATAGTAATGCTGTTACCGTCGTAAACTATACCTGGGTCTAAAGACTCATCTTGTCCATTTACTCTAAAAGTAATGTTTTCATGTAAATATGTGAACTGATCTTTAAGCGCCTTAATGTACTTATCTTTGTTATGGGATTTAACCTCTATCTCCACACATACTCCATTAGCCTCTAGAGTAGGCTCCCAGAATATAGTTTTGATAGCTTCCATACCATTAGCCATATTCACTTTCCACTCATCCGACTTTCCGTCTTCATGTTGAGGAGTTATCGGCTCGTAGTCGTGCTTATAGATCATAAAAGAAGTCTTATAACCATTATGGTAAGTGGTCATAACATAAAAGTCAACTCCAGTAGCTAAAGCAGATTTTGCACCTACTCCATACTTACCGATAACACCTTTCATGTTTCTTTTGGTTGAATAACCTATTTTGAAATAACCTTTAAGTCTTTCGGAGTGTAGGCCGACTCCATAATCTCTAATAGAGAACAAATCTCTTCCGGATGAGCTATCTTGGTATTTAACCATAACCTTGGACTTTGATCCTAGGTTAGTGTAATCTTTAAAGTATTCAGGGGTGAATTGCGAATCCTTTAAGAGTTTTCCATCATTCTCTTGTCTATAGTACTCCTCAACAGGTACGCCCATGTTAATGATCTCATTAGCAATATAACGCTCTTTTGTAGAGTCTATAGAGTTACTAACAGTTTCTCTAATAAAACTGTCAATTGGCTTAGAATAAATGTCTTCTTGCATTGCTTGAAAGACGAGGTCCATTGCACCAGAATCTATTTCTTTTAAGATTCCTATTTTTTCTTCTTGACTAACTTGTAGTTCTGCCATTTTTGTAGTAGTTAATTAAATTCTTTAAATAATTTAAGCATTGTTCTTCTTTACCTGACTCTTTCATTCTTATGTAAAGATCAGTAGGGTCTTTATCCGGTACATCTGGAGAGAAATATACTGGGATAATATTAGGGTATTCTTCTTTGTACTTCAATTGAAAAGCTCTACCTGTATCGTCATTATCTAACCATACAAATACGTATTTATACCTTGAGAAGGCTATGTCCATAAAATGCTTGGATATAACTTTACTCTCTGACAATCCTGCAACACATTCCCAACCAAAGTGACTCCTAAAAAACATTATTTCTTTTGTAGATTTTGTAATGAGTAAAAAGTCTTTTTTGAATTGTAATTGTAGTGCGCCTTCTATAAAATTGTCTAAATAATTATTTCGGAACTTGAACTCTTTGAGATCATAAGGTCGATATATTTTGTATTTACCTAGTATCTCATAAGATATTGTAAGTCCTGAAAATGGTAGAGAGTTCTGAAACATGTTGTTCTTATAGTGTACTACTGCCACATCTTCGCAATAATACTCCTTTAGAACATCATTTTTGATTCCTAATCGATCGAAGAACTGAATAAAAAGTTCACTCCTTTTAGGTCTTTTTGTGATTCTTATCTCTGTAGGGGTTTTCTTTTTTGGCTTACTTTTCAGTACCGACTTCTTAAGGCTGGACACGGCATTTGGGTCATGTATGCCTAAATCAAAGTCTATACTAATTTTAGTAAGAACTTCCTCTATACTTACCCTGTTATCAGGGTCTTTAGAGAAAAGAAGTTGTAAAAATAAAAAGACGTCCCCATAAAAACCAAGTGCTTGATCTTTAAAGTATAGGACGTCTTCTCTGTATTTACTGTAATAAATAGAAAAGCTAGGATCGCTATCACCTTCTCGCAATGGTGAGCTATACTTAGTGTTAAGTTCTAAGTCATAGCCCACATAATTGCAAAATAGAGAATAAGAATCTATATGATGCAAAATACTGGTTTTAGACAGTAAATTTTGATGTATAAATTCTTCTAACTCATCCATAAATTACCCCAAACTTGGTGCTGATGTTGGAATTCCTGGGATACTGCCAGACAAACTAGGAGCCTCTTCAGTAGCTGTAGTTGTAGGAGCTCCTCCAAATAATGCAGCAGCTTTCTCTTTAGCCGCGTTGTTTTCTCCTTGATCGGTAGTACTAGCTGCAGCGGGAGCATTAGAGTTTATTCCTGATTTAATCTCCGCATCAGTCCATTTGATTTGAGATTGTTCAGAAGTAACACTCATAGGCTCACACCACTTATCGAAAGTAGATCTAGATAGAGTTGGAAATGGTTTGTTCTTACTCTGTCTTACTAATTTCAATCTCATAGCAGCATTAGCGCCATTATTTTGAGTATGCAAATCGATAAATCTTTGGAACAAATTCTTGTTTACACTCTCCAAGAAATTTGGGTTTGTAAGGTTGTTCAAAGCTCCCGATAAAGCAGAAGGATCCACTAAGTTCTTGAACATAGCCAAACCACCTATAGCTTCTTTTACTACTTCTTTAGAGCCCCATACTAGCGATAACTGACTTAGTTGGTGCTTAAGAAAAGACAATTGAGAACCTACTTCAGCAGCTGTAAGAGGTTTACCATCCCAACTTGTAGCTTTCACTGGGAATAATAAGATACTACCAGAATCTTGAGTATATACCTCATCATTTTCCATTGCAGCTAACATATCTTCTTCTGAAGATACTGATTGGAAAGGTAACTCTAAACCACCTTTTTCGTTTAATTTTGGTGCTGTTAATACTAAGTTTTCGTGAATGTTGATGTTTAATCTTGCCATTTTAATTGGGTTTTAATAATTATTGAGTAATGTAATTTGGTTTGAAATTTTCTGAGTTTTCCGGAGCAGTGTAATTGTTGATAGTATCAAGAATATACTGCATGTCGTTAGGAATAAGAAGAGGGAACATTCCGGAAGGTGTCTTCGCCTCTAATCCTTGAGTTTTGTTAGTAACTACTCCATACTGAGGACGTCCTTCAGCATCTTCTCTAACTATACCATGTAGGATGTATGTAAAATACCCGGGTATTTGAATAGAGTTGTCTAGAAGTTTACCACTAGTTTTAAATCCAGTAGAACCATCATCTTTAGTTTCTGTATGGTGTAGAACTACAATAGTTAAATCTTCTCTCCACTTCTCGTGGTCTTTGATAAAACTTGCATACACATCACCTGCAAAATCATTCCATCTTGCAAATGCTTCCCCACCTTGATTTCTAGATCTGAATTTTGCACTAAAAATTCTAGCACTGAAAAAGTGAGTAAAATCCTCTATTACAACAGTCTTGATATGCGGTGCATTTGTACTGATTGCTGCTATAGTTGGGTTCAAATCAGCTAGGTTAGCTGTCTGAAGTTGGTTCTGATTTGCTGCCGAATACTGGCCACCTTTTGGAAAAGGTAAAGGCTTAGAATTAGGCTTGATAATGAACGTAGTTTTGGGATCTAATGAGTGAAGTGATGTGGATTTTCCACAGCCAGTCTTACTCATGTACAATAACATCTTTGCCATGTTTGATTGGGTTTTATTAAGTTAAATTAGGAATTGCAATATACGAATTATTTAAAATCCGTTCGCTATTTTTTGATAAATATCTAAAAGTTTATCATCTTCGGATGGTTTTGGGAGCAGTTCAAAGTAATTAGATTCCCCTAGGAACTTCATACCATAAACAGCATTATCAAAACCAAAATTATTCTTCAAGATGTGACAAGATCTAAACCTTGAATTACCTTGTGGGGCTTGCATAGAGCCCTGAACTATTGGACCAGGTACAATTTGATACCCGTTATAAATACCTTTGCTGTTGTAAGCTCTGTATCTATCTGGGTCAAATAACGCCAACACTAAATCAGCATCAAAAGACATCTGACTTGACTTAAAAATATCTTCTAATTTAGGCTCTAGAGATTTACCGGGTTGGGATCTTCCTGAACTTGCTTGATCTCTATTTTGCTGAGATACTACAACAGGAGAACATCCGTAGATATCTCTCAAATTTGCTAAAGTAGTTGATACTTCATCGATTACTTCTTTACTTCCAAGTAGGTTTATACCATCTACTACTACATACAAATATGTTTGGGTCTTATCTGGTATAAATTTGTGCTTACCTTCCTCTAAGTAGAATTTCTGAGTACCGTACTTATTAGTGTGAGTAATATCATGTACAGTAATCTGACCTCTCTTAGTGTCTATAGTTCTAGTTTTAGATGCTACCAGCTTACACTCTTTACCTACTGTTCTGAATACAGCATTATTCTCTACTCGATACAAAGTACCTAGTTTAAGTGCTCTTTCTGTTACTGCAGATATCAAGGTGTCTTTTGTTATGCCACCATCATATAAAACTATGTGGTCTAACAATGTCTCCATCTCGAGATCATAGCTCCTAACTAGTTTATACAATTCCTCGGACATAGTTCCTATATTTGGACCTCCCCATCCTAGGAGATGATCCGCCGGGATCTGGTATCCATGGTCTCTGTATAAAAAATAAGACATAAACTTGGCGTACTTAAATAGCTTTTTCCTCTCTAGAGAAAAATACACTACTTCATAATGAAGGTCCTCGTCTTTTATCCTGTTATTAGCTATACTCTCTTTTATATACTCTAGAGGCTTTAGAACATAAGTAAAATCTGCAAATGAGGTTTTACCTGATCCGGTTGCGCCAAATATTAGAGTATATCTAGAAGGCATTAAATTAAAATTATCTGACATTCTTCCGTAAGGGTTAGGAATCATAGGGACATCCCCTTTCTTCGCTAGATTAACTTGACGGATAAAGTCATCTTGGTATTCTGATAGAAACATTAATTCATAGGTGTTTGATAATTATCTGGATTACCCTGGTCAATATCTTCAGATTCTGGAAACACTTTAGCTATACCATCTCTAAGTACTTGAAAGTACAGAGATAATAAACTACCACTAGTTACAAAGTTAGAAAACCTTTGCGGGAATTCAGTTCTATAGTAGTATTTTATAGTGTCAATCAGAACAGGAATTACAATATCTTCCGGGTCTTTTAATAAGTCTATAATGAATTTTTGGCTCTCAGCATTGAGTAATTTTACATGTAGATTAGATCTAGAAGTATAAGGCACCCCACATAATTCCATAAAACTTATAGCATTAAACAAGTCATTTGAATTGTTAAAATGCTCTTTGTATGGTAACCATTTAGGGTGACACATGGAAGAA
>Ga0206683_10001856_pt1 | contig 14442 bp, 13 predicted proteins | sample M280m12015metaG_FD_155483 | JGI IMG/M metagenome (GOLD analysis project Ga0206683, IMG submission 155483) | Ammonia-oxidizing marine archaeal communities from Monterey Bay, California, United States - M2 80m 12015 | ecosystem: Environmental > Aquatic > Marine > Intertidal zone | place: USA...
ATCTTTAATAAATATTATTCTTTGTGCTTCGGCAGCAATTTCATTCTCATGAGTAATAAGAATAATGGTTTGACCTTGTTGATGGAGGTTATGAAAAAGTTGCATTACATCATGTCCTGTTTGACTGTCTAAGTTTCCAGTAGGCTCATCAGCAAATAAAATGGATGGATTATTTACCAATGCTCTAGCTATAGCAACTCTTTGTTGCTGCCCTCCTGAGAGCTCAGATGGCTGATGATCCATCCTTGACTCAAGCCCAACCTGAGTGAGAGCATCTTGCCCTCTTGTAAATTGATCTTCTTTAAATACTCCAGCATATTTCAGCGGTAGCATTACATTATCAAGCGCACTGTTGCGAGCTAATAGATGGAAATTTTGAAATACAAAACCAATTTCTTTGTTTCTGATACCAGCAAGCTCATCACCCTCTAAAGTACTAACTTCTTGGTTGTTAAGATGATATGTTCCTTCTGTGGGACTATCGAGGCATCCTATTATATTCATAAGTGTTGATTTCCCAGAGCCCGATGGGCCCATAATTGCAATAAACTCACCTGGCTCTATAGCAAAACTAACTCCTCTCAAAGCTTCAACTGTTTGTGTACCGAGCAAGTAATGTTTAGTAATATTTTTAACTTCTATAATATTCATACTTGTTTACACAAAAATACAGGGATCTCTCTAGAAGTATTGTTCTGATAGGTTTGATAATCTGGATAGAAAGAACAAATTAACGGCCATAATTCATCTTTTTTTTCTTTAGACACCTCTTCTGCTAAATAATTACCATGCCCATCCATAGTTGATATCTTTAGCTCTGGATGAGCTTTAACGTTGTAATACCAATTAGGATTCTTTGGCATTCCTCCTAAAGATGCTACAAGTATTGGCATGCCATCTTGATGCACATAAATTAGGGGTATATTTCTAATTTTATTAGATTTAGCGCCTTTGGTTTCCACAACCATAATTGGAAAACCTCCGGGCCATTTATTCCAAACTTTTCCTTTGCTCATTAAGAAAATGGTAGCCTGAAATTTAGCAAAATATTTGATAATTCGTTTAGCGGTTTTTGCTTGCTTTAAAGTATATTTTTCAGACATTATTGGTAAGTATGATGTAAAGTTTACTTTACATTATAAGCTTTTTATCAAATAAGTTTCAGTTTTTTGTTTTTATTTTTTGTATAGTTAGCTTTAAAAAAGAAGAGCAATTTTATTCAAATGAAGCTATGCCAGTTTGAAAATTACCAAGAATTAGCGCATGCAAATCATGGGTACCTTCATAGGTATTTACAGCTTCTAGATTCATAGAATGTCTAACAACATGGTACTCATCAATGACACCATTTCCACCATGCATGTCTCTTGCCATCCTGGCTATGTCTAGTGCTTTGCCACAGTTATTACGCTTAATAAGTGAGATCATTTCTGGAACCATTTTATCCTCATCGATCAGCCTTCCAACACGAAGGGCGGCCTGAAGACCTATAGTAATCTCTGTTTGCATATCGGCTAATTTCTTTTGGATTAATTGCTTGCTAGCCAAAGGATTGCCAAATTGAACTCTATCTAATGTGTACTGTCTAGCCGCATGCCAACAAAACTCAGCAGCGCCTATCACCCCCCAAGCAATTCCATATCTGGCTAAATTTAAACAGGTAAATGGGCCTCTAAAGCTCTGTGCTAAAGGCAGGACATGATCATCTGGAATAAAAACATCTTCCATGAAAACTTGGCCAGTGATAGATGCACGAAGCGCGAATTTTCCACTCATTGGTTTTGCTTCAAGCCCCTTAAACTCTTTTCTAGCAATGAAGCCTCTCAAAACTCCTTGCTCATCTTTAGCCCAAATTATAAAAACATCTGCAATAGGCGCATTGGTGATCCATGTTTTTGATCCATTTAATTTGTAACCACCTTCAACTTTCTTGGCTCTTGACAGCATGCTACCTGGATCTGAACCGGCATCAGGCTCTGTTAGGCCAAAGCACCCAACAAGCTCACCTGTAGCCATTTTTGGAAGTAACTCTTCTTTTTGCTCCTCTGAGTCAAAATTATAAATTGCATACATTGAAAGCGATGACTGGACACTAAATGCAGATCGATAGCTGGTATCAACTCTTTCAATTTCTCTTGTTATCAAGCCATAGGCAACGTAATTAATCCCAGCGCAACCATACCCTTTGATTGTTGCTCCTAAGATACCAAGATCACCCATCTCCTTCATAATTTCAGGATGAAAAATCTCATTTCTGTTTGATTCTACAATCCTTGGCATTAAAGATTTCTGACAATATTCTCTAACATTATCTCGAATCATTCTCTCTTCTTCAGAGAGTTGATCGTCAAATCTAAAAATGTCTTCCCAATTATTTTCCATAAGTTTAGTACCAAAAAAAAGCCTGAAACTAAGTCAGGCTTTTTATTATATTCGAGAATTAGAATTTATAGTATAAGTCCATACCTATTGTTCTTGGATGACCATAAAAATCTAAAGTTAGCTGACCAAACCCAGGTCCAAAAGGAATCATGTTAACAACATAAGATGCATCATTAAGGTTTTTAATCCAAAATGTAAGATCTAAATTATCCATTGGGCTGGTCATTAATCTGAAGTCTGTAATATTTCTTTCTTCAACATGTGTTAAAGCAGACCTTGGATCTAAACTGCTGTATGGAAATGCATTGTGCTCACCAACTCTTGAATGATCTAATCTCATTCTATAGTTTCCAAAATCTTTTTCTAATGATGCATAGATCATAGTCTCTGGTGCGTAGGGAAATAACTCAGGAGCAAATCCATCAGGAGCCATCACTGATTCAGTATACTTACTGTCCAAACTTCCATAATTTAGGCTAAATTGAGTTGTATCATTAAGTAATGCTACTGCTTCTAGTTCAAAACCAGATTGTTCGGCAGAATTGTTAAGCACTACAGATGCAGCAGCTTGCTCAGCAGTAAAATATGCAACTTGCATATCTTCATGTTCATTATCAAAATAGGCAGCATTAATCGTAAGTCTGCTATCCATATAACGCCCCTTCAAACCAAACTCAACTGATTCAATAAGCTCTGGACCATACCCTGCTCCCGCTTGAGCTGGATTTGAAGCTTCCGTATTATAACCTCCAGCTTTAAAACCATCTGCAGCTTTGGCATATATATTTGTTGTATCACTGAGCTCATGAGAAATAATAAAAGTGTTACTTGTATTGCTGTCACTTCGTTCCTGGTCAACCGTCCAAAAACCTGAATATGACGCATAACCTTTTTTATCTTCTTCAGTTCTTCTTGTTCCTACAGTAATATCTGTTCTATCGCCGATATCAAAAGTTGCTTGAGCGTAAAATGCGCTTGCATCACCACCTCCTGAATACTTTTGATCAATAGAGAATCCACCAAGAAATCCTGATTGTGGATTAGCAGTAAATGCATCATCATCAAATTGATAATATCCAGCTACATAGCTCATGAAATCATTTGAACCAGTTAACTGCAACTCAACAGTTTTAGACGAGTAAGCAGTATGTCTTGCGGTATGGAAGATATAGTGTGGCGTACCATCCATATCCAACTGGTCGTCCCAATCGAGCTCGCGCTCAGCTATGGTTAATTTAAGCTCGCCTAAACCTGTTTGACGAGTAACTTTAAAATGCCAGCCTTCAACCACTGAAGTCTCATACATCTCATTATCTAAAGAAGTGTATCTATCACGACCTAACCTGTCATAGAAATGAAGAGGAGCTACCTCAAGACCACCAGTTGCTGGTGATGGCCCAAAACCTACTGCACCTGCCCACCAGTCTGCCATATTTCCTAACTGAGGATGCGGGGGAGTATTGTCTTGATCGGTCCAATCAAATGAAAAATCTATATCAGTTTTATCTCCTGCATAATATAAGGAGAATTTAAAGCCTTTTGAATCAATAACATCTAGCTCTTTGGTTGGAGGATTTATATTATTTGGAACAACGCCCTGAGCAGGTTGATATGGACCAGAATTATTTTTTACAAAACCATCTCTGGTCTTATTGTGCATTACCACCTTCGCAAAAATATCTTGTCCAATTTCATAATCAGCTATTATACGGCCTTGTTTTAAACCATAGTTACCAATAGTTAATGCGCCTGAAACACCAGCACCTGATGGTTTTTTGCTTATAAAATTAACTGCGCCAGCAAGAGTGTTTCTTCCATAAAGTGTACCTTGTGGGCCTCTAAGAATTTCCACTCTTTCTAAATCAACTAAGTCCCATATACCACCTTGAGTTTTACCCATATAAACACCGTCAACGTAAGTACCTACAGAAGGCTCCCAGGTTATAGCAGGATTCATTGCAACGCCACCACGAATAGCTAATGAAGCACCAGTATTATTTGCAGGTGCGGGTAAAAGCATAACATTTGGCGCTATGCCTTGAAGGTCAACAACATTTTTAATATTAAGGTCCTGAATAGTAGCCGATGTTACAGCTGTGACTGCTATAGGTGTATCTTGAAGAGATTTTTCAGTTTTTTGAGCAGTTACTACTACCTCTTCGAGAACCATATCAGCAAATAAAGATGTTGATAATATAGTTAAAGGCAAAGCAAAAAGCGTTAATTTAAAATTATTCATGGTATCCCCCATACGTTAATGAATGTTTGTTAGTACAGTTAATCAGAATTTATTGGTATATGTCTAGTTTTTTAACAAAAAAATATTCTTAAACCTTTTCAATTCGAATAATTCCAAAGCGCGGAGAAAAAAATTTAATATCTACTTTTTTTAAAGCAATGGAAACAATTTGGATCATTTTATTACTATTTCCGCAGATAATGATTAAGGGCAACTTATCTTGATGTTGATATATAAAATCTAAAATCTCATTATCTACATCTTTATGCTTTACTCCATGAAGATCTAAATGAGATATCCCCTTTTCAAGAAAGATTTTCATTCCATGAAAGCGCTGAATTTAAGATAAGTTAGTATCAACAGTCATAACATCCATTCTTCGAGCGTTGTGATGATTATAATCATATACAATTTCATCTCCAAGACTTAAATTGGGAAATCGTTTAAATAATTCTTTTAGCATTACCTCGGTTTGAGAGCGAACTAATGTGACTCCAATACAATAATGTGGTCCCTGGCCAAAAGAGATGCTTTTGTCATGATCTCTTTGAATGTCAAATTTACGGGGATCATTGTAAATAGATGAGTCCATGCCAGCTGTGCTAGTTATAAGCTGAACCATTTGACCTTTTTTTACATGATTACCATTAATCTCTAAATCTTCTGAGGCATATCTTGCTAAGCCTGTTTTACCAGATGATTCGTATCTCAAAGTTTCAGATATAGCGCCCTGAACAAGGCCTGGATCTGATTTTAGTAACTCAAATTCCTCTGGATGTTGTAATAAATTTTTAATTAGATAACTGTGCAGATCAACTGCTGTATCTGAGCCAGCTCCAAGAACTGCTCCAACCAATGCACACATTTCTAAGTTTGATAGCTTTGATCCTTGGTCCTCAGCAAGAATTAAAGTAGATAAAAAATCATCACCAGGATTAGCTCTTCTCTCATCAATAAGTTCATTTAGGAGCACTAAGCCTTCTGGCACACCCTTGATGGCATCTTTTCTTTCTTCGGGAGTAAGCATAGGATTAATTCCTCTCACAACCCCATAAGCCAAAGAATCAAAAATAGGAAATTTATCTCTTGGAATTCCAACCAAACTTGCTATAGCTTGAGTTGGAACAATTTCTGCAATTTCTGCAGCAAAGTTAAATGAATCAGGCGTGCCTATCTCATTAAATCTTTCTTTCACTAAAACCGAGAATCTTTCTTTCATTTTCTCCATGATTCTTGGAGAGAATGCAGGAAGGGCTAATTTTCTTAATCTAAGATGGTTCTTTCTATCAAGAAAAAATAAATTATTATTCATTAACTTTTCAAAGGCATCCATTTCTTCAACTGGTTTTTTTGGAGGTGCATACTCCCAAAGATTAAAATCTGTTGAGAGCCTTGTATCTAATAAACATTTGATTATGTTTGCATGACCCGTGACCAACCAAGCTTGCCAGGCATCAAATCGAGAAATTGGATACTCTGCGCATAGCTTTTCTAGAGTAGGCACTGGGTCATGAATAAAATCTTTTGAAGATGGATTAAAAAAATGATCGACTGTTTGAACGCTCATGAGATATTTATTTAAAAAATATTGGGGTTAGGTAAATCACTTCGAGAGATAATAGATTCAACACGATCTTTAAAAGCTTGTTCGCTTTTTTCATTGACGGGATTGATCCAGTACTTGCCCTCTTGAATTTGAGAAAGACAAAATAAAGCCACTTCCTCAGGCTCAGTGGTTTCCATTTCAATTCCCATGGAGCTCATCATTTCCAGCATATCCTCCACAGATGAGATTGGATGTTCTGGAGCATTTGGGTCTCTAGCTAATTCTTCAGGGCGGTTACGTTCTGCCGAAAATAAATTTGTCCTAACTGTATGTGGCCCTGGAAAAAGAATCGAAACCTTAACATTTGCGTCAGCCTGCTCAAGTTGAAGCTTCAATACCTCAGTGATGCTAGAGACTGAAGCCTTAGACGACGTATAAATGGGCGTAGAAGGTAAATTTATAAATGCACCATTACCGGAACATGTATTAATAACCCTGGATTCTTCTCCATGACCTAGCATCCCTGGAACAAATGCTTGAATGCCATGCAATACTCCCATCACATTTACACCATACGCCCATTGCCAATCATTTGGTTTGGTATCCCAAATTGGCAATAGTTCTGCAGGTGCAACTCCAGCATTATTAAAAAGCAAGTGCACTGGGCCATATTCAGTTTGACACCAGCTGGCAAGATCTTTCATGGACTCAACGTTTGAAACGTCAACAACCTTACAAGAAACATCGAGAGATTGATTTACAAGCAGTGCAGTTGAGCGCTCAAGGCTTTCTTGTTCAATATCTGTAAGAACAACCTTTGCGCCCCGCTTTGCTAAAGCTTCACCAATGGCAAAACCTACGCCAGATGCACCACCGGTAACTACTGCTAACTTGCCATTAAAATCTTTCATATTAAATCCTTAAGCAGAATCGTATCTAGAATGCATAAATGGTACATATGACATAGCATCTACCTCTTCCATGACAGATGCATTCGAAGAAGAAGTTCCTTCCTCCCAAACCAAAGAAACCATTTCTTTAACTGGCAAATCGATAACTGGATCTACAGGTGATTCTCTAAGTATGATTTCTCCATCAAGTTTAGTATGAACAGATTGGGTTCTATGCATATTAATCTTTACCAACAAAGGGTTTTGATCAACTGCTTTGTGTTGCTCGCATGAAGGAAATACTTTGAAGCAATATACATCATCAGTAAAAGAAGATGTTTCTAAAGAATCAGTGGCTTTACCTTTTAATTCAAGATACGTAATTCCATGCCTGGTGACGGTTGCAACGCAATCATCACCATCTTTTGATGCAGTTACATCTGCTATTTTCTTTGGCTCACCATATGTCTCTCTCCCGCCAACTACAACTCCTTCAGTTTCCATAGGCATAGTAATTTCATAAATACCTTCTTTACCTTTATACATACAATTAACCCCAAAGGTGGCAGCACCAAAATCCATGCCCCCATTTAAATCAACAAAGACTCGTGAAATAACTATTCTTACCATTGGATCAGCATGTGGCTCCAATGGTGCAGGAATTAATTGTTCAATAAGTCCCGGCTCGGTTTTATACCAAGCTTTAATTGCCTGCATATTTGCATCAAAAAATTCTAAATTGTTTTCTGCGGCTTCTATTAGTTGCTCAGGTGTTTTTACAAATCTAAGTTGTGTCATAATTTTTCTCTCCCAACGTTTAGTTAATGATACATTTTCTAAAATATATTTAACAATAATATAACTCGTAATTAAATATGCTGCATTTATGAAAAAATGTGTTGATTCAAATAATTAATAGTGAAATCATGATAAATATCTATTTTCAAAAATGGCTCTAAACCAATATAATTTGTTGTAGTAATTTAATAAAGCAGGATGTAAAAATGCCAAAACAAGAATTTCCATTTCCAATGCCAAACGGATGGTTTTGTGTTACACGAAGCCATGAGCTAAAAGCTGGAGAAGTTCAGTCTTTAAAATTTTGTGAAAAAGAGGTGGTTGCTTTTAGAACTGAAAGCGGAACTCCAACCCTATTAGATGCATTTTGTCCACACTTGGGGGCACATTTAGGTGAAGGAGGATGTGTTAATGGTGAAACCATAGAATGCCCTTTTCATGCATGGAGGTGGAATGCAGATGGCACATGTGCAGAAATTCCCTATGCAAAAAATTTCCCACCAAAAGCCAAGGAAACTAAAATTTTTAATTACCCAGTCGTCGAGGTCAATGGATTCATATGGGCCTGGCATCATCTCCACAAAGAAAAGCCAACATGGGAGGTTCCTGCAATAGAAGGTTTTAATGGTGATGATAAAAAATGGGGGAAAGTGTATCACTACGATTACAACATCAATACTGTCTTACAAGAAATAGCTGAAAATGATGTTGATCAAGCTCATTTCCCAAAAGTGCACGGTTCGCCTAGCTTGCCTGAAACTGAAGCAATTACTGAAGGGATTTATAAAAAAACAATTGCAGAAACTCTCATGGACCCCAGCAATGATAGTGTTTCAGAAGAATATAAAGTTAAAGATCATGGAATGTTCACCACTACTTTTACAAGAGAATCGTGGGGTTTAGGAACGGTTGGATTAAAAATGGTGAATCTTCCTCCAAGTGGAGGGGAATTTATAATGGTCAACGCATCATGTCCAGTTGATAATTCTAACTCTATCTTGCGATGGTCCATGAGAGTCTCAAAAGATATTGAGGATGAGCTAGGGATGGCAATTATTGATGGGATAGCAAATGGTGTTTTAGATGACATGCCTATTTGGGATAATAAAAGTTATGTTGCTGATCCAATCCTATGCGACGGTGATGGACCAATTAACAAATTTCGTAAATGGGTAAGTCAATTTTACTCAGAACCTATACAAAACTGATCCTTGGCTAAAGTACATTTCTTCTACTCCACAATGAATGCTGGTAAGTCCACTGCCTTGCTTCAATCTAATTACAACTATCACGAGCGAGGAATGGAAACACTATTGTTCCTTCCTGAAATTGATGCAGAGAGTAATAATGGAAAGATACACTCAAGGATTGGACTAACCGCAGATGCACATTCAGTTGATCTAGATTTCAATTTTTTTAATTTTGTATCTCAAGAACAAATAAAAAAAACTATTAGTTGTATTTTGATTGATGAAGTTCAATTTCTTTCAAAACAACAGGTTAGGCAGGTTTGCAAAATCAGCGATGAATTAAATATACCTGCGATGTGCTATGGAATACGAACTGATTTTCAGGGTAAGCTTTTTGAAGGAAGTTCAGAATTACTAGCTCTTGCAGATAATTTAATTGAATTAAAAACTGTTTGTGATTGTGGTAGAAAAGCCATTATGGTCGTCCGCTTGAATGAAAAAGGAAAAGTCGTTACTGATGGTGATCAGATTAAGATTGGAGGCAATGATACTTATAAGGTTTATTGCAGAAAACATTTTAGAGAATTAACTAGGTTAATATAACAAGACTCTGCTCTCTAAATACATTTATTCTTAAATCATATAAGAGCCTCCACTTGGAGATAAGGTCTGCCCCGTATAAAAACTTGAATCATTTGAGACAAGGAAAAGGCTTGTTAGTGCTACATCATTTGGCTCAGCCAGTCTCCCCAAAGGAATGCTAGCCGCTAATGAGTCTTGCCATTCTTGTGGAATGCTTTCTAACATCCTAGTTGCAGTTGGGCCAGGACAAATTGCATTTACCCTAATCTTTTTGGCGCTTAAATCTATAGCCAAAGCTCTAGTAAATCCTAAAAGAGCACCTTTTGAAGTGCAATAAGCCAAAGGTCCTTCTCCGGTAAATGCTGAGGTACTAGAAATGTTAACAATGGAGCCTTGAATGCCTTTTGCGAGCATTAATCTCACCGCCTCCCTGCTAACATGAAAGGCGCCGTCAAGATTCACGCCAATGACAGCTCTCCATGATTCATCGTTAGTTTCATGAATTTCACCATTCTCACCATCCCCTGGAAATCTTCCTATCCCTGCGTTATTGATAACACCATCAATTCTTTTATAGGATGAGGTGATTGATTTAAATAAATCTTGGACTACTGAGCTATCTGAAATATCTCCACAATGTATCTGATGCTCATCTCCATCTAGCGCTGCAAATGTAATTTTAAGATCCTCCTCACTAATATCATTTAAAATTAACTGAGCACCTTCTTTTGAAAAAAGTATAGCGGTTGCTCTTCCAATTCCTGAACCTGCACCTGTTATTAAAATTACTTTATTTTTTAATCTCATATATTTGTTTCTTGCTTATCAACATTCATTACTATTACTATATTAAACATAATAATACGAAAAAAAATATGCTTTTTGACGAGTACAAACTTAAAAATTTAGGACTTAGAAACAGAATCGTAATGGCTCCAATGACTAGATGTATGTCTCCTAAAAATATTCCTGGTTTAGATGTAGCTGAATATTATGAAAGAAGGGCAATAGGTGAAGTGGGGCTTATTATTACAGAAGGCATTGAAGTGAGTCATGTGGCATCAAGCAGCTATCCTGATGTGCCTAGGCTTGATAGTGAAAAAGCAAGAGATGCCTGGAAATTAGTGGTAAGTAAGATTAAAGAGGCCGGAGGCTCAGTCATTGCTCAGTTATGGCATAGCGGCGCAATGCGAGAAGTTGGCATGGGTCCTGATCCCAGTATTCCGGCATACACACCATCAGGTCTTTCAAGTAAAAATAACAAAAATGCTCATGCGGTAACGCCTATGGATATAAAAGATATAGCAGGTGTCTTTGGGCAAGATGCAAAATGGTGCGAAGAAATAGGCTTTGATGGGGTAGAAATACATGGCGCGCACGGATACTTAATTGATAATTTTTTTTGGGCTACTTTAAACGAAAGAGAAGATGAGTATGGGGGTTCTATTTCCAAAAGATCCCAATTTGCAAAAGAAATAACTGAATCAGTGAGAGCTCATGTTAGTAGTAATTTCATAGTGGGTATGCGATTTTCTCAATGGAAACAACAAGATTTTGAAGCTAGGTTGGTAAATAGCCCCGATGAATTGACGCAGCTCCTTATGCCGATAGTTAATTCAGGTCTAGATTATCTTCATGCCAGCAATCGCAGATATTGGGAGAAAGAGTTTAAAGAATCAGAAAATAATTTAGCCTATTGGGCTCAAAAAATTTCAGGTCTTCCTACGATTGCCGTTGGAAGCGTTGGACTTGAATCCACGGGAGAGAGTTTTATCAATTTTAGTACGCATGCTCAACCGGTTAATATTGATCAAGCTGTCTCTGATGTAAGTGAAAGGAAGTATGACATGTTGGCTGTTGGAAGAGCTCTGCTCGCAGACCCAGACTGGGTAATAAAAATGCGTGAAGGAAGATTAAATGAAATTTCTCCATACAATGATCAAGTTTTAGCTCAATTAACGAATACCTCTTTTAAATAATTTTAAGCGTTTATAGGATGGATCTTCTTCATTAGGACTCCCAATATCTGCACCCTCAATCATTGGGTGCGTTAGGTTCACTTGTGATGGGTCATTAACATAAACCCAATCAGCATCCACTGCCCTACTAGAAAATTTCCAAACATCATTCCTTTTTTCGTATTGATCAAAATATCTACCACCAATCAATACATCATAATTCCCTTCATCGGTTAAAATCTGATGAAAAGCAATAATATATGTTTCTCCCTCTGCTATATGACCATCAAGTTTAATGTTATGAGTCGTAACGTTGTGATGCAAAATACCCATTGATTTTTGTATTTCAGGAAGAATGTCAATAAACTCCATCGCCTTGCCTTTAAAAAAAGAACCATGATCATCATAAGCATCTTCATGGTAAAGTGAGCGCATTAAATTATTATCATGTCGATCAGCTGCTCTGCAGTATGTGCAAACTAATTCTCTTATTGATTCCTTGTCGAGGATTTCTTGAATTTTGCTATCTATATCACTCATACTAATTACCTTTATTAAATTCTTTGATCTAATATAAATGAAAATTTTTCTTTTTAAAAATTAACTAAATGAATCAGCAAATGAAATATCCTCTTCTTGCCTCACCAGCTTCTATTGGAAATTTAGAATTAAAAAATAGAATGATTATGGCTGCAATGGGTTCAAATTTTGCCTCAGAAGATGGTCACACTTCAGATCAATTAATAGCTTATTACGAAGAAAGAGCGCGAGGAGGAATTGGGTTAATTATTTTAGAGACTTCAGCTGTAACATGGCCGGCAGGAGCCTCGATGCCAAATATGATAGGTTTTTCTAAAGATGAGTTTATCCCAAGCCTTCAATCCTTAACCAAACGCATCCATCAATATGGCTCAAAAATAGCTGCTCAACTTAATCATAGCGGCAAAATAGCTCAAGAAGATGTTATTGCCGGAAGACCTATTCCAGTGCCCTCAATTCCAAAATCTGAACCAAGCGATATGTTTGGTCTGTTAACTCAAGATGAAATTATGAACTTTATCAAAGCTGGAGGGCCAGATGGAAAAGGTCCCCGGTATCATGAGCTTTCAGTTGATGACATCCAACAAGAGGTTCAGCATTTTGTTGATGCAGCAAAACGTGCAAAAGCCTCAAATTTTGATGCAATAGAAATTCATGCTGGCCATGGTTATCTTATTTCAAGTTTCCTTTCTCCAGCGGTCAATAAAAGAACAGATGAATATGGAGGAACTACCGAAAAAAGAGCAAGGCTACTTGTCGAGATTATTTCTCAAATTAAAAAACAAATAGAAGACTTCCCAGTTCTGGTTAGACTAGATGCCATTGAATACCGTATAGAAAACGGCATAACTCCTGCTGACTTTTTGATTACAGCATCAATGGCGCAAGAAGCAGGTGCTGATGCAATCGATGTGAGCGCATATGGAAATACCAGCAAGGGCATAGCATTTACCGAAGCCCCACTTGTCCATGAACCTGGTGGATTTTTGAACTTCGTTAAAATGGCTAAAAAAGAATTAACTATCCCCATCATAGCAGTGGGTAGAATTGAGCTTGCTGTCGCAGAAAAGGGATTAAAAAATAATGAATTTGATTTTGTGGCTATGGGAAGAAAAGTATTAGCTGATCCTGGACTGCCGAATAAAATTATCTCTGGTCAAGAGCATCTTATTCGACCCTGCATCTATTGTTATGTCTGTGTGAGTCAAATTTTTATAAATAAACCAATGATGTGTGCAGTTAACTCCCAACTTGGTAATGAGCATCGGAATAAAAATATCATTCATTCGACAGCTGATCAAAAGAAAATCTTGGTAATTGGTGCTGGTCCTAGCGGCATGGAATCAGCAAGACTGCTCGCTATGCGAGGTCATCATGTTGAGGTATGGGAAAAAGATAAAGATATTGGGGGGACTGCTAGGGTTGCAGCATTAGCCTATGAACCAAATGGACTTCTGATAAATTACCTAAAGAATTCTTTAGATGAGCTAGGTGTAAAAATAAAATTGGGAACTTTGGCAACGGCTGAGTCTGTTCAAGCTTTCAACCCTGATCATGTTATTGTGGCGGTTGGTGCAAATAGAGATGCGCCATCAATAAAAGGAAAAAATGGTAGAAATGTTTTTGATGGAGAGCAGCTAAGAGGTTTATTATTTGGCTCAGATATTCATGCCACAAAGAAACTGTCACTCTTGCAACAATTGATTTTAAAAGTTGGAAGAGCATCTCAGCTTTTAAGAAATATCTCTGTGCTAAGGTTTCTAAGCAAATTCTGGATGCCTCTTTCAAAAAATATCGTTGTGATTGGAGGGGATTTAGTTGGTTTGGAGTTAGCTGAATTTCTGGTAGAGAGAGGTAGGAATGTAAAGGTGTTGGAGCCAAGTAGCTCACTGGGTCCTAACTTGAGTATTGTTAGACGATCCAGGGTTGTTTATATGTTAAATGAGCAAGGGGTAGATCTTTTGACTAATGTAAATATTAAAGAAATTTGTGATCAAGAGGTAATTTTTGATCATGAGGAAACTGAAAAATCGCTACTAGCTGATCAAGTAATTATTGCTATGGGGGCTAATCCTAATTTAGAACTTACTGATGAGCTCAATAGACTGAATCTACCTCTTACCTCAATTGGAGACTGTACATCTGTGGGCTATATTCACGGAGCCATTGCTGATGCAAGAAAGGCTGTAATTGATCTTTAAAATCAGTTTTCTAAAGCTTCTTTTATTGCTGGATGGATTATTTCTCCATTCTGAATATTAAGACCGTTCATAAGATGTTTATTTTCATTCAATGCTTGATTGATACCTTTATTAGC
>Ga0206683_10001857_pt1 | contig 14433 bp, 12 predicted proteins | sample M280m12015metaG_FD_155483 | JGI IMG/M metagenome (GOLD analysis project Ga0206683, IMG submission 155483) | Ammonia-oxidizing marine archaeal communities from Monterey Bay, California, United States - M2 80m 12015 | ecosystem: Environmental > Aquatic > Marine > Intertidal zone | place: USA...
GTTCCGACTACGACGGTTGTTCCGACTACGACGGTTGTTCCGACTACGACGGTTGTTCCGACTACGACGGTTGTTCCGACTACGACGGTTGCTCCGACTACGACAACACCGGCACCCGTACCAGTCGATGTCACCCCATGCAGATTAAAACAAGACGAACAATTTCATCATTTTTCCGGTTTTCCAATTCCAAACATTCGAATGTCTTCAACAGGATTGCTTCGCGTGGCAGTTTTGTTTGTTGATTTCCCAAATGTAAACGCAGTTAATTCAACTGAGAAAATTTTCTCTAATAACATTCCTGAGGCAGAAAATTATTTAGAAACAATGAGTTCTGGAAATCTCGACCTTCAGTTTGAACCTCTTCATAAATGGTTAAGGATGAGTGGGGAACATGCTTCATATGATTTGAGTATGTTCGACAACCACCTTCTTTTCATGCAAGAAGCAGTTGATTTAGCAGATCCTGAATTCGACTTTAGTGAGATTGATTCAGTAATAGTAATAGTTGATGAGAAAGCAGATTCATTCACTTGGAGCCCAGCATTTACACCCGCTGATCCTTATTTTGGTTTGTCCGCCGATGGTAATGTAATAACAAACGGTGTCACCCGTGGTGTCGATTGGGCCAATTTCCCATCCAATGTTATTGCACATGAGATGGGCCATACCCTAGGTCTCGTGGATCTTTATGAAATTGGAGCCACAAGTCCAGCACAGCATGCACATGTAGGAAATTTCGGAATTATGGGTCTAATAGTTCCACACACTGGAGGCTCTCTTTGGGGAAGCATGGACCCACTAAACGGCAATGAGATGCTTGCTTGGCATCGCTGGCAGTTGGGTTGGATTGAAGACACCGAAGTATTTTGCGCAACAAACTCGTTAACTTCTATCGAAGTAGGACCCCTTACAAACAATGCAGGTACCAGAATGTTGGTGATACCTGTTGATAGTAGTAAAGCTGTTGTTGCTGAGAATAGGACAAGTGATGGCTATGACCAAAATCTCTCAACAGGAGGCGTTTTGGTTTATTTAGTAGATACAAGAATTAATACCGGAAGAGGGCCTATTAAAGTTCAAGGTGATTTTTCAGGTGACTGGCATGACTCATCTACTCTTCTTCAATCAGGGGAGAGAATTACAGTTGAGGGACATGAAATTTTTATTACTTCTAAAGTCGGTAACAATTATTTTCTAGAAATTTCTAACCCATAAAAATTTCTGATAAATAAACCCGGTGACTACTCTGTTTGAATAAGAATGTATCTATGAGCTTTCCAGTATCTCCAGAAGATTTAAATAAAGAATGGTTGAACCAGATATTGCATGGAAGCGGTTCTATATCAGGGAAAGAAGAAGTAGAGAGTTTCTCACTCGAAAATATCAGTGAAGGTGTGGGCCTATTAGGGGTAGTGGTTCGTGTTTACCTTTCCTATAACGAGACTGTAAAGGGTCCAGCTTCTTTGGTCGTCAAATTTGCGACAGACGCCCCAGAAAATCGTGAACTAGCAAACACAATGAATCTTTATGAACGTGAAGTGATTTTTTTCAATGAAATAGCTAAAGGTCTAGATATTCCCATTCCGAAATGTTATTTCGCTGCAATGGACCATGACTCAGGGGGTGACGTGATAGTTCTTGAAGATCTTTTTGAGTATTCTCTGGGTGACCAAATAGGAGGTATTACAGCTGAACAAGCATTAATGGTCGTCGATGTTGTAGCACCTCTGCACGCAAAATATTGGGGTAAAGGCGAAGAAGTTTTTCCGGACATGCAACGAATCGACTCAGAGGATTTCATTGAACGTTCAGCTGCCTCTTTTTACGTTTCATGGGAAAAAGCCCTGGAGCGTTTCCCAGAATTTTTTCCAGATGAACTTAGAGATGCATTGCCGGCGTATGTAAACGCTATGGAAGATATTTACCGAGAGATGGGCAACCGTACTAAAACAGTTATTCATGGGGATGTACGAATGGATAATGCTTTGTTTGGAAATGGGGTTTCGGGATTACTGCCCGTGGTACTCATCGATTGGCAAAATATTATGATTTCCAACCCTTTATATGACATCGGATGGATGATGTTCACGAGTCTTCCAGTCGAAATTCGCCGTGAATGTGAAAAAGATGTACTAGAGCGATACGTGGCACAGTTGGAAGCAGAAGGCGTTCAAAATTATTCAATTGAGCAATGTGAAGAAGATTACGATGTAGCTCTGCTTTTTATAATTCATTTCACAATACTGATAGCAGGTTTATTTGACATCAGCACAGAAGAGAAGAGACGTTTAGCTGAAACTGGACTTGAGCGTTCAATTGCAGCTTTTTTTGACCGAGATTGTTTAAAGCTGATTCCTTAAGTTTATTTAACGAATGGTGTTACCAGAAATTTAAAGTTCTTCCAGCAGCAGCAATAATAAAAAAACAGGTAACAATATGCATCACTATCCAAAAAGTTCTAAAACCCAACGCACGTTTCACACTTGTTTGAGTAATAGGCAAGAATTCCGGTTTATCGTCGTCAGTTACACCCAAAGGCATACCCACGGTTCTCGACCAGGTTCGCAACCATCGACTATGAGCACTCATGACTTATTTATAACTTAAAAAAATAAAAACCCCCCTTCTAAAATGAGATGGAAGGGAGGTTTTATATCCAATGTTTATAGAAGCAACACTGGACTTATAAATCTATCAACCCCGGAAAACAAAACCGCAAGCTCGACTCTTAGAGGTGTTCAGCAACAAAAAGGTCATACTTAAAGATGATTGACTTTAAAGAAATTTTTCATATCGGAATTCGAGTTCCAAACATTGAAGCAGCGATGGAGGAAATGGGTGAATCATTAAACGTAACGTGGGCTGAGTTGGTAGAAAATCCTTCACAGGGTCTCTGGACCCCAGACGACGGCCAGCAAGACATCCCTCTAAAATTTGTGTACTCATGTGAAGGGGATCAACACCTTGAACTACTTGAAGGTCAATCTGGTTCTTTCTGGGACGGGAATGAAAATCCCGGTGTTCATCATTTTGGTGTTTGGGTAGACGACGTAAAAGCAGAAACTGAAAGACTTCTAGGGCTTGACTGGGAGTTGTTAGGAGCTGCCAAATCTCCAGCAGAAGGCTTTGGAAATATGACGTATATCGCTCCTTCCAATGGAACAATATTGGAACTTGTCGCTTCCATTAACAAACCTCGATTTGAGAGATGGTGGGGCGGAGGATCGTTTTACGATTGAAGTGAAAAGGTGATTAGAAGAGCCTTTGGTTACTCCAAATTTAATAATTTTCTTTTCCCTCTGGAAAGATTCTCTGCAACCTCGTACCAGCTTTCATAAACCAAATCTTCAATTTCTTGTTTCCTTCGTATAGTTCCCAGATCCACGGAAATCCAATTTTTCCAAATTCTAAGTGGAGTTATTCCGTCGATAGTGTCAGAGATTTCAAAAAAATCACTGGACACCCTGACATTCAAGATGCTTTTTTGCTCTGAAATCATTGTAAAGATCGGGCCTTTTTTGTCGAAAATTCTAAACACGACAATTTCTTCACCAAATGGTCGATCCTCAATCGCTTGTGGCATAGATAATGCTGCTACACGAACTTCTTCCACATAGTCACATTAGTAGGTAGAAGAAGTCCATAATAGTAAAACCCATGACTGAGATTCTCTTTAAGTGAGAGTGGTGTCTATATTGAATTAGCATGAAACTATTAGCTATTTTTCGAACACTGCCAAAACTAATCTGGGCGCCAGTAAAGATTCGGAAATCCGTAAATGAACCCCCAAATGGTAAAGAACACTTCAATCCACCAAAGCTTTCCGATTCTCTATCGACTACAACTGTAAAAGCAACAGATGTACCTGTTGTTCACACAGCACCCGGTGGATATCGAGAATTTCCACCACCAATTCTTCTAGAATGTGATGAACCAATTGTTTCCGGAGCGCCTGACCTTAGAGGTGTCTGGCAGGTTTATAAAGGACCTTTAAAAGGGCATATCGAACGAGTGGAACAAGCCGGAAACAGAGTTGTTATCACAGCTGGGGGAGTCATTCACGATATGCATGCAGACGGAACTCTCGAAGGTGGAGTGAATGATGTACACGCAGATAAAAGGGTGCGAATTTCCGTCGCAGCACGTTTTGAAAAGGGTCGTCTGAATCTTTACCCCGGTGGGAGAAGAATAGCATTGGTAACACGTTATTTGGACGGGGAAGAAATGATATGGCGATATGGCCCATACAAGAATCGCCTGAGACGCCTCAAATTTAGCGAAGTCGAAAACAGTTAACAAAGTATTACCTACCCCACCTTTTATTTCAGCCGGTTTGTATCAGTTTCCAGTTTTCTGTTTTCATTCGTTTTGAACAGAAAGGAAATTAAATGCGTTCAGATTTATTAGTAGCAGTTACCAGCAACCGTGCAGGTGATGCACGTGCAATTCTTCTACCGTTTACTTTGGCTCATACAGGTCTTTCAATTATTCTTGCCTGGAGTCCATCAGGATTAGAGGATTCAAGTGTCCAGCTTGCTATTGCAGCATGGACAGTTTTGGGTTCTCTTTGGAGTGCAATGACTATGGACGGCGTTATAGCTGACATAGGTGCAGCGGCAAAAGACATGGATGAGGAAATGGCAAGCAGCCACTTTGGTCGTAATTGGGCAAAAGTTCCGTTTAGTGCTTTGAGGGTAGTTAGTTTCATAATGGTCGTTTTGATAGTTCTCGCAGAGTTAATGGCGATTTATTAAGAATGATTGCGATTTTGAGATGTGCCACTTTTTAAGTGGCACATCTCTTTTTTTTATAGATTAAGTTACGTTTAGTTAATTATGAAAAAAATACTTGCGCTGTGGGCAGTGCCGAGATCGACATCAACAGCATTCGAGTGGATGATGAGAATGCGTGGTGATTTCGAGTGTTTTCATGAACCATTTGGGGAAGTTTGGTATCAAGGCGAAGATCCCTTATGGCCGCGTGCAACTGAAGACAGCTTACGCACCCCAGGTCTGACCTATGAGACCTGTTGGCAAAACCTGCAGAATGTTTCATCTGATAAATCTGTATTCATAAAAGATTTCCCCATGTACTTGGATCCAGTGCTATCAGACGATTTTCTTTCAAATTTTAATCATAGTTTTCTGATCCGTGACCCATTAAAGACTCTTACCTCCATGTACCAAAAATGGCCTGATTTCCATGAAAAAGAAATCGGATTTATTGAACAACGGAAACTTTTTGACCTTCTATGTGACCTGGATGGCGTGGCACCACCGGTAATAGATAGTGATGATTTACTCGAGAACCCTTTTGAGATGGTGAAACTCTGGTGTGATGCAGTAGGTATTACCTTCCTCCCCGAAGCTCTCTCATGGGAACCTGGTTCACGTGATGAAGTCAGTTGGTGGGACGGCGGATCATTCCATGAGAACCTCAGAAATTCAGATGGTTTAAAAAAGCAACCAAGAAAAGTTGTCAGCTTGGAAGAGTCACCGAAACGAGTTAAAGAGGTCTATGAGACTATCCGACCACATTATGAACATTTAGCGTCGCATCGAATTATCATTAGTTCTTAAAATCAGACCCGATTCGATATGTAGCATTTTTTCAGTGATAATTGGATGAGTTCAAGGAGGCTTTTATGGCTACTAAAGATTTTCCAAGCACAATCGAAGATGTCTCGACAGATTGGCTAACTGGCGTATTGCAAGGTTCTGGATTTGACGGAGCCGAGATAACTGACATGCAGGTTGAAGTAATAGGTGAGGGTGTTGGAATAATGGGTCTTTTGTACAGAGTGAAACTTTCATACAGCGATTCTTCATCGAAAGACTCTCCAGACTCTGTAGTTATCAAAGTTCCATCACCACATGAACAGACAAGACACATAGCTCGGGCTTTCATGTTTTATGGAAAAGAAATAGGTTTTTACCGCGACGCAGCAAAAGATACACCTCTTGGCACACCAAAATGTTATGCGGCACTCCACGATCCTGAATCAGACGACTTTGTACTGGTTCTCGAAGATCTTGACGGAACGGAAGTTATAAGTCAGCTAGATGGTTGCCCTATAGATAAAGCTGAGATTGCAATAGAGGCACTAGCGAAACACCATGCAGCATTTTGGGAAAGCGAACGTTTCACCGGCGATCTTTCATGGCTTCCATACGGATGGGATGTTCCCTTCCCGCAAGCTATAGCTCAAGGATTTTCTGAGGCATGGCCAAGTTGCATGGAAATGTTCCCCAATGGAGTATCTGACCGCATAAAAAAAATTGGAGAAAAATTCCCGGCAGTAACAGGTGAAATGATGGAATTAGCCGACAGCCCAATCACATTGGCGCACGGTGATTTCCGACTAGATAACCTATTTTTCCAAAATGAAACTATCAAAGTTATTGATTGGCAAATTTGCATAAAAACTGTCGGAGGTTACGACGTAGGGTATTTCCTCAGTCAGAGTCTCACGATTGAAGACCGAAGAAACCATGAAACCGAATTGTTGGACAGGTACCGAAAAACTTTAAGTGAAATTGGTCTGGATTACCCACAGGATCGACTCATGGAGGACTACAGACGCTCCATATTATTTTGCTTGGCATACCCGGTGCAAGCTTCTGCAGCTGCTCTGGTAAATGAGCGGGCAGTGCAACTCGTTACTGAAATGTTCGCACGAGTGTCCACAGCCATCGAAGATCTTGATGCTGATGAGTTTTTGCCTGAATAACTGATTCAAGAAATCATTTAAATGGTTACTTTTTTATCTTTACTAGCGGCTGTACTAGCAGGAACCGGAGATTTTTTCGGAGGTAAAGCCACAAGGAAAACAAACATTGTCTCTGTGCTGGCGATCTCACATTTCCTTGGACTGATAATCATTCTGGTCCTAGCCCCATTAATGGCCGACGAATTTAAAACTCACGATTTCTTCTTAGGAGTTCTGGCATCAAGCTTCGGTTTATGTGGCTTAACTCTTTTATATAGAGGTTTGGCAAAGGGACCAATGGCAATAGTTGCTCCGATCACAGCAGTTGCATGTGCAACTCTGCCTGTCATTTGGGGTTTGTTTTCAGGGGAAAAACTTTCAACACAACAGATCGTAGGGGTGTTTATTGGACTGTTAGCAATATTTTTAGTGTCTTGGACACCAGGTAAACGAACGGCAATTAAAGGTGTATTGATATTAGAAGCCTTGATAGCTGGATTGGCTTTTGGAGCTTTCTTTGTTGTCATTGATGGAACTTCTGAGGCAACAGCACCATGGCCTGTTGTTGGCTCAAGAGTCTTCTCGGTGGTTGCGATTTTTCTTTTTGTAATTATCGGGCGTAAGAAAATCAAACCAGAAAAAACCTCTACGCCTTACATAATTGGAGCAGGATTTTTTGACACACTCGCAAACGTAGTTTTATTGGCTGCATTAAACAAAGGATTACTTAGCCTAGTTTCAATCTTGGCCTCTTTTTATCCGGCAGTAACAGTTTTACTAGCAAGATTTTTCCTAAAGGAAATGATGTTAAAGAGTCAGATCATTGGATTAGCTTTAGGTTTAACCTCAATAGCACTCTTAGCAGTTAGTTAATTCGAATCCAAAAATGACCGAAGAAGTACCGCCGTTTTACTTCTTCCAGTAATCGACACTTCTGGAAGGTTAAGAAAATTAGAAAGTTCCTTAACCTCTTCTGCAAGTTCCGAAAGAACCATTTCTGGCTCCGTTCCAGTTTCTAAATAGACCCCTTTAATTAGCAACTTTCCTTCCGAACGTAAAGTTTTTAAATCCACACGAGCTACTAGGTTTTCATTTAACAAAAAAGGTAAAACGTAGTAACCATATTTTCGTTTCTCTTGGGGGACATATATTTCTAATCGATATTTGAAATCAAAAAGTCTTTCAAGTCGAGGTCGACACCAAACCAGAGAATCAAAAGGTGACAGTAGGGCCCTGGATACGATTTTTTCAGGTGTGCAAACAGAAGGAAGTAGATATGCATTTTCGCTCCACCCTTCAACACTTGCGGAGAGTAATTTTTTTTCTTCCAAAAGAGTAGGAATAGCTTTATGCACAAACGATGACTTCATCCTGAAATAATCAGCGATGTCGTTGGCGGTCCCAATTCCATTGCAACGCGCAGATGTCAGAATTAGCTGCTCGATAGATTCACTTTCTAGAGGGTCGGGGAGCGAAAGGGTCTCATTTGGAATAACTGAATTAAATGGAACGTAGCTTCTTGAAAAATTTTTGTCCCTTTTCACTGCTATTTCACCAATTCTGAAAAGCCAATCAAGTGTTTTCTGTCCGTCTGAACGGCCGCTCCACCAGGAACCAGAACGAGTCCGCGGTTCGGTCAACTCAGAAGCTTTAATTGGAGATGTTGACAGCAACACTTGATTCATTACGTCGTTTACATATTTTTTCTGTGAGTTGGCCAACTCGAAAAGACCCTTCCATGTTTCTCCTTGAAGTGCTCTGCTTTTTTTCCAGCGAACGAAAGGTTCCGTTTCGACAGGGAGAATTGAGGCTTCATGGGCCCATGATTCAAAAATTTCCCCTGAGTGCCAAATCCAGTCATCGAGTTTGAATCGGTCATATTTTCCTAAACGACTGAAAAAAACTAAATAATGAGATCGGCAGACTGCTTGAACCGAATCAAGTTGCACAAGGCCTGTGTCATTGAAAACGCGCCGGAAATGTCTTCGATCAACTTTCCCTTTGGGTCGCTGACGATGTAAACCCTGTGCAGCTACGGCAATACGTCTCGCTGAAATCGAATCAATTTCTAAATTAGTTTTTCTATTCATAAAATACCGAAACATTTAATCAGATCTTTCGAAATAACAACTAAATAGGGATAACTGTCGTACGCTTCGTGAATGTCTAAAGAGCATGGAATGGATGAGTCGCTGCAATTTGCCGACCTTCAGAAACGAACTCTTAGAACTCTCATGTCAGGTTTGGTACCGGCAGGTGCGGCCATCACAAGTGCCTACTCAGCTGCTGCGGTTCTTGGAGAGGAAATAACAGGGAATGAAACGCTTGGGGCACTGGCAGCTGCTTGCCTGACTACAGGAGCGGCGCTATCAACCTTACCTTTAGCCAAAATAATGACAGTCAAAGGAAGACGCCCAGGGATAGTTGTTGGTTACGCGACTGCCGTACTCGGAGCGGTTTTAGCAATGATGGCTGCCATTACAGAGATTTACATATTTCTACCACTTGGCATTCTTGGAGTTGGAGTAGGTAACGGTGCCAACTTGGCGGCACGTTTCGCAGCAGCAGATTTAGCACCCGAAGAAAGTAAAGCTTCAGCGATCGGCAACTTGGTTTGGGCATCCACAATCGGCTCTGTACTCGGACCTACTCTTGGCCTAGGTCCTGCCAAAAAATTAGGAGACTTTCTCGGCGCTCCGGAACTCGCAGGCCCTTATATCATTTCAGGTTTACTTTTCCTGTTAGCTGCCCTAATCATACAAAAATGCCTCAGACCGGATCCACTAGTTGTAATAGGAGGCATCGGAACTGAAGGAGGGCAGCAAACTTCATTAAAAAAAGCCTTCAAGATGCTTTTCTCATCAAAAATAGGACGCCTTTCTGTTGGATCCATGGTTGTGGGGCATGTGGTCATGGTCGGAGTTATGACAATGACGCCATTACACCTTAAAGATGGTGGCCACCAACTCGAAATAGTTGGCTTCGTAATATCGCTTCACATAATAGGCATGTACGCATTCTCACCACTTGTAGGTGTTCTAACCGGCAAGATTGGAGCAAAAACTGTAATCGCTCTCGGCGGAGCATTATTAGTAATCGGATCCGAGCTCGCATCCCATGCGGAACCACAAGATTCACTTGGTGTTTTTATGGGTCTTTTCCTCATAGGTCTTGGATGGAGCTTCGGGTTAGTGGCAAGTTCGACACTAATTGCGAGCGAATTCGATGGTCCGGAAAAGGTTCGAATCCAAGGTTTGGCGGACCTTTCAATGACAGCATCCGGAGGTCTAGCAGGTCTTGGTTCTGGGTTGGTGGTAACAGTGACCGATTATCAAACTCTTAGTCATTACAGTGGAATCCTAGGTTTGTATCCAGTAATTACTGTAGTCTTTTTATTTTTCCTCGAGAAAAAGCGACAAAGTTCCATAAATGACCGTCTTTAGGAGAATCAAATAAGCAGAGAAGTTCCAAGAACGGTAAGAATTGCACCAAACCACGCAAATGGAACCGGCATTTTCTTTGTAACGATCGCCTGAAGAGGTAATAGTAAAACCGGCGTAGTTGCTGAAAGTATGGAAACAATTCCTGCATCACCATTACCAAGGGCGTAAAGAAGAAGCGTCATTCCACACACCATTGCTATCAGAGCACTGGTAGCCAATTTGAGCTGATCATGTTTCAGAAGGGGAGTTTTCTTTACAGAATGAGTCAACTTGTCGGTCAGATTAGGAACTAACCACATAGCTGCTGTGGCAATCAGAGCTCTCAAAGCTGCAACAGCAAGCGTGTCCGCACCATCATCCAAAATTGGTTTTGCAGCTAAGGCACCTCCGGCTTGTCCTAATGCACCAATGGTTGCCCAAAAAATTCCTACAAAAAGAGAACCCTGAATACGTTCAAACACTCCAGTTTCCTCAGAGGGATTTCCATATACGACTGCCAAGGTAATACCGAGAAGAATAAGAGCAGAACCAGTGAATGACGAGGCAGACAATCTTTCTTCAAAGAAAATCACTCCACCTATTGCTGCCATTGGAGCATTCAAGGTGAAGAGCATTCCGGTTCTTCGCGGTCCGATCCTGGCCATCGCTGTGAATAAAGCGACATCGCCGACAAAGATTCCTATAAGACCCGATATGGCTACGAGCGCAGTGTCACTAAAATTTAGAGTACTCCAACCATCGGAAATTGTTGCCGCAGTTACCAGCATGACACTTACATAGAGCATCCTTATCCGGCAGAATCTCGCACCGCCGAGACGGCGCGAAGGTTCAGCAGCGATCAAACTGCTTAAAGCCCATGAGGTAGCAGCAAGTAGAGCGGCAAGTTGATAAGACAGAAACTAAAGTAGACACGCATAGAAGGAAAAATGCAAAAGCGGGCAAATGAAAGGTAAATACTGGAGATTCATCTAACATTCAAGAGTGAAATTATCCAGACTCCTCAAAGTTCTAACAGCTCTTTTAATTAGCACTTCTCTTTTATTTTCACAGGTAGAAAAGGTAACAGCAGATGAAGTAACCGTTGAAACGGGCTACCCAACAGAAGGGCTGGAAGATCTTATTTGGGCTGCTGAATATCTTGGATATGAAAATCCCGGAGAACTGCAAAAAGCAGGTGTCGAAGTTTTACGGTTTTTACTTGTAGCTATCGCTCAGGCAACCGGAGACGACTGTGGAAGCAACCTTGGTGAAGATCTTGACCCAACAGGGCCGAATCTTTTTAAAACGGTTTGGAATGAACAAGAAATAGAAGCCCTTAACTGGGTGGCTGATTATTACTGCTTAAGTGAATCGCAAGCACAGATGCTCGGTGGAAGCGTCCTCACATTTTTAGCAGGACTTGACGCTTCTCTAAACGAAGGAAACATAGCGGAAATTGAATCATCAGAAACTGTTGAAAGTAATAATACTGAAACTGTCGCTAATGAAATTTCAAATACAGGACCGATCCAACTTGGTGTCTCAACAGGAATTGGTTCAGCAAGGTTGAATTGGAAAACAACAGAAGAGTTCCAACAAGAAGGAACAGAATTCACAATTCGCTATCGACAGACTTATCCAGCTCCATATGAACTCATAGCGGAACCGAGCATCCCTGGTGAGATACTTTTCATGAGTGACAGAGACGGAGATTGGGAGCTTTATACAGTTAATGCTGACGGAACAGGTCTAAACCAGATAACTGACAATGAAGTAGATGACTGGTCTGGCGTTTACTCACCTGATGGAACAAAGATAGCTTTCGACGCTAAGCATGGTACGGCGCCAGGGGACATTTTCGTCGTTAACGCAGATGGAACTGGTTTAAAGAATCTGACCAGCAGTTTCTCAGAAGATGCGTTTGCGACATGGTCACCTGATGGAAAGCAGATAGTTTTCGAAAGAAAAATAAATGACACCTACCGGCTTCACATAATGAACTCTGACGGCAGTAAATCACGACTTTTGAATGAGGTTAATACAAGAGGATGGTCTATACCGGCGTGGTCACCCACAGGAAGCAAAATCGCATTTTCTGGAGGGATGGATGGAGACACCGAAATTTACATTCTCGACACTCAAGACGATTCCATTACGCAAATAACTAAAAATGAAGGTTTTGGTGATGTCTGGCCCACTTGGTCACCTGATGGGGAAAAGATCGCATTTTTGAGCAACAGTGATGGGTCTGAGAACATTTTCACAATAAATACGGACGGTACCGATAGACGTCAAATAACTGACGACGATTTCCTCAAAACGGAACCGGCCTGGTCGCATGATGGTAAATACATTGCATTCACAAGAGGAGAAGGAACAAGTAGTTCAGGTAGAAGTCAAAGCGAGATATTTTTGGTCACAACAGACGGTGCAGAAACATTTGGTCCGATAACTGTCGGAGAACAGGCGAATTGGAAGCCAACAACTTCAACTACTGCTACTAAATCATCTGACAGAAATAAGCAGATAATCGATTCGAATATTCCAAAAATAACTCCTCTTATAGTTGGCGCAGAAGAAGAAAAACCTGGAGACACGTCTTTTCAAGTTGGAATAATGGATGGAGGGAATCCTCTGCAGAATCAATTCTGTGGTGGAGCTTTGATAAAACCAGAATGGGTTTTAACCGCAGCCCACTGTCTCGTAGATGAAGGTACTGGATACCTGCAAGCATCTGAATTAAAAGTTGCAGTTGGAAGAAACGTGCTTTCAACAGTCGGCAACGAAGACATATTTGAAGTCAAAGCCATTTATCCGCACCCGTCGTACGACAGAAACGTAAATAATGACATAGGTCTAATGCGTTTATCGAAGCCTGTGCCTTCACAAATGGCTACGCCAATACCATGGCTTGATGATCTGACACTGCCAATTGACGGAACCCCAATTCTTAAAACAGGGTGGGGCAGTATGGATGTAGTTAATAAGGGACCATATCCGGATGCCCTTAAGTCAACTGTCGCAAACGTAATTGGAAGTTATGATTATGACTTCTGCGGCTCTGATATTGATTTTGTAGCTGCAAGTAGAGTTTGTTCTAATTCACCTGCTCGAAAAGGAGCCTGCTCTGGAGATAGCGGTGGTCCAAATGTGGTAGAAGTTGATGGCGCTTGGTTCCTAGCAGGAATTACTTCATATGGAATGACGAATGACACGAACAAGTGTGCAGAGGATGTGGAAGTAATGACAAGGGTGAGTTATTACACGGACTGGATAACTTCCCATGTTGGTTGGCAGTGGACGTGGATATCCGGAATAGAAGGAAGCGAATACGAAATAGAGGATCTTGAAAGTGGCTTAAGCTACATTTTTCAAATACTCGCCCAAAATGGATCAGCTAAAACACCATATTCCGAACCAGTTATTACTCAAATTGACACCCCAAGAACGACTCTTTTAGATTCTCCGTTATCACCTATTAATGTTAAGGCAGAAAGTAAATCCGGAGAAGTTCTAATCAGTTGGGACTATGCGGAAAAATTAAATGGGGTCAATTTCTCGATTGAGTATTATGAATCAGGAGGATTGAAAAACACTCCTCTTAGAATTTGGCCAGATGATGTTCGTGAAAGTGCTGTTAGGGATGGAAAACAGAGTCCTGAAAAAATGATCATAGGTGGTGAAAAAGCTGAAATTTCAGATAATTCCCACATCGTGGCACTTTTAACTCCTGGAGTAGCAGATGCAACACAGGCAAGGTTCTGCGCTGGAAGTTTGATTGCTCCGACATGGGTGATTACCGCAGCTCATTGTGTTGATGGAGGAAAAACGTCATCGAATATCGAAGTGGTAACTAGCACAGCAGACCTCTCAACAGTTCGACAGGAAGATCGGCTACAAGTGGAAGAAATACACATACATAATGGATACTTATCTGATCCTTTAACACACGACTTGGCTCTTCTTGAACTTTCAACACCTGTTAGTTCGACTCAAGCAAATTGGCTTCCCTGGGAAACAAACATCCAACTGCCGTTAGATGGAACAGAAATAAAAACAGCTGGTTGGGGATCAACAATTGCTGGCGAAGCAGGAAAAGAAACAATACTTCGGGAAGCACAAGGCTCAATTCTTTTTAACCCAGGTACAAACCGTTGCGGACAGTGGTCGACATTCGACTCATCACAGTGGCTTTGTATCGGCGGGGAAGAAAAGATCGGTTCATGCCTCGGAGACGGAGGAGGTCCTGTAACCACAGGGTCTGTATTGCCAGTACTGCTCGGAGTTATAGCATGGGGG
>Ga0206683_10001861_pt1 | contig 14413 bp, 11 predicted proteins | sample M280m12015metaG_FD_155483 | JGI IMG/M metagenome (GOLD analysis project Ga0206683, IMG submission 155483) | Ammonia-oxidizing marine archaeal communities from Monterey Bay, California, United States - M2 80m 12015 | ecosystem: Environmental > Aquatic > Marine > Intertidal zone | place: USA...
CGGTTTCGACGTGGAAGAAAATGAGTAGGCTGACCTTGGTCGGCATCCCCAGGGGAGATAAAATTATTATCTCCCACCGGCATATCCGGCGATTCTTCCCAATTTTCATTCATGTAACCAAACATCAAATTAAACGTACCGTCCGGGTTTGGACGCCAGCCTTCAAATGCAGGTTCTACATGTCTACCTTTAGAATAAGATTGTGCAAAACTACCTTGAGCAAATAACAATCCAACCAATACTAACGTGACAGCCTTAATAGCCAGTGTGCCACCAGTTAATAATCTTTCTTTAATCACTTAATTCTCCCGTAATGCATTCATTACTGTTAATCGGAAGCTTCTACGTCTTCTACCATTGGTGCCACAAGCGGCGCTCCACATAATGGACAGCCGATCACATGATCGTTTGGCCCTATGTTTAAATCATTCCTTCGTTTTTCCATCTCCGCAAAGAATTGTTCATCATCCATTTTCACCCGCATGCCGAGATCGATAAACATATTCGTCACAGATCGATTTCCAGACCCCTGCCAATTTCTCGCGTCAGGTACGTTTGGGTTTGTCTCTGTATTATTCATGTATCCAACAATGTGCATTATGGTGCCTTTAGGCAGTAAAGGCGCAGCCTGATCTTCGAATGCATAACCACGCACCCAGTTATGGTCATAACCCACACAGGAAAGTGTTTCTACTGTATATCCCCAAATTGCTTCCAAACACATGCGCTCTCCCGGGGCGTGAAGGTGTGGCTCAAAAGTAATGAACTTAGTGTGTTGTTCAAGCACAGTGTAAGCATGGAGTTCCTGATTATTCTGATTACCGGCAATACTGATATCAACTCCATTACCCAAACCAAGAGTTACACGTTCATACTTCGGCTCATACCCTACTGGGTGAAATCGAAACCCTATTTCCAAATGCCCAGTTGTGTCTTTGCCATTGGAATGCATGTGAACTGAATCAGAATAAACGAAAGTGCCTGCTCTCAATAAACGGCCACCTTCCGGATCAAATATGTCGGCATTACGACCAACTTCATGCACTGGCCACCCTGTCACTGAGTCTTCAATTCGATTGCCTTCTTCGTCCAGTTCAGCGGTACTCCAGATCATATGATGAAAAATATAGCGCCCACCGACCGTATCACGCCCGGTGCCTGCTTGGTTGTTTACATCGTTGACTTCGACAATTTCCACTGACTTTACATAGCGATCTTCTTCCAAACCAACGGGTACACGATCAATTTCTCCCCACCAATCAGCAGTCCCAGCAAGTTTGGTGACATCATTAGTTTTAACGACTAAGTCTGGTTCACCCGCAGTCCATTTTAGAGAATCATCAAACACTAACGCTTGAGGTGCGTTTGCTGCATTACCCTTTGGTGCACCGCTGCGGGCCCAGGTAGAAATGACAGCAATTTCTTCGTCACTCAATGAAGGGTCGTTCTTGTAATCTTGAATACCTATGTCTTTTTCCATGTACCAGGGCGGCATCGCTCCTGCTCTATCGCGCAACCCCGTTTTGTATTCAATAAGTCCTGCAAAAGGCGCCACCTGCTCATACGTCACTAAAGGCATCGGTCCAACACCACCAGCGCGGTGACAATTCTGGCAGCTACGCTGAAGTATTGGTTCAATATCTCTATGAAAAGTAATCTGGTCTTCTTGTGCACTTGCCGATATCGGAGCAGCTAATATTGGCAAGAAACCAAAAGCACTAATGAGTCTTAAAAGGATTGAACTTCTCCTATTCGACATTGAAAGATTCTCCTCTAGATAATCGATTGTTTCTTTGTAGAGTTTTTAGCAACGTAAAAAACCAAAATCAAGCTCTAATTTTAGCATTTTTTCAAAAAAATATCGTAGTGCACGAGATAATCGCAATGTTTTACAATCATTAGCACCGAAACTAATCAACCTTTCACTAAATCATTGATTTTAATTAAGTTAAGGCTCCGATAAACCCGAAAGAAAAAGGCCGCCGCATAAATCAATGCGACGGCCTTTTATTTTCTAACAAGAACGAATTATGTGTCGGTCTCGACACTATATTCTGCTTTCTCTTCGTCCGTTATTTCTTTAATGCTCAATTTAATCCTTCCTCGAGCATCAAGATCTGAACACTTCACTAGCACTTCTTGTCCCTCTTTAAGGTATTCATTCACATTTTCAACGCGCTCCTGGGCGATCTGAGAGATGTGAACTAAACCGTCTTTGCCGGGCAAGATGGTAATAAACGCGCCGAAATCAACGATACGAGCGACTTTACCCATGTAGAGCTTGCCAACTTCTGCTTCGGCAGTAATAGCGTTAACCATTTCAACCGCTGCATCGCGAGAATCAGCATCCTCCCCGTAGATACGCACATTACCGTCGTCGTCTATATCAACTGAAGCACCTGTGTCTTCAGTAATACCTCGGATTACTGCACCACCTTTACCAATAACATCACGGATCTTATCTGGGTCGATCTTAATCATTGCCATTGCTGGCGCATTTTCTGAAACAGATTCACGAGCAGTAGAGATAACTTTATTCATCTCAACCAAGATATGAAGACGAGCTGTATTTGCTTGTTCCAGAGCGATCTCCATAATTTCTTCAGTGATACCCTGAATTTTTATATCCATCTGTAAAGCTGTTATACCTTTTTCAGTTCCAGCAACTTTAAAATCCATGTCGCCTAAATGATCTTCGTCACCCAATATATCTGTAAGAACTGCAAAACGTTCCCCTTCTTTAATAAGCCCCATTGCGATGCCGGCCACTGGAGCCGATACAGGCACACCTGCATCCATCATTGACAAGCTGCTTCCGCAAACGCTAGCCATAGAACTGGAACCATTGGACTCAGTAATCTCCGAAACCACACGAATGGCATAAGGAAAATCTTCTTCCGCTGGCATTACAGCCGCCACACCACGCCGCGCTAATCTGCCATGACCGATTTCACGTCGCTTCGGCCCACCCATGAAACCAGCTTCACCGACAGAATAAGGAGGGAAGTTGTAATGCAACATGAACGGATCTTTTCTTGAACCGCTCAAATCTTCAATGATTTGCGAGTCGCGAACTGCACCCAGGGTAGTTACAACAAGCGCCTGCGTTTCTCCTCGAGTGAACAAAGCCGATCCGTGAGCTTTAGGAAGAACACCGGTTTCGACTTCGATTGCTCGAACTGTTTTTGTGTCGCGCCCGTCAATTCTTGGCGCGCCGTCCAAGATGCGATTACGTACTGTGCTTTTCTCTAAAGCACCGAACACATCAGACACTTCGCCTTCGCTAACACCTGTTTCTTCACTAGCTAATTGCTCAATGGCTTGCTGCTTAAGGTCACCGATGGCGTCATAACGCTTCATCTTCTCAGAGATCTGATAAGCATCAGTAACACCACTGCCAAAATTGTCAGAAACTGCAGCCTTAAGAACAGTGTTTTCTGCCGCCGGCTGCCAATCCCACGCTTCTTTGCCTGCTTCGGCTTTCAGTTCGTCAATGGTGTTAATTACAACTTGCATTTCTTGATGGGCAAACAATACTGCGCCCAACATTTGATCTTCGGTAAGCTCTTTCGCTTCAGACTCAACCATCAATACTGCCGACTGAGTGCCTGACACAACCATATCCAGCTGCGAACCTTCTAGTTGTTCATAACTTGGATTAAGCACGTAACCTGATTCGCTGTTATAGCCAACTCGGGCCGCACCGATTGGTTCTGCAAAAGGGATGCCTGAGATCGATAGAGCGGCGGAGGCACCTATCAACGCTGGAATATCAGGGTCCTCATCCTTCCCGCCCGAAATTACCGTACAGATAACCTGAACTTCGTTCATGAAGCCTTTCGGAAACAAGGGTCTTATGGGTCTATCGATTAACCGAGAGGTTAGAGTTTCTTTCTCGGTCGGGCGTCCTTCACGCTTAAAAAAGCCACCTGGAATTTTTCCAACCGCGTAAGTCTTCTCCTGATAATTAACCGTTAAGGGGAAAAACCCCTGTCCAGGATTTGCGGTTTTTCTTCCTACAACAGTCGCTAAAACCTGAGTATCTCCCGTGCTCACAACTACTGAGCCTGTTGCTTGCCTGGCAACCTTGCCAGTTTCTATGGTTACAGTTTGGTTTCCAAACTGAAAGGTCTTGCTTACTGGATTAAACATATATTCTCTTCCTACTAATTAAAAACGTACGCCTGATTCCTGCGTCGAGCGCAACGTCCCGGTAATACTATGATTACGATTTACTAGAACCTACCTTCGCAGACCAAGTCGCTTAATTAAAGACGCATATCTTTCAATGTCTTTGCGCTTTAGATAGTCAAGCAACTTTCTTCTGCTATTCACCATGCGAATTAATCCGCGACGTGAATGGTGGTCATGGATATGCTCTTTGAAGTGAGCCTGCAATTCATTAATGTTGGCAGATAGAAGTGCTACCTGAACTTCCGGTGAGCCAGTGTCGCCTTCTCCTACTGCATAGTCCTTAATGATTGATTCTTTCTGTTTAGCTGATAAAGCCATTTTTTCCTCCGTAATATGCCGTTAGTTTTTCTGCCGAAGCACGCTGTGTATCTTCGTATCTTCTTTCATTCGTGCATCAACAGTTCAACTTCCATTTAGAATCAGAATAACCACGCATATTAATAGTTACCTGATACATTCCTTCCAAAACTTTGTTTCGACTAATTGTTATGCCTAAGACCAAACAGTGAGCAATCAACTACTCACCTTAAGAAACAATTAATCGTCTTGGCGCAACTTTACCGTCATCTTCGATACTTCCTATGCCGATAAATTGCTCTTCTTCATACAACCTCACCAGACCTTCTTCAGGTAAGTGTCTAACTATTACAGCCTGCCCGTTTTTAATATGGCTGGCGGTATCACTAGGGAGGGAAACCTCCGGTAGTTCTGTTATGGCCCGGTCCATCGGTACTAGATACTCGTCGATGGTTTCAAGGCCACCTAATTCCTTCTGTTCTTCGATATTACTTACATCAACACAATCTGCTTCGGTAAATACACCAGCTTGGATGCGGCGCAGCGCTATGATGTGAGCACCACAAGCAAGTGCTTGACCTAAATCATCAGCAATTGTTCGAATATAGGTTCCTTTGCTACAGGCAATATCTAATTCAACGACATTATCTTCAAAACCCAACAGATCAATCGAGTAAACAGTGACATTGCGTTGCTCTCGTTTCACTTCGATGCCTTTTCTGGCCATCTTATAAAGCGGAACTCCATTTACCTTCAATGCCGAATACATAGGCGGCAATTGCTGTATGTCGCCCCGAAATGACTCAAGTGCCAGTTCGATATCCGTGCGAGATAATTCAAAATCATCGCACCTTTCGACGACTGAACTATCGCTATCTCCGCTAGCAGTTCTTTCTCCCAATTTTATTTGGGCCCGATAGCGCTTGTCAGAGTTTAATAAAAACTGAGAAACTTTTGTCGCCTCACCTAAACAAAGGGGCAGCACTCCCGTTGCTAACGGATCAAGACTCCCAGTGTGACCCGCTTTATTCGCTTCATATAATCGCTTCACTTCTTGCAATGCCGCGTTGGAAGTAAGCCCTTTGGCTTTGTCCAAAATCACAATACCATCAATACTTCTGCCTTTGTTGCGTCGATGCCTGCTCATCTTTTCAACTCTACTAATGGCTCTGATCTCATTCGCCATGCAACTTTCGATCTGCCGCTAATGCGCCATCTATCAAATCTGATAACTGCTGGCCTCGCTCTATACTGCCGTCGTAGTGAAATTCCAATTTAGGCACAGAACGGGTGCTTAACCTTTTAGACAGCAATGTTCGTAAGTAACCCGACGCTTTGGTTAGCGCCTTTAAGTTCTCTTCGATCTCTAACTTGTCTAGTTCACCAGGAGAAGATAATGTCGCTTCGTTTACGTCACTATCTTCACTCAGAGTATTCATAACTGTGATATGCACTCTTGCATGAGCCAGATCTCTGCTCACATCAACTCCAGTAATAGAAACCATGCCTACTCTAGGATCGTTTACTTCCAGCTGAATCAAATTCGCTAGTTCACGCTGAATTTGATCAGCTACGCGCTGCGCTCTTGAAGACACTTCACTCATGTATCCATTCTCATTACAGGCTTCTGGCGACTTCAGTAGTCTCGTATACCTCTATTTTGTCACCGACTTTAACGTCATTGTAATTGCGAACGCCGATACCACATTCCATGCCATTTCTAACTTCCATAGCATCGTCTTTAAATCTACGTAGTGATTCCAATTCACCCTCGTAAATCACGACATTGTCCCGCAGTACTCGAATCGGTTTACTACGATAGACGGTCCCTTCAACAACCATAGTGCCAGCAATTTGGCCAAATTTAGGCGAATTAAAGACATCGCGTACTTCCGCAATACCAACAATCTCTTCGCGTATTTCTGGTGAGAGCATTCCGCCCATGACGCCCTTGGCATCGTCGATAACATCATAAATCACATTGTAGTAACGCATCTGCAAGGCTTCATTTTCAATAATGTCCCGCGCTGTTTTGTCAGCTCGCACATTAAAACCAATGAGCATAGCGTTTGAAGTAGCAGCAAGGTGGGCGTCATTCTCAGAAATACCACCAACGCCCGATCCAACAATATTTATATCTACTTCTTCATTACCCAATTTTTGCAAAGAAGTACTTATCGCTTCCAATGAACCGCGCACATCTGTCTTCAGAATAATATTGAATATTTTCTTTTCTTCGCTACCTATACCAGCAAACATATTTTCTATCAGGCTGGACTGCTGTTTCGCCTGTAGCGAATCTTTGTGACGTATACGCCGGAACTCAGAAACTTCTCTAGCCCGTTTCTCATCTTCAACAACCACAAACTCATCACCCGCATCTGGTACACCGTTAAGTCCTAGAATTTCCACTGGAATAGAAGGTCCTGCTGACTTTATGCTGTTGCTCATTTCGTCGACTAATGCGCGCACTCGACCGTACTCATGACCGGCTAAAACAATGTCGCCTGTATTTAGTGTTCCATTTTGAACCAATACTGAAGCAACTGGGCCACGCCCCTTATCTAGCCTGGATTCAATAACCACTCCCTGCCCGGGAACATCACTGTAAGCTTTCAACTCTAATAGCTCTGATTGCAATAGAATTGCCTCTAGAAGATTTTCTACACCCAGCCCGGTGATTGCAGAAACTTCTATAAACTGTACGTCACCACCCCAGTCATCTGGAATTACTTCCATAGCAGACAGTTCGTTCTTCACTCTATCAGGATCAACACCTTCCTTATCCATTTTATTAACAGCTACAACCAGAGGTACACCAGCTGCTTTCGAATGTTGCACTGCTTCTTCGGTTTGCGGCTTAACACCATCATCTGCCGCAACAACCAGAACAATAACATCTGTCGCTTTAGCTCCGCGGGAACGCATGGCGGTAAATGCTGCATGGCCAGGTGTGTCAAGAAAACTAATCATGCCGTGTTCAGTTGCCACATGATAGGCCCCTATGTGCTGCGTAATGCCTCCAGCCTCATGAGAAGCAACAGATGCTTTTCGGATATAATCGAGCAACGAAGTCTTGCCGTGGTCAACATGACCCATTACTGTGACAACTGGCGCTCTAGAAATTTCCACATTTCCAGATTCTATCGAAACTGACTCGGCCAGTTCGTCTTCAATAGCATCCTCTGAAACAAATCTTGCTTTATGACCCATTTCTTCAATCAACAATGTTGAAGTATCTTGATCCAAAATTTGATTGATGGTCGCCATTACTCCCATATTGAAAAGCACTTTGATTATTTCTGCAGATTTAATCGACATTTTCTGTGAAAGATCTGCAACGGTGTTTGTCTCTCCGATTATTATTTGCTTGGCGATAAACTCTGTTGGTTTTTCAAATGCGTGCTGTTGGGCGCTAAGTTTCGCTTTGCTCTTGCGGCCTCCGCCACGGCGACCGCGGCCGCCCATTCCATCAAATTCATCACCTTCAAGAACAAAGTCATCATTTACGTGGATAGTTTTAGCTTGACGCTTTGGTGCTTGCGCTTTGGCTTTTTTACGCAGGTGTCCCTTCTTCTTTTCCATCGGATCATCAGCGTCATCTCTCCCGCCAGCCTTGCGCTTTGGCGCTGTTTTGGTCTGCCTGCCTGGCTCTGTCTGCGCTGGCGGAGCGTCCTGCGCAGCCACAAGTGCTGTCTCAGAAGAAACTGCTTCAGGCTTGCTCTCTTCTGTTGCACTTTCTGTACTTTCAACTGCTTCCACTGTTTCTTTTTCAGATTCTGGAGTTGCCGTTGTTTCTTGCGCTTCTTGTACTTCTTGGTCCGCCACTACTGCGGCAATTTCTTCTTGCTCCGGAGCTTCTGTTTCTGGCGCTTCAGTTTCTACTGCACTGCGTTTTACATAGGTACGTTTTTTACGTACTTCGACATTGACTGTTTTCCCCCGACCATGAGTCGAAGCGGCTTTTAATGTGCCGATAGTTTTACGTTTTCACGTAATCTTCTTTGGAGCAGCGCCAGTTGATTCACGATCACCATGGCTTCGGCGCAAGAAAACGAGCAGCGTATTCTTATCATCATTAGAAATTAGCTCGCCTGCCTTAGTATGGGGTAACCCTGCCTCCTTTATTTGAGACAGCAGTTTATCTACCGAGACACCTACGGTTTTGGCTAATTCAGTGATTTTTACATCTGCCATTCAACTACTCCTGATCACTGCTGATGTGCAGTGATTACTCCTCGAACCAGGGTGCGCGAGCCGTCATAATTAATTTACCCGCCCTCTCTTCATCCATGTTGTCTATGTCCATTAATTCGTCAATCGACTGTTCTGCCAGCTCTTCCATGTTAAGAATTTCCTTCTTAGCAAGCGCTAGAGCCAAGCTATCGTCCATGCCTTCCATATTTAATAAGTCATCAGCGATATTTGCCGAGGACAAGTCTTCTTCCGATGCGATAGCTTGCGTTAGTAGCGCATCCTTTGCTCTGTTACGCAGCTCATTTGAAATTTCTTCATCAAAACCATCGATCCCAAGAATCTCATCAAGGGGGACATAGGCAATTTCCTCCAATGAGGTGAAGCCTTCTTGCACTAGCACCTCAGCAACGTCTTCCTCAACATCGAGTTTCTCAACGAACATATCGATAAAGTTGCTCGCTTCCTGTTGTTGCTTTGCTGCGGCATCTTCTTCACTCATGACATTGATGGTCCAACCAGTCAATTCACTTGATAGACGCACATTCTGCCCGTTTCTACCAATTGCCTGAGCAAGATTATCTTCTTCAACAGCGATATCCATCGTATGACTATCTTCTTCAACAATAATCGATGCAACTTCAGCTGGCGCCATTGAGTTGATAACCAATTGTGCTGGATTATCGTCCCAGAGAATGATGTCGATTCGCTCATTGGCAAGCTCATTAGAAACAACCTGCACTCTTGAACCGCGCATGCCAACACAAGCACCAACAGGGTCAATACGCCCATCGTTCGTACTCACAACAATCTTAGCCCGAGAGCCTGGGTCTCTCGCAGCCGCTTTAATTTCTATGACCTCTTCTGAGATCTCTGGAACTTCAATTTTAAAAAGTTCAATCAACATATCTGGCGAGGTACGACTGAGGAAAAGCTGGGGGCCTCGTTGCTCCGACCTGACATCGGTAAGCAAGGCTCTGAGCCGATCACTAACTCTAAATGTTTCTCGGGGTATCATTTGGTCACGAGGGAGCAAGGCTTCTGCATTACTTCCCAAGTCGACGATGATGTTATCGCGAGTTACTTTCTTAACAGTGCCTGCAACAAGTTCGCCAACGCGATCTTTGTATTCGGAAATTACAATTTCTCGTTCGGCTTCTCTAACTTTTTGTACGATAACTTGCTTAGCGGTTTGAGCAGCAATTCGACCAAACTCAAGATTGGCCATCTTTTCTTCCCACGTATCACCAATACCTAATTCTTTGTTTCTTTCTGCAGCCTGCTTGAGGGTGAATTGCGAGCCTTCTTCTAGATACTCTTCTTCTTCAACTACTGTCCAAACGCGAAAAGTTTCATAGTCGCCTGTCTCTCGGTCAACCGAAACTCTGCAGTCGATTTCATCTGCGTCATGCAATTTCTTTGTTGCGGTGGCAAGCGCAGATTCGATTGCTTCGAAAATAACGCCGCGCGAGACACCTTTCTCGTTCGAGACAGCGTCTGCAACCATCAATATTTCTTTACTCATCATAATCGTGTCACCTTACTCAAAACCATTTTGGTTTCACTTCCAGAGCTTGGATTGTTTTATTCGAAAACAATATGCGCCTTTTCTACATCTGCGTGTTGGAGATCGTAAATCAATCCATCAACTTCCAAGACAATAACGCCTTCTTTAACCCCAGTTATCAATCCTTTAAATTTGCGTCTGCCTTCCACAGGTTCGCGCATCCTCAAACTCACGTCGCTCCCTGCATATTGCTCAAACTGATTTACAGTAAACAGTGGCCTGTCTATCCCTGGCGAGGACACCTCAAGTGTATACTCCCCAGATATCGGATCTTCTACATCGAAGACCGCACTTACTTGTCGACTGACTTTTTCGCAATCGTCTACCGCGATACCGTCTTCATGCTCGATGTAAATCCGCAATAGTGAATACCTACCTTGCTGACTATGTTCGAGCCCCCATAGTTCCAACCCAAAAGCTGAGACAATTGGTTCGATCAATCCTGTTATTCGCGCAATGCTACTCTTCACTTTTCTCCGCAATTGTTTTAGCTATTGTTTTCGATTCCAAAAACAACCTACAAAACCTGCAGGTACAAAAAATGGGCACTAAGCCCACTCTCAAATTCTCCACTTTCGAGTCCTTTTAGGGCTCAATACGGAGCTATTTTCCGGCTCAAATGCTAGTAAAACTCTAGGATTTGAGCCCTAAAATATTGGTAGCGGGGGCAGGATTTGAACCTACGACCTTCGGGTTATGAGCCCGACGAGCTGCCAGACTGCTCCACCCCGCACCAGAACCTTTCTAACCCCTTGTTTTTTAAGAATATATTTTAGCCCAGGTTCCCGTGGCCGCAATCTCTCAAGGGGTGCGCATTATAAGGAGGAGATGGTGCTGAGGTCAAGATATTACGGGGCTTTGCGGCGATTTGAGGGATTCTCAATATTGCCTCTTTGAGAAAGTAGCAAGAGGTAGAGTTAGTCAGATTGCTTCACCAAGCATTTTCTCCAAAATGGCATATTGACAATAACTTTAAAAATTCAATTCAGTTGTCGAAGATCCAAGCTGGTGAACGAGGCGGGACTTTAATTACAATTTTGATCACTGACCTAACTAAGACTCCAGCACTCACCTGCCCAAAACGATTCTATGACTGACTTCTTATTCTCGTAAACCCCTTTCAAGGTGCGAGCACAAATCAAGGGACAGCGTCTTTCGATAAGGCCTAAAATTATAGTGGTTTCTCCTAGGCACAAAAGTAAACTTTAAAAAAATAGAAATAATTTTTGGATTATTAGCGGTAACTAGCTAATAGGAGCCGAATCTGTTTAAACGCTGTTTTCCAGGCTTAGACTTGACCCTGCTTCCCTTGTACCTCTCCTAGACCAACGAATAAAAAGAGCGAGACGTTTATTGGGAAATAAGCTGCTGACGACAACCCTTCCTTTGGCTCAAATTAACGGCTCTTACAGAATCAATCGCCCTAAGCGTCTTTGAGGTAAATTTATTTGGTCAAACCCCATTAAGAGCGCTATATTGGCAGTGCCCTCTTACTGCTATTGATGAACAGGTGTTTTGTGTTTTTAAGCATAAGTTAGCTTATCTTGGAGATTCCTCCAGACTTAAAACCCCTTAACAGAATGAAAAAGATAAGCCATAATGAGACCCAGTCCCTAGCATTAAAGTTTTAAAGAAAATCAGCAGTTATAGATAAGTGGAGTGGAGGGAAGCTGCAATAGAAAGCACGTCGTATGTGCCTAAATTACAGAGGTTAGTAGTACGTAGTTAGTCTCGGTGTACTAAAACTGGAAGAATTTAAGAGGAACACATAATGAATCTAGAAAAAAGTTTAATGGCAGTGATGGTGCTTTTGGCAATAGTCGCCGCAGTGGTTGCCGTACCTTATTCGGCTTTAATACTGCTATTGCTTGGGATTGTTAGTGGTGGCATGAACCCAGTTACTGATATTTTAGAAAGGACCGCCTATCTTATTATTGCGGTAGCAGCGCCAAATGCGGCAGATAATCTTGATGCCATTCCAGTAATAGGTGAAATTTTAAACACCAGTATAGATGGAATTGCCATTGCGGCGGCTGGCATGTGGGTTGCGAGCTTCACTATTGCGCTTATAAACAGAATCAAACCTTAAAGCCGGATCCTATCAATTTTAAAATTGTGGCGTAAGAGTCACAAAAGGGAGCAGGTCAAGAAACACGTCATATAGATCTAAATTACAGAGGTTAGCAGTTCGTATTTAGTCTCGGTGCACTAAAACTAAGAAAATTAAGAGGAACACCTTATGAATATAGATAAAATTGCCCCTATCGCAGCTGTCGCTTTAAGTTTAATCGCTGTCTTCGTGCCTTTCGAGTATTGGGGCCTGTTGTTGATTTTAATCGGTTTGGTTCATGGCCTTATGAGCCCTGTTGATGATCGAGCCACTCAAGCCATGGTTTATGGTGCGGCCATAGCTGTTCCTTTAATGGCGGGTACTTTTGGAGATGCGATTCCCGCAATAGGCGGAATCGGACAAGATTTATTAGTCAACTTGACTGTTGCTATTCACGGATATGCGATAGCTACATTGATCGGAGACATTAAAACCCGAATTATGGGGTAAAAGGTTATTTAAAGGGGCTGGTTATTATCTTTTATAGCGAGCCCCTCAAATAACTTAAGATGCTTCGCTTTATTCCGCACTATTCTTGATTTGCATTACTTTGTTAGGGTCGCCCCTGAAGATAATGTAGCTAATGGTGTCGGTTGTAATCTCATGCCAGCCGTGGGGCATACCCTTTGGTATGATTGCTATATCGCCAACTTTTACTGGTTGGTGTATCCCGCCAGTAATCTCTCCCCTAAGCATTGGCCCCAATAGTGAGCTATTGGTTTCTGTTGGGCTAATAAAATTGCCGCCAGTAATCATCGTGCCCTGACCTGCCACGATGTAATAAATCTCGTCCAGGTCAACGTGGGCTATTCCTGTTTCGGTCTCTCGTATTTCAACCTTGTCGCGCTGCACTACAGATACCCCCAGGTGCTCCTCCCCGACATCAATATGCCTGACAACAATATCACTTACTGTCCGACCTTCTGCGATGTTGGCTAGTCCCTGAAGCAAGGTCGAGTCCACCTCTTCTTTCGGAATAATTACTGAAGCTTCATTTACCAGATGATGGTCGGCAAAGGCAGAAGACAATTTGAGCAGAAAAAGTAAAACAGTAATTTTTAGTAGAATATTCTTCACCTGTTTATTCCTATTGTATTGAAAAAAAATGGTTTGTGAGCCTCAGTCAGATCTATCAATAAAGCTGTAGCTTCTCTGGTCTACACTATTCCCGGCGCGATCAGTGATAGCCCATCTGAAAAAACTAGTGAATAATACTGGTTCTTGTTAATTACGAATCCTGCACTATCTTGCCCGTACACCTCATAAGCTCTTATTGTCAATGAGTTACCTGAAATTGTTAACAGTATCTAATTTGAGATTAGGCTAAATAGTCTAAAAGTGACAATATCTCGCAGGATGAGTACAAATTGTTATAGCTTAATAGTATCTGAGACTTTCTCATTTTACAGGATTTTCTAGACATCATTAAACTTGTCTTAATAGGTGATTGGCCGGACCGGCATGAGCCAAACACGGCCCCACCCTATCGATATTAAAAAGTTTAATTTTTACTTACCAAAAAATACCCTCTTCAATTTTTCTGTCGCGCCATTTTTTAACCCACACAGCCGATTTTTGATACCAACTTCACAGCTACGCCCGCCCTCGGGGCAACGCCTTCCTTAAGATGAGCTATTACTATCTATATATTACTAATCTGCTCATACGATATGATAGTTTCGCCACCCCTTGGGAGAATCGCTATGAAAGACAAAACACTAAAGATGTTACTTGGAATTATCGCTATTAACCTGACAATTCAGACAGCTAACGACACAGGGTTCTTCACTGTTGCTTATGCACAGAGCATACAAAAAGTGGCAATATGTGATCCAATTTTTGATTCCACATGCGCGCGCGTTTCAAGTGGCGAGTTAGCCGTAGAATAAGGAATCAATTTCTAACTTTTAGTGGGCGCACTCAATGCGCCCACTGTTATGTCTAAACATACTCAAAACCTCATATGTAAAGATCGAACTCAACTCCGGTTGATGCGAGACCAACTAAATCAATAGCGGTAGTATTTAAACTATGATCAGCTGCAACGATGG
>Ga0206683_10001862_pt1 | contig 14411 bp, 11 predicted proteins | sample M280m12015metaG_FD_155483 | JGI IMG/M metagenome (GOLD analysis project Ga0206683, IMG submission 155483) | Ammonia-oxidizing marine archaeal communities from Monterey Bay, California, United States - M2 80m 12015 | ecosystem: Environmental > Aquatic > Marine > Intertidal zone | place: USA...
GTAGCTCCAAGAACTTCATAAGCGAACTTCGCTGCAGCGGCACCCTGATACAAATCGTTGTGAGCGGTTCTGTAATAACCTTCACTCCAATTGTCACCAGCAGTACCAGCCAAGTCAGAAGTCAAAGACGGGGAAGTGTTAGAACCAGAGATCAACACCATTCCCGCACCCGTGATCAACGGAGCTGCAGCTGTAGCAGCACCAGAACACGAAGTACCCAGAACACCAACGACGCTTTCATCAGCGACAATTGTCTGAGCAGCAGCCTGACCACCATCAGAAGAACAAAGATCATCCAACCATGTACCAGCATTCACACTGAATCCATGAATGTCGCCGTAATCAGCAACAGCCATATCAACCGCACGAGACATAGGTACACCCAAGAACGCAACATCGCCAGAAATGGCGTGTAGCGAACGGATCTGAATGTCTTCACCAGCACCAACTTCAACAGTGCCCAAAGATCCATCACCCAATGGGCCTAGATCCGGTCCTTCAATAATTTCTGGTGCGTCACCAGCAGCTAGAGAAGCTGAAGCTGAAGCAATCCACTCAGCAACAACATCAGCGTTATCGGCCATCCATCCCGCAGCAAGCTCAATAACGTGAGCCTGTGAACCGTCACCAGCATCCTGATCAACTTGCATGAACGCAATGTCAAGAATTGATGGCTTGATTAGTGGGAACAAATGACGCAAGTACGGTGTCTCATTAAGACGTTCTGTACGCATTGAAACCTGAATATCTGCAGGTTCCCAACCTAACTGACAAGGCTGTGTACACATAGAAGCGTCAAAGCCTGTGAAACCTTCTCCCTGATTGTGAGAAGCTCCACCTTCTAAACCGAGAGGGTTGGACGCATCCAACGGAGTCTCGACTGAAAGCCAAAGAACATTTTCACCAGGAATAAGAACAGTCACATAAGCAGTAGGAGTCCATGTGTAAATAATGCCAGGCTCACCGTTATTTACACGGTCGACCATCTCTGCATACAGAGCGTCGTAACCAGCCTTGGTCTGTTCCATGTTGTCCCAAGCAGTGCTTCCATTACCAAAAGCGATCTGATTCTCAATGGTGTCATCACAAGTCCAGTTCTCTGGGCAACCAAGGATCTCTCCCTTACCGTTGCCATCAGAATCCAACTGAGACCATAAAGCTTCATCACTGTTTATCTGATCAATGGTTGAAACATTGTTTTCTTCAGCCCATGACTTAGTAACCAAGAATCCCTGAACACCAGCATCCTGGAACAAACCAGGAACGGCTTCTACGTGGTCAGCAACAAGCGACCCGTCGGACAATTGGTTCTCAAACCATGAGTAGTGAACCGGATACCATGAGTTAGCCCAGAAATCGCATGCACCATCAGCCATAGCTGTGAATGCATTCGATGGTCCAAGCTCAATCTCAGCCGGATCAGAAACCTCGAAACCAGCAGTCTGCAAAATTTGACGTACAATCTCGGCCTGGATATAACCAGAAGCCCAGTCAGCACGACACATGCTCAACGAAACGCCCTCACCGGGCAAAGAATCGTCAGCAGGAGCAGCAGCTGGAGCGGCAGTTGTTGCCGCAGGCGCAGCAGTAGTAGCAACAGCAGCAGAACTGCTAGCCGAACTACTCGCACCGTCATCACCGTCAGACCCGCAGGCCCCGGCAATCAATCCAAGCGCCAAAACAGCAGAAACAATCCGCCAGCTTCGACGCCTAATAAGCTTTTCCATAAAGGAAATCCCCTCCATTAGTTAACAAAAACGAATGTCAAAAGACATTCAGTTATAGAAGTGTAAGACAAACAAAAGCTTTTACGCAATAGCGGGAAAATTTGTTACATATCTGCAACTTTTATAAAGCTACTTAAGCAAGTTTTTTACTTTTCGTTGATTTCTAAGGTAATTTCAGCTTTCAAATCTCTAGAAGAGGCCCCTAAATGCGCCTTATAGACACCTGAATCTGTGTACCAACCTGGAACATCTCGGTGTCCTGGGCCAGATTTTCTACCTCCGGCTGCTACCGGAACACGTATTGAACGTTCGAGCCACCCCAGATCCGCGGGATCCCAGTATGCGAAAGCTCGGTTTCCTAAGTTGAATTCGACTTCTTTAGTCTCACCCGGTTCTAAATAAATTTTTTTAAAAGCTTTGAGTTCTTTTTTTGGTCTTGCTAATACTGGAGAAACATGTTCGATGTAGCACTGAACGACTTCAGTTCCTGCCCTGTCCCCGGTGTTCGTGACAGAAATTGTTAAGTCAACAGTATCCCCTTCAAGTAGTTCTTGACTGGAAGGCATCTTTTTCAAATTCGACTCTGACCAATCAAAAGTGGTGTAACTCAATCCGTGACCAAATGGGTACACAACTTCGATATTACGAGTGTCATACCATCGATATCCAACGAAAACTCCTTCAGCGTAAAGTACTTGACTATTCTCACCTGGGTAACTGGTAAACGCCGGTGTATCTTCTAAACGTTTTGGGAAAGTTGTGGGAAGTCTCCCGCTGGGTTCAGAGTCACCAAGTACAACGTCTACTAGGGCATCTGACATTCCTTGCCCTCCAAACCAACTAACAAGAACTGCACCTGCTTTATCTACCCAGTCCATCGTTATTGGCGAACCCGAATTAACCACTACCAAAGTTTTCGGATTGGAAGCTGATACTTGACGAACCAGTTCCGCTTGATTGCCTGGGAGATCCATATTTTCCCTGTCACGTCCTTCTGTTTCCCATTCTTCATCAGTACCGACGACCATCACAACAACATCTGCTTCTTTCGCAACTGCTACGGCTCTTTCTAAAATATCCTCATTTTCAGGTGGCCTTAAACCAACTTGAACTCCGCATAACGCAACACTTCCTTCGCTCGAGTATTCGACTATCAACTCAACGGTTTCTCCACAATTAAGCTTTAGAGGAACTGATGCTTCTTCACTTCCAAGACCAAAAAAAGCTTCTCCTGAAGGAATTGGATCACTGATCCCGTCAATAAGTATTTCACCGTTGACCATCACTCTCGCTTTTCCTGCCTGTATCAAAGTCAGAGTGTGGATACCGTCTTGGTCGGATGCTAATTGCGATTTAGCCCGGAAGCTAAAATCAGTAAAGTCAGCAACACCTTCTATTCTTTCAAAGTGAAGTAAACGGCCATCAGGTTTTGTTGATGTTGCGACTGAAGTTCCTTCACAGTTGAAACCATTAAAGTATTCAATCGAAAAACCTTGTTCACCATTTTCTGTTGTCAGGATTCTACGCGCTATTGGTCTACTAGTTCTGTCTGAAACTGTTCCGGGTTCGTAAACGATTTCGCATTTTTCAAATCTATTTTTAAATGCTTCTAGTGGCGACACCATATATTGTGGTACGAGTTGAGCTGAGCCACCACCCATTATCATCGCTGTTGCAGCGTTCGGTCCTATTAAGGCAATGCTCTTTAATTCTTCTTCATTAATGGGAAGCAGCCCATTGTTTTTAAGCAGAACCATTGATTCAGCAGCGGCTTGACGAACCAAAATACGGTCATCAGGGTTTTCGAGTTCTCTTTCAGGAATTTGAAGCGGATCTTCAAAGGCCCCTGTTCTTTCGAGCAAAAGAAGTAACCTTCGGACCGAAGAATCTACTGTCTTTTCATCAATCTCTCCGCTATTGACCAGCTCAACAATTTTTTCTCCGTAATGCTTAACAGGACCTGGCATTTCTAAATCAAGTCCGGCGTTAACAGAATTTACAGTTGATCTAGTAGCAAACCAATCGCTGACGACTATCCCGTCGAAACCCCATTCTTCTCGCAAAATTTTTGTAAGAATCTTTTCATTTTCACATGCGTAAATACCGTCCAAACGATTGTATGCGGCCATTATTCCCCAAGCTTGAGCCTCTTTCACTACAGCTTCGAATGGAGCCAGATAGATTTCTCGCAATGCTCTTTCAGGCACAACAGAATCTATTGTGTTTCTTTCAAATTCAGAATCGTTAGCAACAAAGTGTTTAGTTGTTGTCCCAACTCCACCCGACTGAACACCTTTCACAAATTCAACAGCAATGCTCGAAGTGAGAAAAGGGTCCTCAGAGTAACACTCAAAATTTCGTCCCCCAAGTGGTGTTCGGTGAATGTTGACGGTTGGAGCCAAGAGAACATGAGCACCTCTTGCACGGGTTTCGCGTGCTAATGCTTTTCCCAATTGATTAATTAGCTGTGGATTCCAAGTCGCTCCTAGAGCTGAACCACACGGGATGCACAAAGCCGGTGTACCTGAACCTAAAAGGCCTGCCCCTCTCGCACCTGCTGGACCATCCGTTACTTTAAGCGAAGGTATTTCTAGACGTTCTACAGGAAGCACATCCCAAGCTCCTTTACCAGACATCAGAGTAGCTTTCTCTTCAAGGGTTAATTCTGTTAATAAGTCATCTATGCGTTTGCTCATATATAGATATTTAACCCACAAAAGTAAATTTTGCTAATGGGGTTTTAGAAGATATATCTATTCACGAAATGCGACTGAATGATCTCGCAAGTAACCTTTTCTTTATGTTCGATTTAATAATTAAAGATGGCACTGTAATTGATGGAACTGGTTCACCTGGAGTGAAGACTGACATAGCTGTATCTGATGGGAAGATTTCAGATATCGGCAGTTTTGATTCAAGTGAAGCAAAAGAAATTGTTAATGCAGAAGACATGATCGTTTGTCCGGGTTTTATTGATCCTCACACCCATTATGACGCTCAGCTTTTCTGGGACCCTTACGCCTCACCTTCTAATCTTCATGGGGTCACAAGTGTCGTTATGGGAAACTGTGGTTTTTCAATTGCTCCGATATCCGATTCTTCTGATGCTGAATATCTTGGGGCGATGCTCGTTCAAGTAGAGGGCATGTCTGCTGAAGCACTTCGTTTAGGTGTTGACTGGGAATGGAATTCTTTCGAGGATTATCTGGGACGTTTAGATGGGAATGTGGGAGTTAATGTCGCTGCGATGGTAGGTCATTGTGCTCTTCGACGAACCGTTATGAAAGACGATGCTGTGAAACGCGAAGCTACCGAAGATGAGATTGCAAAAATGCAGAAACTTCTTGGGGAAGCTCTTGAGGCTGGTGGTCTTGGGTTTTCCACTAGCCGGTCATTCACTCACACCGATGGTGACGGTTTACCGGTCCCCTCAAGGGTTGCATCTACAGAAGAGGTTTTAGCTCTAGCAGAAGTTTGTGAGAAGTACCCCGGAACAACACTTGAATGGGTAGCAGATGGTTGTTTGAACGGTTTTTCCGATGAAGAAGTTGAACTGATGACTCAAATGTCACTGCGAGCTAGACGTCCTCTCAATTGGAACGTTCTGACTGTCGATTCTGCTCGCCCAGATGACTATAGAAATCAAATAAATGCATGTGAGCGCGTAGCCGAAGAAGGTGGAAGAGCAATGGCTCTCACCATGCCGATTCTGGTTGGAATGACAATGCATTTTCATTCATTCTGCGCGCTTTACAAACTTCCAGGGTGGGACGAAGTAATGACTCTGTCAGAAGATGAGAAAAAGCAGAAATTGGCTGATCCTTCTGTAAGAAAATTACTTGAAGAAAATGCAGCTTCTCCAGAAGCAGGAGTTTTTTCAAGGCTTACAGGCTGGGGCAGATATCGGATAGGGGAAACTTTTTCTGAAGAGAATGAAGGACTTGATGGAAGACTGGTTTCTGATATCGCCAGAGAACGCGGAACTCGAGATTTCTATACTCTTCTCGACATAGTTTTAGCCGACGATCTTAAAACAGTTCTATGGCCCGGACCTACCGATGATGATCCTGCTAGTTGGTTGATGCGACAAACTATTTGGGAGCATGAAGAGGTAATGATTGGTGGTTCGGACGCGGGAGCTCATCTTGATCGCATGGCAGGTGCTTCTTATCCGACAGAATGGATTCAGGACTGCCTTAGCGGGAGAGAACTCGCACCTGTCGAGAAAGCCATCGAACATATGACTGATGTTCCAGCTAAATTTTTCGGTTTAATTAACCGGGGTAGAATCGAAAAAGGTTTCTGTGCTGATTTGGTTATCTTCAACCCTGATCAAATCAATTCACAAAAACTAAAAATATTAAACGACCTGCCTGGAGAAAGTCCGCGTCTTTACGCAGGAGCTGAAGGGATTGACAAAGTTTTCGTTAACGGGGTTCTTACCATAAATGATGGACTCCCTACAGAAGCTTTACCTGGTGTTGTTTTACGTTCGGGAACTCACACTGTCACAAACCCAATCCCAGCTGACTGCTAAATGACACTATTATCTGAAAGTCTTATAACTCTCTCAAGACTTTGGAGCACCTACCAAAATGTCTGATTCACCAAGACCAAAAATCAGGCACATGCCTGGTCTCGATGGTGCCCGTGGTCTTTGGGTAATTCTGGGACCTCTTCTTTATCATGCTCGACCTGAAAATGTGCCTGGTGGCCCTTCAATCGTTCCAGGCGGGATTCTGTCTCTTGACTTGTTTTTCGTATTGTCAAGTTTTCTTATTGTCACTATCGCTCTAAAAGAATGGGATATAGCTGGCAAAATTGATCTGAAAGGATATGCGGGGAGACGAGCCAGGAGACTTCTTCCTGCTTTACTAGTAGCACTCGTAGGTCTAACCGCTTATCTGATTTTTTTCGGACATACCGACCAAGTGAGTCGCTGGACCGGCGCTATTGTTTCGGCACTCACTTACAGTGCAAACTGGCATGAGATAGCCGCAGATATTTCTTACTTTGAGCACTACAGAACCCCTTCTCCACTGAAACACATCTGGTCATTTTCAATTGAAGAACAGTTCTATATTTTCGCTCCCCTTTTTATTATCGTTGGTTTAGGAATTCTGAAAAAGAGCGAAAAGTTGCTCTTATGGTTCGCTATCGCTGGCGCTATAGCTTCCGCTTGTTGGATGGCACTACTCCATGAACCTGGAACGGATCCATCTCGCGTTTATTTCGGTACAGATACTAGAGCTCAAGCTCTTTTTGTTGGGATTATCTTGGCTTTGCTTGCAAGGAGAATAGGACCACCAAAATCCGAAATGGCCACAAGGCTAGTCGCTCTGCTTGCATACCCAGCTACCGCATTTCACCTCTGGGCAGTGCTTTTCGTTTCTCAAGAGAATGAATGGATGTTTGAGCGTGGTGGATTCCTCCTGATTGCTGTTATGAGTGCTCTGATTATTTACGGTTTGACAGTTTCAGCTCAGTGGAGCCCTTTACATCGCTTCATGGAATCTATTCCTCTTAGATACCTAGGGCGCATAAGTTACGGCTTATACCTCTACCACTGGCCTGTTTATATGCTTATAACCGGAAACCGTCTTTCCCGTCTACTTCCTGGAGTGAATAAAATCGAAGGAGTCCCTCTTCTTTTGTGCCACTTGTTGATCACAGGAATTTTAGCTTCAATAAGCTTTCATCTGATAGAACGTCCTTTCCAAAATCGTCGTTTTCCTCTAACGAAAAGACCTACAACAGCCCTATCAGGAACAGTCGCTGCTTCTATAGGAATCGCGGCCATCCTGTTCGGTCTGCTCTGGGTCAATACCAGACCTGCCGATGCTAGCGAAAACTTCTCGGCTGCGGGAGGTGTCTGCGTCAAGCAAGGACTCCTTCCACCACCAAGCGATGAAAGAACGCGAATTCTTGTTATTGGCGACTCAGTATCTGTACAAATTGCTGAAGCCCTGTGTGGCTGGTCGCTAGAAAATCCAGGTGAAATCGTAGTAATGAACGAAGCTCATCTTGGATGTGTTGTGGGTCGCTACGGACAGAAACGTATCCCTGAAGGAATAGAAGGTCCTGTAGGAGAGCTGTGTTCCGGTTGGAATGACCCCGTGCCTTCGCATGAGATGTTAGAGAGAGACATAGTTTCATGGCCTACTGCAGTTGAAATTTTTCAACCTGACGTGGTGATTGGACATATTACTCCTTGGGATGTGACTGACCGGTTAATTCCATCTTTGGGTGACGAATGGGTTTGGGTTGGAACTGACACCTACGACAATTACATCTCATCTGAATATCGAACTGGTACGGAAACTCTCGCATTAACAGGCGCCCACGTTTACTGGTTGGAAGGAGCGCATCTGCGTCGGGAAATAAAACCTCAAAATCACCCTGATCGTATCGATGCTCTTAATCAATTAGTTACTGACGCAGTTTCAGATCTTGATTACGCGACTATTGCTCCATATAAGGAATTCATTGGTGAAATTGGGAGTAGTAGAGAAAAACAAATACGCGATGATGGTGTTCATCTAACAGAACAAGGACTTTCAGAAGTAGCTGAATGGATTATCAACGACGTAATCTCAGCTAACACAAAGTGAATGAACCTTTAACTTCTTGATGACCACCAAGTGTTCAAACGTTGTTTCAGTTCTTCTTTTTCAACTTCTCCCTCTTCTCTCTTTATCTCTAAGAGGAATTTCAAAGCTTGACCTACTTCTCTACCCGGCTCTAAACCCAGATGTTCCATTATTTCATCACCGTCTAAACCCGGACGTTCTGATTTAGCCCTCTCTTCTTCGGCTAGATCTTTAATACGTATTTCGAGATCATCCATTGCTGCTTGGATACCTTCTTCTTTTACACGATTTCGCGTAGTGCAATCGCAACGGATCAAATGATTTAACTTGCCTAGTAAGGGTCCTGCATCTCTTGCATATCTACGCACAGCTGAATCTGACCAGCCATCTACGTAACCTTTAAACCTTCCAGAAAGTCTCACGAGTTCACTTACTTGTTGAACTGTTTCCTCGGGAAAATCAAGAGCTTTAAGTCTTTTGCGAGCAATTCGCGCTCCAACTTCTTCATGATGCCTGAAAGTGACCCCTCCATGCGAAAAAGATCTTGTGTCGGGTTTTCCGATGTCGTGAAAAAGAGCTGCTAGGCGGACAACTATGTCAGGTTTTGTTTTGTTGACAACCGCGATCGTATGAGCCAAAACATCTTTGTGCTTATGTATGGGGTCTTGTTCCATCTCTAAACGTGACAGTTCAGGAATAATGTCGTCCATTTCACCTGATTCAACAGACATCCACAAACCTTCAGCACAATCTTCCTCGAGAAGGATTTCAGATAGTCGGTCCATAATAGAATTTTAGAAACAAATTACGAATAAAGTAGCCGTTAAGAAGATTTTGGCTGATTCTCTATTTTTATTCCTAACATTCGCGCGGCATTTCCTCTTACAATCTTCCAAACAACATCCTGCGGCAAATGTCCCATCATGTCCTGAGCAACTTCTTTAGTATTGGGCCAAGTGCTATCAGTGTGTGGATAATCCGTTTCAAAAGTGATGTTATCCACTCCTACTTCATTCAGTGAATTAAGCCCGTGCTTGTCACGAAAGAAACAACCAAAAACCTGGCGGTAGTAATAGGTTGACGGTGGCTCAGGCACGATGTCAGCAACACCTCCCCAAGCCCTATGCTCTTTCCACACATCATCCACTCTTTCCAAAATGTATGGAAGCCATCCGATCTGACCTTCACTGTATGCCAAAGTCAATGTTGGAAAACGAACAAGAACACCTGAGAACAAAAAGTCGCTCAAAGAAGCTATTGCATTATTGAAACTCAAGGACGCCGCAACCGCTGGTGGAGCATCAGGAGAGGCAGCCGGCATCTTTGAAGACGAACCAATATGCATGCAAACAACTGTTTCGGTGTCTTGACATGCTTGAAAAAAAGGATCCCAATACCCTGTGTGTATCGACGGTAAACCTAAATTAGGTGGTATTTCTGAAAAACAAACCGCTCGACAGCCGCGTTCGGCATTTCTCCTAACTTCTGCGGCAGCTAGGTCTGCATCCCAAAGAGGGATAATTATCAAGGGTAGAAGAGCACCGTTAGAGTCACCACACCATTCTTCAACCATGAAGTCGTTGTATGCCTTCACGCAAGCCAAAGCAAGTTCACGGTCTTTAGCTTCAGCAAAAGTTTGTCCACAAAAACGCGGCATGGTTGGAAAAGAAAGCGAAGCTTCGACATGGTTGGAAATCATGTCTTCAACACGGGCCTTCGGTTCGTAACAACCAGGTCTCATTTCATCATAAGTAATAGGTGACATAGTCATTTCTTCGCGTGCAAAACCAACTGCCGCTACATGTCTCTTATTTGGATGCACTAGGTCTTCGTAAAACCAGATATCACACCAAGGAGCGTCTGGAGCATCCAGCTCGTACTCATACATCTTGGATCCGCCCACCCAAAGCATTTCACCTAGTCGACGGCGTTCAACCCTTGGTCCTTTTTCCTTAAATTTTTTCGGCAGCCATGTCTCCCAAAGATGTGGAGGTTCAACAAGGTGATCATCAACACTGATAATCATTGGAATCTCTGTTTTAGAACCTTTACTTACCTGTTCTGTTATGGTCATTTAGTCCTCCGGAATATAGAAAATCTATTTCCATGCATGCATCAAATTCTAGACCTTTGTTACCCAACTCGCATCTATAGCAATTTCTGGGCAATATGTATTAGCTAAGAAAGGAAAGTAAATGAAAGTTGGAATTGCGTTCGCAAACATTTTGAATTTCGGCACGCCAGAAGGAAGTATTCAATTCGCTCAAGCTGCAGAGAAAGCAGGCGTTGACTCTCTATGGACTGTTGAACATGTCATATACCCTTCCAATTACGATTCGGAATATCCATATGATACGAGCGGCAAAATGATGATGGCGCCTGATACAGATCTGACAGACCCTCTAATATGGCTTACCTGGTTAGCCGCAAATACATCTTCTATCAGACTAGGCACTGGAATTCTCATCCTTCCAGAAAGAAACCCTTTAGTGTTAGCAAAAGAATTAGGAACTTTAGATTCTCTCAGCGGCGGCAGAGTTGAACTTGGAATTGGAGTCGGATGGCTTAAAGAGGAATTTGATGCCCTAGGAATACCTTGGGAGCGTAGGGGCGCACGTACTGACGAATACGTTGCTGTAATGCTAAAACTCTGGAGTGGTAACGAGGTCTCATTTGATGGTGAGTTTGTTTCATTCGAAAATGTTTCTTCAAATCCAAAACCGGTACACGGTTCAGTCCCTATAACAATCGGAGGTCATAGCGATGCAGCAGCAAGACGTGCAGGGCGTATAGGCAATGGGTTTTTCCCCGGGAATGGCGACTTGAACCACATGCTAAACCTTATGAATGAATCAGCTGAGAAAAATGGACGTGACCCTAAAGAAATAGAAGTCAACTGGGGTGATACTGAGATAATGGGTGCTGATCCTGTTGCCGCTGCAGAGAAATTGAAATCTAATGGAGTCACTAGAGTTATTGTCCCATCAGTCATGTTTTTGAATAATACAGAAGAACAATTGGCAGAATTCGGTGAACGTGTAGTTTCAAAAATTTCAGATATCTGAAGCCAGTTAGTTGAACATTCCTTTAACTTTTAGACTTTTATAAGAAAACCAAAAGGTGAAAGCCGGTAAATAATCTGATGACAAGTTGGAGAAGTAACACAGGGATGCGATCAGGGGTAACGATTACCCCTCTTGGCTCAGGCAGGCAATCTTTCGGAAGACCAGGAAGCAGATTCCCTTCATCTTTATTTACTAAACGAAATGTACTGATTGCGCTAATAATCTTTTCTTTTTTGATGATTATCGTCATAGGCCAAAGCAGCGACTCAGAGCAGAAAGAAGAAGAATTAGGACTTGCAGCAACGGTTCAAGAGTCGATGATTAGATCAGGTTTACCTACAGTAGAAATCCAAATAATCGATTCAACAGTTGTACTTAATGGAATTGTGAAAACTCAGGAGTTGAAGGAAGCCGCTACTCGAGTAGCTCAAGCACAACCTGGCGTTATAAGCGTTGAGAACATGTTGAAAGTACCAGCACCTGTAAATCAAACAACTACTACCACTCCAGACCTACCTGCTAACCAAACAGATCTACTTCTGCAAACACGACTGAGTGCCGCTGGTGCCTCTTCTGGAATTCAATTCGAGTCAGGAGGCGACATTTTGACTCTTGAATCGATACCTACTCTGGAAAGGCTTGCTTATTTCTTATTCAATGAGAAAGAAATAAAAGTTCAGATACTAGGACATACAGATAGCGACGAAAAATGTCCCGGAGATAATCTAATACTTTCACAAAGACGAGCGGAAGCTGTAAGGGCACAGTTGCTTGCTCGCGGAGTCGAAGCTGAAAGACTGACCTCCACAGGAATGGGTCATACAGATCCGATTGCTGACAATCTGAGCAAATCTGGTAAAGCTGCAAATAGAAGAATTGAATTCTTACTAATAACAGAAGGACAAGAAGGAGTCCCTTCGCCTCCTAAATCTGAAACAGCAGATGCCTGTTAATTAAACAAACTTTCCTTTTAACTAGGGGGGGGTTGCACTATCCCTGAAATGCCAAAGATTATTTTGTAAAATGTATTCAGGACGTGTCGTCTAAACATCTGTGAATCGCACATTGATTCGCGCGTGTTTAATGAGCACTCAAAGGTGAGGAGCTTAAATGACAGGAAAAGGACTCTGCGTGCGATGCAGGCAAATAATTCCTCTTATGCTTACCAGCCTTGTTTGTGACAGAGCAGGCGCTTCAGCTCAACCAACTGGAATTTGTTCTGAATGTGTTGAGCAAAATGAACTTAACGAAAAGAAAATCATAAACAATTAACCTTGACGCTTGTCACAAAATGACAGATTGCTTTTCTAAATTGGCAAAATGCGGGTATGGAGACTTTTGGAATTAAAGATGACGAGCCACCTAGAATCGGTGACTCTAAATCTTCAGGTTGGAAAACTCGCCTAACTGAGACTGCGGTAGGACTTTTCAGCCATGCGCCAGATCCGTTGGAAAAAACTTTCCAGTATCCAAACGACCCTGGAATCTTTGGGCCCGAATCAATTACGTGGAAAGTAATGGGTGATGTTTCTTCCTTCATAGGTGGAATAAGAGCGCTTCTAATCCAGGCAGCCCACCCTGAAGTAGCAGCTGGAGTTGCAAACCACTCAACTTACCGTGATGACCCTCTTGGAAGACTCTCTCGAACTGCTTCTTATGTAACTGCAACTGCGTTTGGGGCATTACCAGAAGTTGAAAAATCAATAAAAATGGTGACTTCAGCTCACCGGCCTGTTAATGGAACTTCAAGCCGAGGAGAAAAATACTCGGCTGGAAACCCTGAGATGGCTGCTTGGGTTCATAACGCCTTGATAGATTCATTTTTGGTCTCGTATCAAAACTTCGGTCCATTCCCTCTCAAAGAGAAAGAAACGAATTCTTACGTTTACGAACAAACAAATTTGGGAAAACTAATGAAAGCCTCTCCCCTACCAGAAAATTCAAAGTCTTTGAGTTCTTGGTTGTCTGAAAACCCCAAAGTGGAAGCATCCAAAGAAGGCGCTGAAGCAGTTGCTTTTCTTAAAAACCCTCCACTACCTTTTTTTACTCTTACTGCTTACAAAATTCTTTTCAATGCAGCTGTCGTTACTATGCCGGAAGAACTTCGTAAAGCCATAGGAGTCTCTCCTAGAAAAGGTGCCAAAATAGCAGGCAACTTTCTTATAAAAATCCTCCGCTACGCTCTTGGATTCTCACCAGCTTGGGCGGCAGCTTTAGACAGAAGTGGGACCAAACGTCCACACGGAATACGTTTTAGAAACACATCCGAAGTTACCCGTTAATAAGTTAACAAATCTTGCACTTCGAACGTAGAGTTTACGAATGCCAGACGTAATTGTGCTAGGTGTGGGAGTGATGGGATCTTCAATCGCCTATGAGCTCCAAAAATCAGGTCTAAAGACATTAAAAAACATTAGTTTTAGACAAGGGAAATTCAGTCGGTGGAGGTTCAACGAGTGATTTTTCACGTATAACGAGTGATTTTTCACGTATATCGTGAAGAATTCTCAACAACTGGCTCTGTTTTTTAGGGTAAATGAGCAATATTTCGCTTATTTTTAAGACTTTTTTTGTTTCGCGGTTGTAACAATCCCACATTGACGTTCATACCCAAATTCCCATACACTCATGATTCATGAATGCACATCTGTATTCATAATATTTGTAAACAAATAAATGGAGGGGGCTTCCCTTTATGGAAAAGCTTATTAGGCGTCGGAGCTGGCGGATTGTTTCTGCTGTTTTGGCGCTTGGATTGATTGCCGGGGCCTGCGGGTCTGACGGCGATGACGATGCAAGTAGTTCAGCTAGCAGTTCTGCTGCAACTGCTACTACTGCTGCACCCGCTACTACTGCTGCACCTTCTGCTTCATCACTTGGTGATGGATCTTTGGGCACTGTTGAAGTAGATGCTGGTGAAGACATTCAGATCCGTTCGCTACACGCCATTTCTGGCGATGTTGCGTTCTTGGGTGTACCTATGTCTCGTGCGGTTGATATGGCTGTTGCTGATTACGGCGACATTCATG
>Ga0206683_10001863_pt1 | contig 14410 bp, 11 predicted proteins | sample M280m12015metaG_FD_155483 | JGI IMG/M metagenome (GOLD analysis project Ga0206683, IMG submission 155483) | Ammonia-oxidizing marine archaeal communities from Monterey Bay, California, United States - M2 80m 12015 | ecosystem: Environmental > Aquatic > Marine > Intertidal zone | place: USA...
TCCACAAATTCCATTGCCACCTGAGGTAATAGATTCTACAAAATATATATTTAAAATATTTGGTTGATGATAGGAGTAAAGTTGTCCTTGATCAGCAGTATCAAATTCATATAAATTATTATCTGCAATATAGTTAACGTCTTCACATATGGTCATTTCTAAAAAAGAATTTGCTAGAAATGAGTTTGATTCTTCGATTTCTGCTATAATACTTGATTCAGTAATATTTGTCGCACCACTTGCTTGGGTAACTATATGAATCTTAACAGGTACATTAGTTATAGCTGTTGATGTTCTATTTTTCTTTAACTGATAATACTCCCTTTCATATTTTTCAATAATATCTCTTTTTTCATCCATAATATTGGAATAATTTTCAGGAACTTCAGTTCCGCAGAAATCATTAGTGTTTTGAGCAACTGAGTTTAAAGAAAATATAAGTACTGAGATAAATAGTATTTTTTTCATTTTATATATGGATTGACAGCAAAAATAGTTAATTTTTGATAAAATTATAATCTTGGATGCTATATTAATTTCTTTTGCTATTGCTAGTTTCTTTCTAGCCTTGGCTCCAGGACCAGACAATTTTTTTGTCTTAACATTTAGCGCTAAATATGGGAGAACTTTGGGAGTTTTATTTGTTTTAGGTTTAGTATGTGGGTGTTTTATTCATACATCTCTTGTTGCCTTTGGAGTTTCAGCTCTAATAATTAATAATAGTCTTCTTCTATCTATATTAAAATATATTGGTGCAATTTATCTGCTATTTGTTGCAATAAAAGTTTATAAATCTGACAATGAAATAAAAGATCTTAAAGATTCGAAATATGAGGTTAATAAGTTAAAAGTTTTTATAAATGGACTTTTAATGAATATTTTAAATCCAAAGGTTTTAATCTTCTTTTTAGCATTCTTTCCAACATTTATTTTTAGTGATTCCATAAGTCCTGTAATTCAGTTTTATATATTAGGAGGGATCTTTATGTTAATTACTTTTATTGTTTTTAGTTCTATTGCATTTTTTTCTTCTTTGATCTATAAAAATTTTAAAAAATATAAATTCTATACTGAATTGTTAAAATGGCTAAATATCATTGTATTAATTTCAATAGCAATTATTATACTTCTTTCTGAAAATTAAGCTAATTTTAATACTCCTTAACCAATAGAAATGCCAAAAATTAAGATTATTGAATGTCCTAGAGATGCAATGCAAAGCATTAAGGAATTTATTCCAACAGATCTTAAAGTTAAATATTTGCAATCATTAGTAGATGTTGGTTTTGATACTATAGACATAGGAAGCTTTGTGTCAAGCGCTGTTATACCACAATTATCTGATACAGCTGAAGTTATTAATAAAATTAATTTATCTAATAATACTAAGTTATTAGTCATCATTGCTAATGAAAGGGGTGCATTGAAAGCATGTAAATTTTCAAAAATCTCCTATTTAGGTTATCCATTTTCTATATCAGAAAATTTTCAAATGAGAAACACAAATAAAACAATTAAAGAATCTGAAAAGGTTCTGATGGAAATAAAAGAAATTTGTTTTAAACAGAATAAAGAACTAGTTGTCTATTTGTCTATGTGTTTTGGAAATCCTTATGGTGATCCTTGGAGTTTAGAAATAGTTGAGAACTGGATTTCAAAACTAGTAGATAAGGGAATTAAGATAATTTCATTAAGTGACACAATAGGTTGTGCTAATAAAGAATCTATCGGCAAATTATTTCAAAACTTATCAAATAAGTATAAAGAAATTGAGTTTGGAGTCCATTTGCATACAAATCCTGCATCATGGTATGAAAAAGTAAAGATTGCTTATGATGCTGGATGTAGACGTTTTGACGGGGCTATAAAAGGATTTGGAGGATGTCCTATGGCTTCTGACAAGTTAGTAGGGAACATGCCAACTGAAAAATTAATTTCATTTATGTCAGAGAAAAATATTATTTCTAACATAAATCCATTGCATTTTGATAACGCATACAACAACTCACTAGAGATTTTCAACAGATATAATTAAACTTTATTTCAAAGTTTAATTAATTATCAACTTATTTTCATTAGAGGAAATATTATTTTTTACTTGAATAATATATTTTCCTTTTTCAATATATTTTTTATTGTCCTTATCATATAAATTATTTTTAATAAAATTAAATCCTTTATCCAAGTTATAAGTCTTGTTAAAAATAATTCCGGAATCATTTTTAACAAGAAAATCAACTTGAGATTTATTTTTAGAAAAAACAATAACTTCAATATCTGGTTCTATCGTATTTCCATACCAATTTTTTGAACCCCATCTAGATGAAAATTTTACTTTATCTAAATCATAAATATATAGTTCACTATCTAATATACTCTGATTTAATTTTTGAAGAACTTCTATATTTGTTACATAAATTGACCTTCCATGTGTGCCTACTATTAAATCATTTTCTCTTGGATGAATAACTAAATCATGAACTGGAGCATTTGGCAATCCACCACTGAAAGCAAAAAATAAATTTCCATAATCTAAAGATGCATATAATCCATGGTCTGTCCCCACGTATATAAGTTTTTCATTCTTTAAATCTTCAATTATTACATTAACTGGCTCATCAGGGATATTGTGACCTATCTTACTCCAATTAAAACCATAATCTTCAGAAACATATACCATGGACTCAAAATTATCCCACCTATAACCATTTAGTGATAAATAAACTCTACTCTCTTTAAATTTTGAAGGATATATTCCACTTACCCACATTTTTTTAGGCAAAGAACTACTAATATTTTTCCATGTAAAACCCCCATCTTTTGAGACATGAATTAAGCCATCATCACTACCAACATAAATTAAACCATACTTTAATTCAGATTCAATAATAGTAGTTAAAGTGCCATAACTTACATTACCTTTTATACCACCATTTGTAAGATCAGCTGACAAGGTTTCAAAATCATTTCCTTGGTTTAAAGACCTATGAAATTTATTAGATCCCATATAAAGAATGTCTTGATTATGTCTAGATAAATAAATTGGCGTTTCCCAATTCCATCTGTATGGTCTCTCTCCCAACTTGTGACTAGGAGTAATTCTTTTTCTTTCACCTGTTCGCGTATTAATTCTAGCATAATTTCCAAATTGAGATCCTGTATACACTGTCTCGTTATCTCTAAAATCTATTTCAGTTTGCATACCATCTCCTCCAAAAATAGATTTCCAAGGATATTGACCTGAACTATGCCATCTTAAACTTGACTCATAATTTGATGGCCCCATCCATACACCATTGTCTTGAAATCCTCCATAAACATTATATGGATCATTCATATCAATATTTATATCATAAAATTGACCTACAGAAGTACTATTATGTTTCATCCAATTCTTACCATCATCATATGAAATATTCAAACCACCATCATTACCTGCTATAAGATGACCGGATCTATTAGGGTTTACCCACAAAGCTTGATGATCACCATGCATATTATCAAACCCTATAGACTCCCATGTCTTTCCAAAATCAATTGATTTTAAAAGAGGAACACCCAATACGTATAATTTTGCTGGATCTTGAGGATCTACCCTAATTTCTCCAAAATAATAACCATAAGAGAAGTAAAGATTACTTAACTCATCCTCATTTACCTTCTTCCATGTTATTCCATAATCTTGAGAAGAATAAACTTCAGCGCCTATTACTGGAGTTTCATAAAGCAAACTATTTGAATCTTCTAAAAATTCAACTAGAGAAATTGGATCAATACTTCCATCTGTAACTAATTTCTTTATTTTATCAGATTTGTATTCAGAAGGAAATCTATTTGATCTCAGAAACTTATTTAATTTTTCATCAGATAATTTTAGAAAATCACTAATTGAAATATCTCTCAACATATCTTTAGTAAGATCATCATTCTTTTGTTCAGATGGAGTAGAAGCTTTCCTATCCTGATTATCTAAGATTGCATATATAATATTTGGATTTGATTTCGATATATCTAACCCAATTCTACCTGTTCCTTCTGTATCAGGAAACCCACTTAATCCACCCGATATCTTTTCCCAATTTTCACCACCATCAGTTGATTTAAATATGCCAGATCCAAATCCTGAACCATCAAAATTCCAAGCCATTCTTTCTCTCTCCCACATTGATAGATAGAGAATGTCAGGATTAGATGGGTCAATGACTAAATCAATTGCACCTGTCATATCATTGATAAAGAGAGTATTTTTCCATGTAACCCCTCCATCGGTTGTCTTATACAAACCTCTATCCTTATTTGAAGAATATAAATGACCTAATGAAGCCACCCATATAATATTATTATCTTCTGGATGAATTATAATTCTACCTATATGATGAGATTCTTTTAATCCTATATGAGTCCAATCTTTTCCTCCATTAGAAGATTTATAAATTCCATTTCCAGAATAAGAAGATCTACTTGAATTCTTTTCACCTGTACCTACATAGATTATATTATTTTCCCAATCAACCTCAATATCTCCTATTGTCATCACCATCTGATTATCAAAAATGGGGTTAAAGCTATTTCCATTATTTGTGGTTTCCCACAATCCCCCAGAAGCATATGCAGCATAAAAATGAGATGGATCTTTTGGATTAACTGACAAATCAGTTACTCTTCCACTCATAACTGTAGGACCTATATTTCTGAAATTAATATTTTTTACTATAGAATTTTCTTCTAAGTAAACCCTATCTAAATATCCATTAAATCTTTCTTCAGTAGATGTAGCTAAGGGATAATTAGGTTTTTTATTCTTCTTTTGAGAATAAGCATTATTTATAAAAAATAATACTAATAATAATTTTAATATTTTAATCATTGGATTAGGTTTGAATTTATTGTTCATTTAATTTAAAAAAAAAATTGCCAACTGAAAAATTAGTCTCCTTTATTAAAGAAAATAATATTAGTCCTGATATAAATCCGTTGCGTTTTGAGATCGCATAAAATAAGTCATTAGGAGTTTTTAACAGATATAAATAATCTTTATTTAAAATTATTCTAAATAATTTTTTTTGCTTGTCAGTGTTGTATATATTTGCACTATTAATAATCAATCTAAATAAAAATTATGAAGAATTTTATACTCTTAGCATTATTATTTTGTTTAGCTCCAGATTTTGTTTTTTCGCAAAATGCAGCAGAAATACTTATGAATAAGGGTGATGGTTTAGTTATAGGAGGATATGGAGAAATTCATTTGAATGTTAATGAAGATGCTAATAATAAAGTTGATGTCCACAGATTAGTAACACTCTTAGGATACAACTTTAATGATAAAGTTCGATTTGTATCTGAAATTGAGTTTGAGCATGTTAAGGAAGTTTATGTTGAACAAGCTTTTCTTAGTTATTCAATCAAAGACAATCTTAATTTAAGAGCAGGATTAATGCTTGTTCCAATGGGAATTGTTAATGAGTATCATGAGCCTACTACATTTAACGGAGTTGAAAGACCAGGAATGGATAAATCAATTATTCCTTCAACCTGGAGAGAAATAGGTTTTGGTCTTAATGGAAGAATGGACAATGCATCTTTAAAATATCAATTATACCTTTTTAACGGATTTAAGTCAGATGGTTTAGGTGGATCAAATGGTATAAGAAGTGGTAGACAAAAAGGAGCAGAGGCAATGTGGAATACTACTAACGTTTCTTTTGATCTTGACTGGTATGGTGTTAATGGTCTTAAATTAGGTTTTTCTGGTTATTTTGGAGACTCCAATGTAGATGAAGGAGTTGATGTTCCAGGTGTTGGAATTTCAATGCTCGGTCTTGATGCTAGATATACTAAAGACAGATTTGGTATGAGAGGACAATATATAACAACTTCAATTGATGGTTCAGAAGAATATAATACAGCTTGGGAATCAGATCTTGGATCCAAAATGAACGGTTGGTATATAGAGACTTCATATAATCTAATGGGTTCAGATAAAACTGAAAGGCTTGATTTATTTGCTAGATATTCAAATTATGACACTCATGCAGGAGTGGCAGGTTCGTTAACTCGTAATGATGAATATAATAGAAATGTATTAACTACGGGTTTATCATGGCATGTAGCTAAAGGAGCTGCATTTAAAATAGATTATCAAATTCTTGGGAATGAAGGTCCTGATGATAACACGTCAGTAATAAACTTTGGGATGGGATTTTGGTTTTAACCTTTTCTCTATTCTCATTTTGAAAAGATTAAAATGAAAATTAAAAACATTATATTTTTATTAATTACTTCTATTTTATTTCTATCTATTAATCCTTTAGATAGAATTCAAAAAAAAATTGATAAAGAAATTAAGTCTACTTTTCAAATTGACAGCTATTTTTTAAAGCTTATCTCTATTGAAGATTCAGTTTCTAAATCATTGCCTGTGTTATTTAACAATAATTTTAAAAAGATATATAGCAATAAAACCTTAGTTGGATACTCATATTATTCAAAAGCACCAAGCTTATACAACCTATTTGATTATTTAATTATATTAGACAAGAATTTAAAAATTAAAAAGTCTAAAATTTTAATTTATAGAGAAGATTATGGAGGAGAAATTGCAAGTAAAAGGTGGCTTAGACAATTCACAGGAAAATCTTGGACAGATAAATTTATTTATTCAAAAGATGTATCGGCTATATCAGGCGCAACAATTTCTGTTAAATCAATGATAAATGCTGTTGAGAACTTTATGTCATCAATCAAAATATTAGATAAAAAAAATATTATAAGGTGAAGCTAAATGGTCTAATATATAATCTCCCTAGTGAATTAAGAAACTTAATAGTTCTATTTGTTATAGTATTATCTACTGGCTATTTTGTTGGAGTAATGTTTATTGACCATACATCCTCTTTAAATCCAGAAGGAATCCAAGAGAATTATTTAGGTAATGAAGTCACAGAGCCTATGGACGTATTTAAGTTTAAAAAAAGTACTTATCAAATGTTTAATTTAATTCATACTCATGTGATTTCCATGGCAATCATCTTTTTTATAATAGGGCTTCTGCTTTTGATAACTGATTTAAATAAATATTTGAAATTATTTTTAATTATTGAGCCATTTTTATCGATTATAATAACATTTGCAGGGATTTATTATTTGTGGACAGGAATCCTTTGGATGAAATATGTAATTTTTATTTCATCTCTTCTAATGACATTGGTATATTTTGCTAGTGCTTCAATTGTCTTGTATCAGTGTATTTTTGTAAAAAAATAAATACATATTTTTAGATATATCATATCATTATAAAATTGTATATTTACACGCAATTAATTGATAATTGCAATGAAAGATCATCAGAAAAAAATAATAGGAGAGGCTCTTACCTACGATGATGTATTGCTAGTTCCAGCATATTCAAATATTCTACCAAAAGACGTTGATATAAAAACTAGATTTTCTAGGAACATTTCATTGAATATACCTATTGTTTCAGCAGCAATGGATACTGTTACTGAGAGTAAAATGGCAATCGCTATTGCTCAAGAAGGAGGCATAGGTGTTTTGCATAAAAACATGTCCATTAAAGAACAAGCTAATAAAGTAAGAAAGGTAAAAAGAGCAGAAAGTGGAATGATAATTGATCCAATTACCTTGCCATTAGATTCTATTGTAAGTGATGCAAAATTGAGCATGAAAGAAAACAAGATAGGAGGCATTCCTATTGTAGATAAAAAAGGCATTCTTAAAGGTATTGTAACAAATAGAGATCTTAGATTTGAAAAGAATAATTCAAGAGTCATTACTGAAGTAATGACAAAAAAGAATTTAATTACAGTTAGTAAAGGAACTTCTCTTGCTGAAGCTGAAGGAATTTTACAAAAAAATAAAATTGAAAAATTACCTGTTGTAGATAAAAATAATACACTAGTTGGCCTTATTACTTTCAGAGATATAATCAAACTAACATTGAAGCCTATTGCCAACAAAGATGTTTATGGAAGATTAATGGTAGCAGCTGCAATTGGAGTAACTAAAAATTCTATTGATAGAGTAGAAGCATTGGTTAATTCTGGAGTAGATGCAATTATAGTTGACACAGCTCATGGTCATTCTGAAAGAGTCATTACCCTAATGATAGAATTAAAGAAAAAATTTAAAAATATTGACATTATAGTTGGAAATATTGCAACAGCAGCAGCAGCTAAATTTCTTGTTGAAGCTGGAGCTGATGGTATTAAAGTAGGAATTGGTCCAGGATCAATATGTACAACTAGAGTAGTTGCAGGGGTAGGATATCCTCAATTTTCAGCTATTTTGGAGGTTTCTAATGCCATAAAATCATCTAAAGTCCCTGTGATAGCAGATGGGGGAATTAAATATACTGGTGATATTCCAAAGGCAATAGCTGCGGGAGCTGATTGTGTAATGCTAGGCTCATTATTGGCTGGAACAAAAGAATCGCCGGGAGAAACCATAATTTATGAAGGGAGGAAGTTCAAATCGTATAGAGGAATGGGATCTTTAGAAGCTATGAAAAAGGGTAGTGGTGATAGATATTTTCAAGAATTTGAAACTGAAATGGCAAAACTTGTTCCAGAAGGGATAGTTGGTCGTGTCCCTTATAAAGGAGATCTTACAGAGAGTGTACATCAATTTATAGGAGGTCTAAGAGCTGGAATGGGTTATTGTGGAGCAAAAAACATTAAAACACTACAAGAAAAATCAAAATTTGTAAAGATTACTTCATCTGGAATTGTTGAAAGCCATCCTCATGGCATAAATATCACTAAAGAAGCACCTAATTACTCTAGATAATTTAATTAATATCTTTATTTTTGATCTTCTAAAAATAATATTGATGTTTCGAGCATATATATATATTGTATTTTTTTCTTTTTCGTTATTGTCTTTTTCGCAATTTAATGAAACAGATATATTATTTAGTGTAAATAATGAGCCTGTACTTGCTGGAGAATTCGTAAGGGTATATAATAAAAATATAGACCTAGTTGAGGATGAATCTCAAAAAGATGTTGATAATTATCTTCAACTTTATATTAATTACAAATTGAAATTATCTTATGCATATTCCAGAGAATTGCATAAAAATGATAACTATAGAAAAGAATTAAAAAAATATACAAACCAGTTAAAATCAACTTTTTTAACTAATAAGGTGACCGAAGAAAAGTTATTATTAGAAGCTTATGAACGCACTAAATATGAAGTCAATGTCTCTCATGTTTTAATTAGAATCGAAGAAGAGGATAATGACACTATTGGTGTATATAATAATATATTAAACCTTAGAAAATTATTATTGAAGAACCATATAGATTCACTCATAAAAAATCATCACAATGGTAAAGATTTAATAATTGAAGATCTTGGGTATTTTTCAGCATTTAAAATGATATACAAATTTGAGAATGTTGCATATAATACTAGAATTGGTGAGGTTTCAATGCCTTTTAGGACTCGGTTTGGCTATCATATTCTTAAAGTTAGTGATAAAAGAAATTCACTTGGCGAAATAAATATTGCCCATATAATGGCTTATAAAAATAAACCTGGTTCTAAAGAAAAAATATATAGTTTATATGATTCAATTGAAAAAGGTTCAAATTTTGAGTCATTAGCTATAAAATATTCTGAAGACAAGAAAACGTCTTTTAAAGGAGGCAAACTAAACCCCTTTACTAGTGGTCAATTTAGTTCTATTAAATTTGAAAATATGGCTTTTAGTTTAAATAAACCAAATGAAGTGTCTTCTCCAGTAGAAACAAAAGACGGATGGCATATTATTAAGTTATATTCCAAGAATAAGTTAAAGCCTATAGGTGAAATGAAATCTATTTTATTAAATAAAATAAAAAGAAGCTCGCGTTCATCAATTATCTCAAACTCTTTTTATGCAATGCTTTTAGATAAATACAATCTTAATTATGAAAATAAAAATTTAAAATATTTTTTATCAATAATTAATAATTCTTGGAAAATTTTAGATACTATTGAAGAAGAAAAAAATTTAATTAAAATCCATAATAAAAACTATAATTTCTCAGACTTTGCCACTTATATTGAAGAAAATAAAAGGTCTATTAATTTAAAAAATAAAGAGGATGTTGTATTTAAAATGTATAAGGATTTCATAAACAAAAATCTATTAGAAACATATAAAGATAATCTGGAGGATGAGAATTTAGAGTATAAGTATATTTTAAAGGAATATAAGGAAGGATTATTGCTATTTGACTTAATGCAAGAAAAAATATGGAATGTTGCCAGTAGTGATTCAATTAATATTAAAGAATTTTATCAATCTAATAAATCAAAATATTCCTCATTTGATGATAATATGGGTGAGATAATCAGTGATTATCAAGACTTTTTAGAAAATAACTGGATAACTGAATTAAAAGAAAATAATTCAGTTATTATAAATAAAAAAATATTAAAACGAATTAAAAAATCATTAAAAAAGTAATGAAAAGAAGTCTAATCATCTTATTTTTTAGTATCATTTCATGTGAAAATTATTTTACTCCAAAAGATTCAAATCCTATTGCAAGATTAAATCAGGAATATCTGTTTGAAGAAGATATTCAAGGATTAATAACTGACAAGCAAGAATTATCTGACTCAATTTTAAAAGTTAATGAACTTGTAAATAATTGGGCAATAAACAAGATTTTAAGATCTGGAGCTAGACTTAATTTATCTGAAAATAACTTGTCTAAAATTACTTCTATGGTATATGATTATGAAACAGAATTACTTTCTAATAGCTATTTAGAAGCACTGGTTAATTCCACAATTAAATTAGAAACTGATTCTATTGAATTAGACAGTCTTTACAAAAGGAATTACGAAGTATTTAAATTAAATGAGGATTTAATACAATATGTATTCATTTACATATCAAATACTAATCCTGATGTAAGTCAAATTAGAGGTAAATTAAGAAGATACAAGGAACAAGATAAAGTCTTATTAGATTCAATTTCATATCAATTTATATCTTCTTCATTTGATGATTCCACCTGGCACAGAAGAAATGAGCTCTTTAAAACCATTCCCATATTGAATAATTATAGATATAATTCGTTAAAAAAATACAAATTTTTTCAATTCAAAGATTCTTTAGGATTATATTTGATTAAAATTACAAGTTTACTAACAAAAGGTCAATATGCTCCGATAGAATATGTTTCCCCTACTCTAGAGTATATGATTGTAAATAAAAGAAAGGTTGAATTGGTAAACAAGATAAAAAGAGAAATCCTTGATAATGCAATTGAAACCAATAAATTAGAAATATATAATGATGAATAGATATATTATTTTTTGCCTATTATTTTTCATTTCTGAAGTTTTATTTCCTCAAGAAAATAATGAAAGGGTAAAAATTGATGGAGTAGCAGCTGTAATAGGCGATTTTGTAGTACTAGATTCTGACATTGACAAACAATTTGCGCAATTAAGAGTCTCGGGCGTATCAACTAAGGACATAACTAGATGTCAAATATTTGGCAAATTGTTAGAAGATAAACTATATCAGCATCAAGCTATTCAGGATAGTATTGTCGTTAATAATTCTGAGATTCAGTCATATGTAGACCAACAGATTAATATGTTTGCTCAGCAGATAGGATCAATGGATAAATTAATTGAATACTATAATAAGAGTTCAGAACAAGAATTAAGATCTGAAATGTTTGAACTTAATAAAAACTCCGAATTAGCAAAAAAGATGCAAGAATCAATAATTGAAGATATAGAAGTTACACCTGAAGAGGTAAGACAATTTTTTAATTCGATTCCTAAAAAAGACAGACCAATTTTTGGCACAGAGTTAAGAGTTTCACAAATTATAATAATTCCAAAAACTACTGATGAAGAAAAACAAAAAGTAGTAGATAGATTAAGACAATTTAAAGCTGATGTAGTGGAAAATGGAGCGAGTTTTGTTACAAAAGCTGTCCTTTATAGTGATGACATGCCTTCAAGAAAAAATGGAGGTAAATACACAATAAATAGAAAGAGATCTCCTATGGTTAAAGAATTTAATGAAGTTGCTTTTGGTCTTGGAGAGGGTGAAATATCTGAACCATTTGAATCTGAATTCGGCTATCATATTATTTTTTTAGAAAAGATACGTGGACAGGAATATGATGTAAGACATATTTTATTGAGGCCAAAGATAAATTCTAAAGATATAAAGGAAGCAAAAGATAAAATTGAAAATATAAGAGAAAGGGTTGTCTCTGGAGATTTAACTTTTTCTGATGCTGCTAAAGAGGCTAGTGATGAGAAAGAAACAAAATTTGATGGAGGTCTTTTGATAAATCCTGAGACTCAAGATTATAGCTTTGAATTAACTAAAATGGATCCTGAATTATATTCTCAAATTTCTAATCTTAAAGAAGATGAAGTTAGTATTGTATATCAAGATGAAGATAGAGTTAATCCAATAAAATTTAAAATTCTTACGGTATCTAACAGATACGATGAACATGTTGCAGATTTCTCTAAAGATTACTTAAAAATTCAAAAACTTGCTTTACAGAACAAGCAGTTAAAGGAAATTGAGAAATGGCAGGACTCTAAAATTACTGAGACTTTTATAAAGATATCTATGGAACATAGAGATTGCAATTTCTATAGTAATTGGTTAAAAAAATAATTTTTTATGATTTATGATTTTGATATAATTGAAAAGGTTTATGAAAACATTGTCAAGAATGTTGATAATGCAAGAAAATCAATTAAATCACCATTAACACTTTCTGAAAAAATACTATACTCGCATCTTTGGGATAATTTTAAAAACCCCTTTACAAGAGGTAAGGATTATGTGAATTTTAAACCTGATCGGATAGCATGTCAGGATGCTACAGCACAAATGGCTTTATTGCAGTTTATGCAAGCGGGTAAATCTAGGGTTTCTGTCCCAACAACTGTTCATTGTGATCACCTTATACAAGCTAAACTTGGAGCTGATAAAGATTTAAAGAGAGCAAATTCTATTAGTAATGAAGTTTTTGAATTTTTAAAAACAGTATCAAATAAATATGGTATAGGTTTTTGGAAACCTGGCGCTGGGATTATTCATCAAGTTGTATTAGAGAACTATGCATTTCCAGGGGGAATGATGATAGGAACAGATTCCCATACTGTAAATGCAGGGGGATTAGGCATGATTGCAATAGGAGTTGGGGGTGCTGATGCTGTTGATGTGATGGCAGGTATGCCTTGGGAACTAAAATTTCCAAAAATAATTGGAGTTAAATTAACTGGTAAACTTTCAGGATGGACTGCTCCAAAAGATGTTATATTAAAGGTTGCAGGAATACTAACAGTTAAGGGAGGAACAGGATGTGTTATTGAGTATTTTGGGCCTGGTGCAAAATCAATGTCATGTACTGGAAAAGGTACAATTTGTAATATGGGTGCTGAAATTGGGGCAACTACATCTACTTTTGGCTATGATGAATCAATGGAAAGGTATTTAAATGCAACAGGAAGAAGTAAAATTGCTGATGCTGCAAATAAAATCAAAGAATATCTTACAGGGGATAAAGAAGTATATAAAAATCCTAATAAATATTTTGATCAATTAATTGAAATTGATTTAAGTGAATTAAGACCGCATTTGAATGGTCCATTTACACCTGATTTGGCAACTCCAATTTCAGAAATGGCAACAAAGGCTAAAGAGAATGATTGGCCTTTGGATGTAGATTGGGGATTAATAGGTTCATGTACAAATTCATCTTATGAAGATTTAACAAGAGCAGCTTCAATAGCGAAACAAGCACTAGAAAAAAAATTAATTACAAAATCAGATTTTGGAATTAATCCAGGATCCGAACAGGTTAGATATACTGCAGAAAGAGATGGTATATTGAAAATATTTGAAGATTTAGATGCTACAATATTCAGTAATGCTTGCGGACCTTGTATTGGTCAATGGGATAGAAGTGATAGAAAAGGAGAAGAAAAGAATACTATTGTTCATTCATTTAATAGAAATTTTTCTAAACGAGCTGATGGAAATCCTAACACACATGCTTTTGTAGGCTCACCTGAAATAGTAGCTGCGATTGCAATTTCTGGGAGACTTGATTTTGATCCTTTAAATGATAGTTTGGTCAATGAAAATGGCGATAAGGTGAAGCTAGAGCCACCTACTGGTTTAGAGCTACCTAATAAAGGTTTTGATTGTAAAGATTCTGGTTATATAGATCCTATAGCTGATGGAAGTGAGATAGAAGTTAAGGTCAATTCTAAATCAGAAAGGCTGCAATTACTAGAACCTTTTAAACCTATAGGAAATAATATAAAAGATGCACAACTGTTAATTAAAACTCTTGGTAAATGTACAACAGATCATATTTCTATGGCAGGTCCTTGG
>Ga0206683_10001867_pt1 | contig 14397 bp, 22 predicted proteins | sample M280m12015metaG_FD_155483 | JGI IMG/M metagenome (GOLD analysis project Ga0206683, IMG submission 155483) | Ammonia-oxidizing marine archaeal communities from Monterey Bay, California, United States - M2 80m 12015 | ecosystem: Environmental > Aquatic > Marine > Intertidal zone | place: USA...
CATCTTGTAATTGTTTAACTTTTTCCTTATATAACATATGTTTTAGCCTAACATCAGTTGATTCTTTAAAGAATACTGTAGATGAAAACCATCCAAATAAAACTAAATTCATCATTAAATCATCAAATGAATTATGATCTGCTTCATATGAATTACCTCTAGCGATGAATGTACTCATTTCTCGTATAGTATCTTCATCGTGTATTATTAATTTTTTCTGCTCCAATATATCTTTTATATTAGAACAACCAATTCTTTTAACCTTTCGAGTCATTGTTATACCAATTGCACTTGCTTTAATCATACTCTCTACAAATACATTCTCATATTCTAAATCATAATATAAACCATTACATACTACTTGACCAGCATCATTTGATTCAACTACAACGTAGGCCATATTATAAAATGTAGCATATTTGTATATTACATCAGGGAATAACAGGGGACTCATATTATTATCTCTAAATACACATACTTGTTCAAATGGATTTAAAGTTACATCAATGATTGTGAATGTAGAATAGTCTTGGCCTCTTCCCTTTGATACATCCACTGTCATTATATAATTATGATCTTCTACAGGACGTTTATATACTTTTAAATTTTCCCATTCATCAGTAGGTTCACTTGCTCTTAAAGCTAATAATATATCTGCAGATAGTAATGTATTACCTGTACCATGAAATGAGTTACCAAATTCTTGGTCAAATTGCAATGGAGATGTATTTTCAATAGTTGTTTGTTTCCATGCTTCATCTCTTCCTGGGACATCCCACCAATCAACTCTATATGGAACAAATTCATTTGTATGCTGAATAGCACCTTCATATAACTTATGGTACATATTACCTATACCATTAGCAGTAGATGTAATAATAACCTTTGATGTTTTACCACCTGAAATTACAGGATAAGTTGAAGTATAAAATTCTGTAGCATTATCTACGAATGCAAACTCATCAAGGTATACGAGATTAAGTGACATACCACGAATAGAGCTTGAGGATGTAGCTGATGCTATAAGTCTTGAATTATTTGAGAATGATATAGATTTTTTATTAAGAGATGTACATCCAGGTTGAAGAAAGAATGGAAGACTTTCTAACATAAGAGTAATCCTACCCAACATTTCCCTAGCAATAACTTCTTTATTAGCGAGAATACCTAATACTTGTTCACCTTTAAATATAGCATACCATAAAAGATATGCACAAACTCCAATTGATTTACCACTTTGACGACATGCAAGAACAATATTAAATCTATTAGCTTCAAAATGAGTAAACATTTCTTCTTGATATGGATATAATTCAAATGGTACTAATCCTTCATCAAGGTTAATAATTTTACAATATTGTTTTGCAAAATATACAGGGTCTTTTAAACACTTTTCGTATTCAACTAATTCCTCTTTAGTCCACGGGTGTTCAACGTCTGCTCCTCGGACATTAGGATTTCCTAAATAGTAGTTTGATTCATCACTCATCTGGTAATTCTACAGTTGCGTCAATTACGTTTTCTTGACGTAACATCTTCTGTAGTTCGGCTGTCGATCCTATAAATACGTTGTTAGTATCACCCTTATGTGTTAATGCAGGTCTATCTTCTTTATCTTGATCCTTTTTTCTTTTATGAAGTTTAAGAATCTTCTCCCCGATTTCTGCATTATTTTTGATTAGCTGGCCAAGTACTTCAAAAGCTCTTGGATGTTCTGACTCACGAGCAAGTTCTAACATTAAATCTATTGCTTCATCACCTTGTCCAGCTAAATCATATAAATTTTGACGGACTTGATCGTAGTCCGCCTCAATCTTATTTTTCGTGCCAGTCGATATGTGCTTCTGGATTTTCGTCTCCATGTTCATGGTCATCGTCGTGTTCTTGTGGGTTTTCATAATATGTATTCCATAATTCCATTACACCATACTTTGTACGGCTTTCATCTTTATTACCACCTTCATATGGTATAGCAAGATTATCTTCAATAAGAGTTTGGTTAGCATCTTTGCCATTTATCTCAATCGTACCAAGTACTCTTCCGAATTTACCTTTTTCCATATCTTCAGTAACTAAAGTAAACTCTCCATCTGTTTCTGCTAATAATTCTATTAGTCTATGCTTTGCAGCCAATCCCCAAGATTTCTCTTGTAGATTTCTTGTTCTACTCTCAGGTGTATCTATACCCATTAATCTAATTCTATCTCTCATGAATACAGAAAAACCTAATTCTATATCTGCGTCAATGGTATCACCATCAACCACTCTCACTAAGTGTGCGTTAAATCTGAACATTATATTCTCCTCTATACGTCAGTGTCAAAAAAGTTAATCGTTTCAGTGTATGGTTCTTTAAAACCACCAGCACCGTCAGATGTTGTTGTACCTACTATTTTTTGTTGCTCAAATTTATGAGTAGTAGGATCAACATTCTCTGAATAATCAACTTCTGTTTGGAGAATTTGTTTGCTCTTACCTATACCTCTATAATAACGAATACGAGTTGAAAAAGCTAAAGTATAAATAATAGCTCTCCTCGTAACTAAATCACCCTCATAATCATCATTAGTATCGACACTATCTAATATAATAGGAGTGTCGGTTGTGATATCCATACTTGGAATATCTTTTATTGTTACCGTATATTCCGGTTGGAACATTGGTAGAATCTGTTCTAATAGTTGTAATGCTTCATCTTGGCTAGCAGCAAGGATATTTAATTCGAACCCAACCTTGTAGACTGCAGGAGACCCGAGTTTATTCAGCTGAAGCGTATCCCCGGTTATTACCTTTGTATAACTCTTATGTTTAGATACTCTTGCATTCGCATCATATTCAAATGAGCTTATTTCAAATGACATCCTTGGTAGCTTAAGAGCTATATTAGGACCAGTTGTTTGTTCATTTAAACGTGCAAGAATTTTACTCCTTGGAGCATAACCTAAAGGAACTTTAATCTTTTGTAATACTTTCCCAGCAGCATCCTTTTTAACGACTTCCATATCGTTAAATATGCTACCGAATACCGATACCATTCTCCTAGTTGATTCGTTATAAAAATGATTTTCGAACATTATGGATCACCAAACGGGTTAGTTTCTGTAAAGTCTATAACATCATCACCAGCAACTTCAAACTCATCGTTATCAGCAAATGGGTCTTGGTTATAGAATGTCTTCGTAGTACCACTCTGGTCAACTGTAATTTGTGAAGTTGTACCAGATTCTGTACCAACTAATGCTCTATTAGCAGCTGCTTGTACAGTGAATGCCATAAATGTACCATCACCATTACTACTTTGATGTGGACTAATAATTGTTACTCTATTAACACCATTACCTTCCCAATTAGAAACATAACCTTCAATATTAATAGGTACAGCTGGAGAAGCACTATCATTAACACCAGTCCATTGTGTTACTAATTCACCAGGAATATATGCTGTAGCTGCACCAACAATATAACTATATGATGTAGCATTCTTCCATTCTATTTGGTCTATCTCATCCCAACCAGTATCAAAGTGCTGGTCATTGTATTCAAACAATTCAGCTGTCATTGTATAACTTGGGAGGTCTTGTAATTGATAGAATGGTGATTTAGGTTCTACATATTTAATCTCAAATAATCTTTGAGTCATTGTCATATATATTAAATCACCTTCGGCTGGTTTACCTTTCATTGTATAGCCTAAAGTTGCATCATCAAGGCTAACACCTACTACAGCATCCCAACGACGTTTAGTTACTACAAAGTCTGCTTGGTCTCTAATCTCTAAACCAAATTTACCTAATGTATTACCATCACCTTCAAATCCTTCAGCATTCTCTAAATACATTTCTATAGGGAAAGCCATAGTATATTGACTCCACTCTTCATTTAATAACGCATCTTCTGATATACGTGTGCGTGGAATATATACTACATCTTGTCCAAATATTTTAATGGACTCAGTAACAAGATCTTCATACAAATCTTGTTCGGATTTTACTGCGCCGCTAAAATATACACTAGTTGCCATTCATTACCCCATTAAAAAGTTGTCTGGCAATGCCCAGCTCAATTTACATTCTTCTTCTAATTCCCTAATTTCTTCGATAGCATCCTCAAACATTTGTCTGCCATTCATTGTTATACCACCTGGGAGTTGAAAGCCGTCAAACTTCATCATGTTTGCACCCCATTGCCTTTTAATTAATGCTGTAAGGTATTTCTTTAAATAATGGTCATTATATACATCTGTATAAGTGTCTGGTCCCAAAATAGTCATAACTTCTAATACAATATAATCACCTGCTGCTAAGTCACCAAAGCCTTCATCCATATGAACTCTATTCATATGTCTACTAAATCTAGTATGTTCTTTACTATTTAAAGTATGTTCAATTAAAGATAAGTTTTGTAGTCTTTGTTCGTATGTTTGAATTTGTGCTGCTGCACCTTGAAGCATGAATACATCATTTAATCTCATATGATAACCCATATCAAATAAAGAATCACCTGATGATTGGCCACCACTTAACATTTTCATTACCGACATAACATTATCACTCACCGTAATATAACTATTTGTTATATCAGTTGCTGTAAGCTGATGTTTTAAATAATCACGAACAACTGCATCAGAATGGAATTCTTGATAGAATTGTAATGCATCATCTGTACGATCTTCAATTTGGTCTTCATCTACATTAATTTCAATAACCGGAGCTCCTAAAGCTCTTAAGCAATGGTCTTGTAATGTAGATCTTGTAGTTGGTTTTGCCATATCATTTCCTCTTTATATAGTACTTATTTATATAAAGTAGAGTTTCTTTAATGCAAATCGTGCAATAAAAAGAATTTTTCTAATCGTTTTAATGTATCGGCGTCTGGTTTTGTGTGATGATTTCTTGAATATATCTGTTTTGCAGCTGCCGTATCTCCCTTTGCTAACTGCACAAAGTTATAATCTTTAGATGTCTTACTATGAAGGTGAACAAAGGCTAAAGCACTCACTTGGTCATAAGTTAATGCATCTAAATCTGTTTTATGGTCATAAGTTGCAGGCAAAACTACATTGCCACTTTGTTGGTCATGAAGTTTATAATTAAGATCTATTAGCCATTGAGGCCTTCTCAATTTTGTACCATCAAATATTCCGTCACCATTGGTATATCCACGTGGTTGCCAATCTCTTCTACCTAAAATAGAACGTGAATTAAATTGATTAATATGATATATGTATCTATTTACCGCAGTTTTAACAGATTCTTCTGTAAATTGCGCATAACCATAAGCTGTATTGCCTTCAATTCCAGGAGAAGCTTCTTTTCTCCAATCTGATTCCATACCAACTAACTCATCCATAAACCATTTTACATTAGCTGCAAAGTCATCATAATGAAATGCATCTACTGCAGCTGCATCTAAGCCATGAGTATATGCAACACCTCTTTGGTATCTTAATATTTCATCATATACTAACATAGTAGCCTGAGTCAAGAATGACCCTTGCTCTTCTTTTAGGTTTTCTGATTTAGCTTTATATACTTCATAACCAGCCAGAATTAAATCAACTTCTACTGGAGCTTGTCTATTATAGTTAGATGCTAAAGGTAATTGATAGTATGTAGTTGCCATAATTAAAACTAGGCCTAACTTAAGTTTTCTTCCTTGTAGGCGCATTCCTTCTTTGATTCACATCTTTAGCGTCAATGCCCATTTTAGCAGCATCACCATATTTTTTCATAGTCTTTTGTAAATAAGCTTGTTTCCTAGCACGTCTTTGAGCAGGACTTACTTCGTCAATTGATTCTTGACCAGCCCAATGAAATGTCTTTGGATTAATATTTAATGCCTTCATATGCTTCGTAATGATTTTACGAGCATCACCTTTAGGGTTTTTCTTACCAGCATCATTAAGATCATCATACAATGAATCATCACCAATAAAAGGTTCTACTGAATCAATAGCATCTTCACCATTTTTACCTAGCGTAATTGGTTTACTCATTAGTTTTTTAAACTTCATTGCAACTTTCTTATCACTAGGAAGATGCCATGTACCTTCATTGTATTGGTCTACAAATTCTTTAAAATGTATCATTAGTAATTATCTCTTTTTACAACTTTAAACTTTTTCTTTTTTTTACCTGCATTAGGTGCCATATCAACGCCACCAGCTGATGCTGCATTTGCTGCAGTTTCTGGTATTTCAAAAGGTTTATTTAACTTCTTCATCATTGCTGCATCCTCTTTTTTAGTATTTTGATTATACTCTATCTTAGGATATTTTTCAGCAAATTCCTTTGCCTTACGCTTCTCTTCTCTCTTAGCTTTAGCTTTTTCTAAACGTATTGCAGTTGCTTTTGCATCTTTAGTTCTTCTATCTACAATAACCCTACCTTTTTGCTTTTCACCTTCAGCTCTACGAGTTGCAGCTTTAAATCCAAGTAAACGACCATCAACCATTTCCACAAGGGAAGGCCACATATCTTCAATATCTGCATCATCTACACCACCATACATTGGCCCTTGTAAGAATTTTATAATGTCAGCTTTTTTACCAGAAATCTCTGCTCCTGAATGATATTTACCTACATCTTTTTTAATAGTTACTTTATACTTTGACTTTGCTTGCTTAATCCATTTCTTTTCATCACCAACATTATCCCAATCAACATCAGTACCAACTGAGTCTTTACCTTTGCCAGCTTTTACCTTTTCAGTTATTTCATTTGATATATGAATTGTAGCTTCGTTATGTTTTTTAAGCATAGCCATTACAGCATCAGATTCAGATGAACCTTTTTTAATCTTCTCGATTTCTGCCATAGCTCTTTCCATATCACCAGAATGCTTCTTAGCAATCTTCTCAGCTTTTTTAAGTTGAGCAGATGATAATTTTGCTTCTTTACCACGCTCAGCTAAAGTATCTTTTTCAGTAACTTCCTGAGCTTGACTAAAATCCCTTGATTCTGTTTTACCATCATGTGGCCCTTTGCCTTTTTTCTTTGCAAATGGAGCTTCATCTGGATTATGATCAGTTTCTGGGTCTAAATTATCTGGGTCATCATATGTTTCTAAAACTTCTGGATATAAATCTTCGATATCTTCATCATCCATAGCATAGTCTTGCCCTTGTAAGAAAGCTAAAATCTTTTGCTTATCACCTGAAATCATAGCACCATCACGATGTGGTTTAATTTTAATTTTATATTTAGTTGCTGCGAATTTAACATCTTTAGCAGAACCATCCCAATTAATATCTAATTCAGCTTTACCTTTTCCGCCTTTAAGCTTTTTGCCTTCTTTAACTGATTCAGCTGGTTCATTATCGCCGTCCCAACCTTTATCAATAGCATCAAAGAAATCTTTCTTTTTCTTGCCTTCTAATTCTGATGGTGATGATACTCCAAATTTTTTAAGAAGAGAATTGAAGAATTTTTGGTAGGCTTCTTTGCCACCAGATGCTTCTCTAATTTGTGATAATGTTTTCATGTTTAATCGTCCTTTTTATTAAAATGATTCTCCATCATTACTTGGAGTTTTGTTAATTCTATCATAATTTCTTGATACCTTTGGTTGCTTTCCATTCGATATTCTGTATTAGCTTTTACATCCATTAGAATATTTGCTTGGGTATTCGTTATTTCTGATGCCCACCAAACTGCAGTCATAGACTGTGCAAATAATGCTACGAATAAAGCTACACCGCTATTCCGTATCCAATTTGGTAACCTTGTAGACTTATGTCTCCAAGATTCTAATTCTTTTTCTTGCCGCTTAGCTATCGCATGTAAACGTTCTAACCTATTCTCTATTTCGAGAAGTTTTGTGTCAGTATCCATTTCTTATCCCGAAATTGAGTTGCTATGGATGTATTTATACATCTACCAATTTTCAATATGAGGAATATACTCAGCCATAGCATGGTCGCTAAAATTATCAACTTTACCTTGTTTTAGTCCACCCCACATACCTTTCATACGATCATTAAACCTTTTCCAATTATTTGATTTACCACTATCATCAATAGTACCATCGTGTCTAATGTACATTAATGTACCATCATGTCTATAACCCATAATCCTTAAAGGTACTCTTGTTACTATATCATTATTATTTTGCCATCTATAATGATTTATTTTTAAAGCTTTAACGTATGTTGGCCAACCAACACGTGGTGAACCGTATGTAAATAAGCATTCAACTTCAGGGAAGTCATAATTAAGAGCACATCTACTAGCCATAATAGTAGCCATTGCAGCACCTAAACTATGTCCACAAAACCATAAACGTTTCTTTACCTTAATTATATCAACAGATACTTGAGGCCAAAGTTCATCTACTTCAGCTTTAAAGCCTCTATGAACTCGACTTACTGTTTCTGATTTGACTGGAAATGCTTTCAGATCTGCTTTGAGATCGTTAAATTCCGTAGGCTCTGTACCACGACAAGCAACTATAACATCAGTCTTATTCTCAAACCTATATGCTTGAGCTCCACCTATATCATAAAATTTTGTTTTAGTAAAACCATGTGCCTTAGCAAGCTTCTTTACATCGGCTTCATCACCATATGCTTCAGCTGCAAGTTTAGCAAAAAGGAGACTTTTCTCCTTTAAATTCATTTCAAGTATGCTCATTACATAGCTCCCCAATCTTGCCATGCTTTATATGCACCCCAAGCTATTGCAGCGATTGCAACAAACTTAAGCATTGATGTTGCGAATAATGCAACTAGGCCAATTCCTATTAACCCTAAATTACTTCCCATATTATTCTCCTCTCTAATTTTAATTAAGTTATAAGTGTTAATACTAACAGCTCTTGAACTATACTTTCTTTGTAACCAAGAGTCCATTTTAACACTTATCTTCTAAATTGTTTAAACGTTCTTCCAATGATTCAATCTTTGCAGCAATCTTTGGATTAACTTTTTTCCAAGCATCTTCATCTTGATTTAACCAAGTCCAACCATACTTGTCCCTAAAATAATCTACTGTAGCATCAATCTTTCCATAACCCCATAAACCTATGCGGGTATCTTTAATATAAAATAAACAAGCAGCACCTAACATCGCTCCTGCTATACTTGTATAAATCCATAAAGTATCTTCAAACATCTTCTTCTCCTGTTTTGCCGGTGCATATACCATCTTTTAATGATTCAAATGCTTTTCCTAATTCTTTCCTATATACTTCTTTCATAAATTTGTCATGCTTTATTACATCTTCTAAATTTTCTAAATCTGGTGCTGGGTAAGTCTTACTTGGACCCTGTTCCATGATTGTTTCTCCTTAAAAATAGATTTAATATCTTCGTACTAAATCGTGATTAATTTTAGCTAACAGGACTTCTTCAGTCTCAACCCTGTCAGGATCAGGTAGACATACATCTACCGGACAAACTTCTACACATTGAGGTGTATCAAAATGACCAACACATTCAGTGCATAAATCTCCGTCTATAACATAAATCTCACTATATTTTGGATGCCCTATCTTATAGTCTCCACCAAAATATATTGCTTCATTAGGGCATTCCGGCACACATACATCGCAATTGATACATTCATCTGTTATTAATAAACTCATTTTTAATTCTACGCTATTGCTATATTCTATTTATAAATAATCGGCCTTTGTATTGTCAAAAAAGTATAAATATAGTTATGAATATATAGGAGATTGACTTGGACGGTATATTAGATTTAATAGCAGAAGTAGGTTTCCCTATTGTGGGGGCAGGAGCAGCAGGATATTTTGTTTATTTAACACTTAATTTTATATTAGATGGGGTGTTAGATGATATTAAACAACAAAGAATGTTTGCTCAAGCCTTAGACAATAGGGTTAAAACGATGAACAGTGAGTTAATTCGAATCGATGTAAAGATGTGTCAGGCATTTAATATAAGACCAGACGTTGATCGTATCGCCCGAGCCGATGGTAAGACTGATGCAAGGAGAGATTAATGAATAATAAATGGATATGGATTGCCCTTGGCATAGTAGTTGTAGTAGCACTCATGGTATGGGGTGTTAGTCAGACTATGTGTCACGAAGCTATCTGCTAATGTTATCTGACATTGAAAAGAGTACTATGACATGGCGATGGGCTGCCTTGTCCATCTATCTCTTGATTTGTTTTTATGATTTTATGTTCGTGCCGATATGGTATGGGCTAAATAGACCAGACATTACGCAGTTCATGGAGATAATAGAATCTACAGAACATGTGTTAGTACAAATGGAATTGATGCAGAAACTTACAGGTCAACATTCACCATTCACACTTATGGGAGGTGGATTATTTCACTTGGCATTTGGTGCGATTTTAACAGGTAGTGCAGTAGGAATGGGCAAGAATTAATTATGGATGAGATAGTAGTAGAACAAGGAACCACTATAGGTTCATTAATTAGTGATTATGGTTTTCCCATTATTGCTGCTTTGGCAATGGGATATTTTATATATTTCATATGGACATGGGTATCTACAAAAGTAGATCCAGTTATTGGTGATAGCCACATGACTTTGATTGCATTAATTGATAGGGTTAGAATGTTGGATAATGATTTGATTAGGCTTAATGCTAAATTGGATATGATATTACAGGAGAGAGAAAAACGTGCTAAAGATAATAGGAATACTACTTATAACATTGACGACGATTTGCCAGGCTAGTGAGTTAACCTTTGGCTATAAGAATCCTTCTTTCAGTGGTGTAGGTTGGTCAACACATGCATTATCTATTGCTCAAATAGAATTTAATAGAGCAGAAGGAGTAAAAGACGATGCAACAGCTGCAGAAAAAGCAGCTGCTAGAGCAGAATCAAATACAACCCTTGCTAAGTTTGTGACGAATGTTGAGAGTCGTATATTTGCAAATTTATCCAAACAAATGGTTGATAATATGTTTGGTACTAATTGTGATGAAGACCCAGATACAGTCGCAATTGAATGTCCGCCTGATGGTCAAGCAACTCTACCTGATGGTTCAATTGTTAAATGGGTAAGAGATGATACATTAGAAACGATTACATTAACAGTGATTGATGCAGCTGGTGGTATAACACAATTGATTGTACCAATAGGTGATTTTAAATTTTAAATAGGTTATGAATATGGAATATTTAGCAGTGGCGTTATTATCGTGCTTAGTCGGCGCGTGTGGGATGAATCAAAAGACTGAAGCAATAAAAGGTGATATGCCGTTTATAGAAGGTACACCAACAAAAGTATTATTACAAGAAATACCTGATTTGATAAACATGCCAACAGATGGTGAAGGCAATCCAGTAAAGATTACAGTTGCTGTTTATAAATTCCCTGATGTTACAGGACAGAGAAAACAGGTTGGGTTATCGACAGCAGTTTCACAAGGAGCTGATGTTTGGGTTATACAAGCATTGATGGCGGTAAGCAAAGGTGATTGGTTTACAGTTGTTGAGAGAGCGAGTTTAGATAATGTAGTTAAAGAACGACAACTAATAAGAAGTACAAGAGAATTATATGATGGTGCGACCGGAGTAGATTCATTACAACCTATGTTATTTGCTGGGTTGATATTAGAAGGTGGCATTGTTGGTTATGATACTAATACGACTTCTGGTGGTGCTGGTATGAGGTATCTTGGTTTAGGCGTAGGAGAAGAATACAGAACGGACCAAGTAACAGTATCATTAAGACTCGTTGGAGTACAAACAGGAGAGATTTTACTAACTGTACAAGTCTCAAAAACAATTGCAAGTACAAGTAATGGTGCTGATGTATTTAGATTTTTAGATTTAGGTACAAAAGCATTAGAGATAGAATCTGGTAATGCAGCTAACGAACCAGTAAACTATGCGATTCGCACTGCTATTGAATATGCAGTCTTACAAATGGTACATGAAGGTAAAGAATTAGGCCTTTGGGAATGGCAATTACCAGTCATTGAAGCAGATAAAAATATAAATATAATAGATTCTAGTATACCACTTGATGAATGGGCAAAACATCCAATCGAATTAAAACAACAAGGAGAGTAATTTGAGATTTTTAACTTTCTTTATTATGCTAATGATGAGCTTGTCAGCGATGGCAGTAAATAAGATTTATGTAACACAGGCAGGAGCTTCATTAGTGTTTGATGTGTTACAAGATGGCGATGGAAATATGATCGGCAATAGCACAACCGCGTCTACTGCTAGCGGTTCAGCAACGAACTTTAATATCGACCAAGTCGGTAATAGTAATATAATCACTTTTGATATTCATGGTGATAGCTTTACCGGTGTGTGGAGTACAACAGGTAACAGTAACGATATTGATTTTAATTGTGATTCGGCTGATGCTACTTCAGGATGTGATAGTGTTAATGCTGTAATAACCTTTGCTGGTAACTCACAAAATATTGATATTGATGTAGGTCTTACCTCGTCAAAGTCTGGTGACAATGCCGATATTGATATTGTCGGTGCCTCAGGTACAGACAGTACTGTTGTCGCAGCTACAATTGATGGTACAAGTGCAATATTAAGATTAACAATTGATGGTGATTCAAATAACTATTTAATTAACATTGATGACAACGGAGATGTCAATGGTCATACTTTAATTATGACACAAACTGGTATCACAGCCGATGTTGATGTAGTTCAATCAGGCAACTATGACAACATAGCAACAGTAACAACAACTGGTACTTCACAAAACATTGATATTAATCAGACTGCTGGTGGTTCAATAACAGCAACGACTACTGGAAGTGCTGCTGATGCTGTTAAGACAGTAAATATTAATCAAACAGGTCACGCAGTATTCAACACAGATGGAACCATTCTTGGACAAACTTCATCTGGTTTAGCTGGTGCTGGTGGTACATATGATATTGACCAAACATCAACTGGTACTATCAACTTAGACGTTAATGGTGCTTCAGCAAATGTCAGTATAGAACAAACAAGTACAGGTACAGTTCACATAGATGCAGCAGGCTCGGCTTTCACAGCTGATATCGATCAAGACAATGCAAGTACAATTTCATTACACCACGATGGTGCGAGTGCAGACTATGTTATCTTACAGACCGGTGGAAGTGGTGATATATTAACCTTAACAGTAAATGGTGCTTCGGCTAATGTAGATATAATCCAAAGGGATTAATGTGAGACTCTTTATTATATTATGGTGCTTAACAACTTCATCATTTGCAGCTGGTATAATCGGTGATATTATATTACAAACCGGTAATGCTGTTATTGAACAAGATGGTGAAGATGTTAAAGCTGAAGATGATTTAGATATATTTCAGTATAATACTGTTAAGACTGGTAAGGGTAAAGTTGCCATTGGGTTTATTGATGATACAAGAGTAGATGTAACTGAACATTCTAAATTAATTATTGATGAATTTGTTTATGACCCTAACACTAAAAAAGGTTCACTATCACTTAAAGCCGCTCTCGGCACAATACGATATGCATCTGGTCAGATTGCAAAAACAAGCCCAACCGAAGTACAAATAAAAACACCGACCGCAACGATTGGTGTTCGTGGTACAGACTTTACGATGACAGTAGATGAGATTGGTTCTTCAACTATTATTCTATTACCATCATGTGATACAAACGGTTTTTGTTTTGTAGGTGAAATAACAGTTGAGTCTGATGCTGGTCAGGTTATTATGAATACAGCTTTCCAAGCAACTACTGTAGATACAATTAGTAGTAAGCCATTGCCACCTGTTATTTTAAGTTTAGAAGAAAACTTCATTACTAATTTATTAATTATATCACAACCAAGAGAAATTGCAGAGGCAGAACGAGAAGAAGAATTTCAAAAGACTGCTACTGCCCTCGATGTTGATTTATTAGCATTTGATGAATTAGACAAATCAATGGAAGACTATATTAAAGAATTAGAGGAAGAGGATAAGTTAGAACAACTTGATAGAAATTTTTTAGATCAAAACTTTTTAGGTAATATTTTAGACCAATTAAACATACAGTTAGCATTACAATTGGGTGATAAGCTTGATAAGAAGAAAGCAAAGGGTGATATAGTATTAGGCACAGATAAAGAAACAGGAATCACAATATTAGATGAGGACCCAGAATGGTATTGGCATAGGGAAGCTGCAAGTGGAAGTGTTGTAGAATTAAGACTCGAACAAGCAGGTAGTTATATAATGAATATACAACAGGGCGATTTTGAACTTATAGATTTTGAATTAGGAGGAACAGAGAGTGAAATCACTATTATTCAAAATTAGCTTTATACTCCTTATAGTATTTTCACTTAATGTGATTGCTGAAGATGTTTTAATTATACATCAAAGCTTTGGTAACACACATATTAAATGGAAAAATAGATTAGAGGCTGCTGGTCATACAGTAACAAGTGGAACATCTGTACCAAGCAGTTT
>Ga0206683_10001868_pt1 | contig 14377 bp, 8 predicted proteins | sample M280m12015metaG_FD_155483 | JGI IMG/M metagenome (GOLD analysis project Ga0206683, IMG submission 155483) | Ammonia-oxidizing marine archaeal communities from Monterey Bay, California, United States - M2 80m 12015 | ecosystem: Environmental > Aquatic > Marine > Intertidal zone | place: USA...
GGCTGATGGAGCACTTGGTTGTAATCTATATTGACCTAAGCCATAGTTATCTGCACTAGATGTTAAAAACGTCAAAGCTGTTGCAATAAGATGTGAATCTAAATCACTATTTGATGATTCTCTAATTCCCTCTAACGTTGAGTCCCATTTTAGTGGACGTACATAATCTTCTGTTTCAGTACCGTTATATTGAAAAAATGTTGATGTAGTGCTATATGTGTCAGTACCAACCGGATGTGCACCAGGACCAGATTGACGTCGGGTATCTACAAAGGTTCCAATAGCAGTTGTTCCTGAAGGAATAGTTCCTCCTGTTAATCCTACACTTCCTGTATTAGTATCGCTAGATTGAAACTCATCAAGAATTCTCCATGCATGAGTAAAAATCTTGTTATCAGAAATTTCAATAAGCGACTTTGGTGTAGTGCTACCGTTTACTATTAGTGGTCTAGACATGAATTATATATCCTATGGGAATACGCGAGTGCCAGAAACGTTATATACATTAAGTGTAGGAGCAGCTACAACTGTGGTAGCAATACTAATTGAACCTAAGTTAGACATTGTGGCAGTACCAGTACAATCACCTGTTAGTGTAATTGTAGGATCGTTAACATCAAAGTTTAGTTTGCCATTATCATCATCATATGTTACATTAATACCAGATTCAGTATTAGTAGGATTGACCATAGATCCAACGATATCTTGTACATTTTCAGTAAAGTCATCAATATTTGCTGTTGTATGATTATGAGAGTCATCTGCAACCGTTGTAGTAATAGTAACGTTACCAAGGTTTGACATAGTAGCAGAACCAGTAACGTCTCCACTTAATGTAATTACCGGGTCAGCAGTAAGAGCAAAGTCTAGTGTTCCGTCACCGTCCTGATATGTCACGGATAAACCTGTTTCAGTATTACCGGTGACCATTGCGCCAACAATATCTTGCACCGCTTCACTACTTAGTGTAGTAGCGATACTAACATCACCGAGATTAGTCATGGTAGCAGAACCAGTGGTATCACCAGTTAAAGTGATAGTTGGGTCATTAACATCAAAGTCAACTGTTCCATCGCCATCTTGATATGTTACGCTAATACCTGATTCAGTGTTACCAGAGAACATTGCTCCAGCAGTATCTTCAATAAATTCTTGAAGTCCAGTAATATTTCCTGTTGTATGAGAGTGAGCATTGTTCGCAATAGCTAATGTAATTTTACCTGTCGCATCGTTATATACTGCAGATATACCACCAGATTCAGCATTACTAGTGAACATTGCACCTACAAGGTCTTGAGACCATTCAGAAAATGTATATCCATCAGCATCAAATACTAACTCCGATCCAATTGTAAGATCACCAGATATTTCATTTGCGCCCTGAAGATCTAGTCCAACAGTAATAGCTGTAACACCGCCGGCTCCACCGCCTGCACGCAAATAACGTGTATCAGTATCTTCACCACTATACCGTAGAGTAGTAGCATTAGCAGAACCTTGTACGTCAAACTTATATGTACCAGGTGCTTTACCTACACCAACGTTACCATTAGCAGCACTTACTGTTATTCGAGTTATATCAGATGCGCCTGTTTTAATAAGCATATTATCTGAACCAGAAGAGATACCTAAGTCATCTAATGTTAATAGTCCAGTTAAATCACCTACACCGTCACGTCTAACATATTCTGTGTTTAGAGTAGATACACTACTTGCTGCAAATAGATTATTAAGAGCAGTAATAATATTTGTATCATCTCCGTCATAATCATCTGCCATGTCACCGCCGATTTCGGTCTGTGCGTCATCAGCAGTTACTTTTAATTCGTTAATAGCTGCAGTTAAATCGTTTGCAGTTGTATTAAGTGACATGTTACCAATGTCAGATTCATGCTCATTAATAGCACCTGTTAGAGTAGATGAAGCGGTATCAAGTGCATCATTACCTTGTTTAGCATCAAGCTCATTAATAGCTGCAGTTACATTAGTACCAGTTGTTGTAAGAGACATTGTACCAAGATCTGCTTCATGCTCATTGATTGCATCGGCAAGAGTTGTTGCAGTAGTATTTAAAGTCTGAGTAGTTTCTACAAAATCTTGTACTAGTTTAAATTCAGAAGCAAGTGTAGCTGCAGGAGTACCAGCGATTGTAGCAGTATCGATATTACCGCCGGTCTGGCCAGTAACCGTAATAGTAGCATCGTTGACTGTATCTACACCGCCGAGATCAGATCCTTTAATAAGAATAGTATCACTATTAGCATACCCAGATCCAGCTTGTGTAACTGTAACTCCATATGTTCCAGCAGTATTTGTTACAGTAAATGTAGCAGCAGATCCTACAAAGTCATTAGCATTAATACCATTAAGTCCAGTAAAAGTTGTAGTAGCATTGTTAGTAACAGTACTACTTACATCTCCGAGTTGACTACCAATCTCATTTGTTTTAATACGCCACTCGTTAAACGTATTAGTATTTTGAATCTTAACAATGGCCATTTACATTCTCTCTAATAGTTGTTTTAAGATGCCTTTTATTTCTTGCACCTCAGATTGTAACTCTTCTATTTTATTTTCTTTTTCGAGAAACCTTTGTCTGGCCTCCCGTGCTTGCTGCGCAGCAGATCTATTCTTATTTATAATAGCACCAGAGCGAGAATCCCGGTATAATCCAGGATTCCCTTCTACAGGTATATGTATTTGCTTACTCATTATACAAGTGCTATCGCTCTGAGTGCTTGCCCTTGTGGTACAAAGGCAGGGTTTTCTGATTTCATAACGATCTTAAGTGCAAAAGCTTTAAAATCTTCACTTGGATCAATTGACCATTCTACCTCTTTAAACTCTTCTACATCACTTACTGGAATAGGACTATTAGGAGAAGCAAGGGTCCAAGATGTAGCTTCGATGGCCGTTTCATCTTCAGCAGATTTATAGTAAACATCAAACTCAGTATTGTTAGGTTTTGCAACGTCAATAAACACTTTAAGAGTTGACGAAGCTTCGTCAAGCAATACTGTTTTTGTCACGTACTTAGCTAATGCCGAACCAGTATCAGCTGTATTTTCTGCTACATAATCAGCGACCACATTAAATCCAGCAGTTGCTGATCCAACTGGTCGATCAATACGGTTACCAATAGTAAATACCGTTGCACGCTCAAGATCAACTGCCGGGGATAAATTAGCCCTAGTAGACGTAAACGCTCCTCTTACAAACATTGTAGGAGAACTTTTATTATCGCTAGTAGCAATTACTCTAGTAGTATCAGTATACATGGTTTCATTTGGAATGATTGGACTAAACGCTGTATCTAATACGTATGGAGTACGTGCTGTTTCAGTAAGTCCTAAACCAGATGATGTCTTTGCAGACCAAGTAATGTTTGTATTGCTTACAAGTACCTGTTGTATATTCGCTTGGAATGCTTGGAATGCACGGTTATCAGTTGCGACAACTGTTCCTGCACCACCAATACCTGTTGTTCCAGCAGTGGTTGATACTGTAATTGTATAAGAGTCTTGCTCAACATTATCTACTACATGAGTAGCATTCAATTCACCAGCTGGAATACCATGTACTGTACCTTCAACTCCACTAATAGTAACGCTTGAGTTAACGCTCGCATGTTTAAAGAATCCATGGTCATCATGGTATACTCTAACCTGATTAGACCCTGATGTCATGCGTAGTGCATCATATCTAAGCTGTACTTTTTCTGGTTCATCATTCTTAAGAACTAGATTAGCAGTCGCTCCAGTAGTAAAGTTAGCGCGATGAATCTTAAACTTAAGATCTGCGTTTTGATCAGCTGTCCATGTAGAAGCGTTTTGAGACTTAAACATAACACCAGCATATGGCTGTTTATTGATCTTAACACCAGAAGTATCATCTTCTCCCATTACGGCATGCCATACTTTATACTTATTTGTATTAGCAAGAACAACAATACAGTATTCCACATTCTCTTGTAAGAATACCGGGGATTCAAATACAAACGATGTTGCTGTAGCACCGGTTGCTGAGGTATTAACATCGGCAGCGTCTTTAACTACTTCACCAAAAGGAGCAATCCTAGGTGATGGGAAACCATTTGACATTTCACGAATCTGAACAGTGACAGGAATATTATCATCTTTTTCACCGAAGAAGATATCAGCTTGAGTAATATAAGCTCCGCCTACTTCGTCGATCAAGAATGATTGAGCTAGTGGATCCCACCAACCTTCTTGCGTACGTGTACGTGTATTTGTAATGATTCTATTACCAGTTACATTTGATTGTTCAACGCGTGGTATTCTAGTTGATAAGAATACTTCTTCAACATTATCGATTAAGCCTCTTGCAGTATATGTTGCTTGTGCTTCTGTTGTGTTATTATTTGCGTTAGTCGCAGAATCAGTAAGTCTAAATACTCGAGACCCAGTATTAAAGCGTCTAGCTGCATGGTTAGGAATAAAGAACGATCCTGTTACTTTACCGGTACCATCAGTGATTAGAGCTCCAGCAGTACCAGGATGCGATGTAATATTATTTAATCCAGTAACCACACTTGTATTATTATCTGACCAAAGCGTATAAGCTTCTTCTTTAACAAAGTCAGCGACATTAACACCATCAAAGAAAGCATACACTTGAGTATTTGGTTTCATTCGAGTTGCGCTAAATGAAATTTGTCGAGACCGAATGAATGGAGCAATATCGATAGATACTACTCTATCACCCTGTGATTCAACTTGAGTTGACCATGCCAATGCTGTAGTTGTTCCTACACGTGTTTGATTTTCTGTTGTAGTAGAAGTAATTGTTCTAAATTGACGCAAACCACCGCCACCTCCGAGACTCTGTTCTCGTGTCTGTATCCAGTTTCCTGTTTGAGTCTGAGTTCCAGTCCATTGTGTTTGCCAGTTATTCCATACAGTACCAAATGAAGTTGTTTCATTAATTTGTTGGAGCATAGCTTCCGAAACACCGGCGTTATCAATTGTAACACTGGGGCGTCGGCGAGTATCTCTCCACTCATCAGATGATGGTGAAAGATCTACAGAACCCTGCCATGTAAATACATCATATGGGTTAACATTAATAAGAGACGAGGCCTGTGGCTGATTAACTAAATCGGCATTACTATATGGTAATGTAACTAAGTCTCCAGTTTTTTGTATGCCAGAAGAACTACTTGCATCATAACGTAAACGTGTTGCTTCTTGAACAAACTGCGGACGTAGAATGCCGTCATCAGGATCAATGGCTGCTCTATAATCAGGCGATTTTACATCGGCAACATTATAAGACTTAAATGAGTCTACAACAAATCCGTTCTTAAAGCGCTGCAATGCACCAGTTGAGTCAACAATTTGACGGCCTGATGCTTCTTTTTCAAGGAATGAAAGAGATGTATAATATTCTAGAGTATTAACTCGACGTTCAATCTTACCAATATCACGCATTGTATAGCGCTTATTATCAAGAATAGTAATTTGTACTTCATCAGGAGTAAGAGTATAAGCTGGTACTAATAGATGATAAAGAACCATTGCATCTTTCGGATCATCTGGCAATTCAGGATTTAGACCTGATACACCTTCGATAACTCCAAATTCACCGTTCTTATCTAAGAATACTTTATCCCTACGATTCAGATAATATTGTACATCTGTTGTAAATGTAGTTGCAGGCTCTGGCACAAGTTTAGTAACAGCTCCTGTACCACTAAAGTTATTACCAGCATCTGATACTCTTGGTCGGAAGTCAATAGCAGAACGAAGTTCTACAACTTCACCTGTTGATTTAACCGTATAAGATGGAATATCCTCATATGTTACTGTATTGCCATCATCATCTGTCAAACCAGAATATGAATCAACTGAGAAGAAGTCGCCCGTACCATCGTGAGTAAAGAATTCATACTTAATAAGGAGACGTCCAGTAGGAACAAAGTTTGTTTCAGGTTTAATAGTAATCTTTGAGATACCGTAGAAGTTATCCTTTTGACCATTGTCAAAGTCATAATATTCTTTTACATCTGTATTTGTATCAGCTGCATCGGTACTAAAATCAGCTGACATATAAACAGCTAGTAGACGATATCCATCAGCCTTACCCAGTTGTAAATCACCTGCTTCAATTGTTGCTTGGTTAGTAAATGCTACCTGATGAATATTTTGAGAACCGTTACTTGTTAATGATTTAGAATCATGATCAAGGGTTTTCTTTACGCCAGCAATTAATTCTACTGACTCACCATTATATGATGTTAAACCTGAAATATCAACTGACTGGCTATTACCTGAGATAGAGATATCTCCTGAACCTAAGGTAACAATCGTACCATTAGATGATCCAGAAGTAACAGCAAGAATCCAGTTGTCTGTATCGAATGGTTCGAATAATTCAGTAGATCCTGACGTAGTAAATGTAGCTTCCCCAGCAGATACTGTATCTGCACCAAACTTTTTATTTGAAAAATACACATAGTTAAAATCGCCAGTACCATCATCGCATGTTTTAACACGGTTGAACGGTAAGGCAAATACCATAGTATTTCTAGATGGCTCATTAAGAACTGCTTTAGAATTTACAAGAGTAACATTACCACTGAATCCAGAAGATTGAATAGATTTGACAGCAGTAAATGATTGTGAAGCATTCATCTCAATATCGAAAAGGTATACTTTAAAATCAGTTCCATCTTTTTCGATACTGCGTACGCGGGCAAAACCAATAGTAGAGCCACCGCCTGAAGCTGCAGACTTAAGATTAACTTGTCCGAATGTTGTAGTATCAGGAAGACCAGTTACTGTAGAAGCAGTTAGTCTTACAAAATTACCAATAACAGAAGATACAGAAGCACCTTCAAACAATGCCGCTTCACGAGATTTATTTACTGAAAGATTTGTGGTAGATAGCGTTTCAATTTCGTAACCACGAACATAAGCTTTTGATGGCTCAATGGCAGCAACTAATTTGGTTGCATCTCCTGGAGTATTTACATCAGTATCTTCTTTCATTGAAACTTTAAAAGGTCGTACTGTATAATCACCTGATTCATCAAATGTACGACGAGCTAGTGTATCCTCGATTACATTATAATCAGATTCACGTACTTGCTTTTGAATTTTACCGTTAACAACACGAAGTAGTAGTAAGAAGTTATCAATAGTAGAAGCAAAGTTAGCTTGAGTTTTTAATTCTGTTTTGATTGAATATCGATGTGCACCAGGAGCAGCATAGTTAGGTGTTCCTGTTGCATTATCGTTTAGTGTAGAATCTTCTGCTGAAGTTGTTACTGCTTCAGTAATTTCTAAACCTACATCAAATGATACGTTATTAGTATACTTAGAAAGGAGTAATGTTGAGCCTTTAACGACAACAAAGTGACCTCTGATAAAGTAAATACCTTCTTCAACTTGAACTAATGCGCCATAACCAGTAGGAGTAGTTGTTCCTACTGTTGCAGTTATTGTGCCATCATCATATGAAGATGTCGTATTATTCCATACTTGCTCTGTAAGAGAGTCTGAAGCAGAAAATGTTTTATCAGTATTAGTTGCCCCATTTGAATTTTGATAAACAACATAAAGCGTATCAGGATCTGATCCAGTTGCAGCGACTGCAGCAATAACTTTAGCACGTAATCCATCAGCATTTTTAAAATGCTTTCCGACTATACTATCAGTAACTGCGGTAGATACTGCAGATAGTTTAACATAGTCCGCATAGTTATTATATGCGTTACCACCAGGAATTACAAGTGAACCCTCTTTGAACATATGGTTACCAAACTGTGTAACCTGATTTTGCAGTATTGACTGGAGCTGTGTTAGCTCCCGGGCCTGTACAGCAATCCCTGGACGAAAGAGTACTTTATGATATTTTTCCTGAGGCGTAAGAGTATCAGCTCCTGCCTGTTGGAAATCATCGTAGTATGGATCTACGTTAAACTTAATTGCCATTATTATTTTTCCTTAGAATTCAAGTACTAGTTTTACTGTTTCGATTTGGTCATCAGCTCTATTAACCGCAGTACGATTTTCGAGGAAGACAACTTCTCCTGAATCGTGTTCTACACCGGGGTTACCTACAGCAGTTACATTTCGTGCAGTATTACTAGTACCATCGATTTTAACGTTATCGCTTGTAGTAAATGCAGTAAACCCTGAAGTTTCATCTTGATGATAATATAAAATGCCATTTGTTGCATCATAGTCATCAATGATACCTTTTGCTCCAGTAGAGCTACCAACAATTACTGAGTCATTTGTAAATTCACCAGCTGCAGGAGGACCTGATAGTGTCAAGCTATATGTTGCTCGCAATGAACCGGCAGATGCCACTGTAGTTGTTCCATAGTTAAATGGATTACGAACCAAACCTAACTGACGGAATTCATTTCCAGTAATAAATGTATCGTTCTCATCACCTGTTAATGATTGGTTAATAGTGATATAATGCGCACGAAGATCTTGGCGAGGATCATATCCAAATCCGTTTCTAGGACCTAAGATTGCTCGGGCTGTTGCACCAGAACCAGAACCGTCAGAAGCAATTGTTACCTTTGCTTTAGTATATCCAGAACCTGGATTACTTATAAGAACATTTGTAATAACTCCACCTGCTACAATAACATTTGCATCAGATACAGTTGCACCTGTACCGTCTCCATTAATAGTAACAGTAAAGTTATCCGAAGCAGCGTAGCCCGTACCGCCTGCAGTAATTTTAATATTATAAATTGCACCATCAATTGCAGCTTGTTTTACAGCCCATTGATCTTGAAGGGCCTGAGCTGAAGCAGCACCAGGATCAGAAGCAATATCCTCGGTAGGAATAAATGCTGATGTTAAGAATTTATTTGCAGCTGTTGTTGATAGCGTGTACAAGTATTTCCAAATATAACCATCAGATGCAGTATTATCAATAACTCCAGCAACAGTAACACCTGTATTATCTGGGTTAGTAGTTGATGCACCAGGACCAGCTTTAATGCAAAGCATGATATGATTGTTATCTGTAATTACATAGAATTTCTTAGATTCTAGTGTAGCATCACGGTCATCATATTCTGCATACGTCGTACCAGAAATCCACTGATAACGAGGAGCAGCAAACTGCAAATCGGTAGTAGCTAATTTCTTAAGCGATGTCATATTTTGCCATACATTAGTAGTATGAGAATATGTGTTGTCGAAAGGCGCATCGGGTGTACTGTCATCCGTCCACGCTGATGAACGGCCAACAAACAAATAATAATTGTTCGCTGCCGCTTCAATGTCAGCTACAAACTGCTTAGCAGCTCTTAGCCTAAAGTTTTGGGTTACAATGGCGGCCATTGATTTTGACTCCTATTAAATGTCTGATATAGTAATTTCCGCAGTCGCGTTTATATCTATTGTTTTATTTATAGCCTCAGAAATGGTGTAATTCGCAAAGTTCGAATTTGGATTAGGTAACAAGAACTTTAAATCTTCTAAGTATTGCTTCGGCCCTATTTTGTTTTGTTGTCGTGTATTATCATTTATAATTTGTTCAGTAAAGTATACTGTTGCTAAATCAGCAGTATAACCAAGATCTGAACTGACAACACCATGACCAGTGCGAGTTGCAATTGCCTGAGCATTGATCTCTACTGGAGGTATAATAATTGGAACTGGAAGTCCAGCACCAAGTTGTAAGCCAGGCTGATCGAAAGGCATGGTAGTGCCCGCTTGACTTTTTTCAAGTATCTCAATGAAGAGAAGAATCTCACCAAAGAAAATAAATCCAGCTGGGTGTACCAACCGGTTAAATGCGTTTTTCCACTGGTCAATGTTTGCACCAGTTTTAAGAATATATGAGAACTTTTGATACTTAAACGAATCTTGAATTCTCTTATCATCAGATACAAATGACCTTGAAGTTGATCCTGAACCTGAACGGTATACTTTAACTACATCTCCGTCTGATAATGCAGGAGTAAATGTAAGTTTATACGCCAATGTTTGTGTGACACTATCCTCATCTTCTGGATCGTCACCACTGTATGTTCTAAAGTATGTACTAGACTTCCACGTATTATTAAGTACGCCATTTACAAACACAATAGGCGTGTTATATAATAGCCAAAAGTTATTATCATCCTGGCCAAATACTTCTGATGTTGTTCCAGAGACAGTAAATGTATTTGTTGGTTGATAGCTACCAGGGTTTGCTTTTACATCATCTGCAAAATCTGTCCATGGGTTATCTGACGGAATAAACATATCTTCTTTTGGAAAATATATTTCTACTTCGTCATTAAACAACAGGTTAAAAAATGATACGATAGAATCTGGAGTACCACGAGACTGATAGAAATCAACAAGCTTAGTATAAAATAGTCTAGGATCGGCGGCAAAAGAACGAGGTATAGAGATACCAATCTCTTGTTGTAGGTTTGTTAAAAACTGTTCTTCAACAAGATCGATATCCCGCTGATCTGCTATGCGGTTTACATAATGCGATGCACGATTTTCTGAAACTAGATAGTCATTAAATAATTCTAAAAACTCAATAAAATCAGGATACGTCTGATTAATATGTTCCGGAACTAAATCTGGAATCAGCGATGATATACTGACTTTATGTGAGTCATTATTGACGTAATGTTCGTCCATTATTCATGCCTTGAAGTTGTTGAATAGTTAACACCAGCTGATGTACCACCAGTAATCATTGTATCTACTTCACCTGTAATTACACAATCGTCAACAAGAATAGTTAGCAATTCATTACGTTTAGGTGCAAGATCGTTTGAATCCGGATCTGCAGTAATTTCTATATAGGTTCCTGTAAATGAACTAATACTCGCTGTAAACGATAGCTTACCAGAAGTAACATCAATTGTACCAGCATTATTTTCAATAACAGTTTCTGTTAGTCCACTGCCCTTTACAATTTGAAGTCTACGCTCACCTTCGTCATTAACACGATCACGAAGCGTACAGCCAGTATTTCCGTTATGTACAAACTCTGTTGATTTTATAATTTGCTCATTTGATTGAGTATTATATATTGGAGATGAGAATATAACATCGTATTTAGTTTCGGCTGATGTTATTGGTATAATGCGCTTTTTCATTTTAACTCTTACAATAGAGTTAAGTATTGCAACGCTCGATGCATCAATTTTACTAATCACGTTTGAATATCTAAACACGCCGTCAAATCGTTTTAGCTGATCGTTATTGTATGTACGAATAACTTCTCGTGCTTGTTCTTCAAGAGCATCAGCAGATAATGCGGTAACGTTAGGATTATATTTAAAGAATACATCCATATAAATGTAAGTATACTTAGGATCAACGATTTCTGGAGTAATAGAAACAACATTCTTTGGTTTTAAATACTGAGAAATAATTAATGTCTTATCAGCTTCTGTTACAACTTCTGCATCTTTTGGTTTAATAGAGATATAAACTTTACCATAATCTGGAGGATCATTGTCTTCTCCACCCCAGACAGTAATAGCATCGATGTTAGCATAGTTATTCTGAATAATTGTTTTATAATCATCTGGGGTAACAGCGCGGTTCTGAGAAACAAATGATAATGGAGCATTAAATTTAATTGACTCAACATCTTCTTTTGTAGATCCACCTTGTGCTTTTTGATTGACAGTAAGTGTTACATCAGTATTACCCTGAATAGTTCCAGATAAAGCAAATACTGAAGCACCATTGGCTGCATCATTATCAGTTACCAAAGTTTCAAGCTGAACGATATTACCATTATCTAATCTTTGACCAAGAACACCATCACCAAATTTTACTTCATAAACACCGGTTCTACTTTCCTCAAGAAAATATACCTTTGAAGTAGATGTAACTTCTGTAACATTGACAACAGATTCATATGTTTCTTGTGCAGTATTCGTGTCCGAAGCTTGGACCTTTACAGTAAGCTCAGATGTAACAGCATTACTAAAAGGTATTAAATAAGCTTCAGCTGAATCTCTATCAAATACATATTCAGTATTTTTATATGAACCCTGAAGAATTCTTACATTACTGAAGATATATTCTCCATTTGCATCTATAGTTGTAGTTAGTGTCTGATCGTTAACAAACTTATATGATACACCGTCAATAGTAGAAGTAAATACTGTACCTTTATTCATAGTCAAGGGAAGATAAGTGCTATCATCTGACAATACACCTGTTGGATTATTTACCTTTACATCAATATATGCTACAGCAGGATATGATGATCGTGGTGTGTATCCAAGCATCTTAGCATGCGATACAACAGAAGGTCGCAATCTAGCAGAATCTAAAAATGTTTCGTTGATAGCAAAATTGGCATTAATTGCATTATAGTGTGTGACATATGCCATAACATCAAGAAGCGAACTAAGAGCAGAACCTTCAAAGTTATAATCTTGAAAGGTATCTTGTTCTGTCATAAATGTTTTTAGATCGGCTTTGATTGTATCAAAGTCCATTTCCGAAACTTTAAGTCGATTAGTATCAGTCATTTATCTGAGCCTCTCAATGATGAATTCTATGTCTGTAGTTAAATTTTCTGGTGACAATATTTGTACTTCTAGTCTTAAGTGTAATGCATTGCGTTCAGATAAATCTTCGATTTCTATATTTAAAACTTTTACTCTTGGTTCATAGTTTCTAAGTGTGTTAACAATTCTCTGATTCATTTCAGCTTCTACGATAGGATCAAAGTTTTCAAATAGAAACTCTGTTAGTGAACCGCCAAAATCAGGATCAAAAAACTTCTCTCCACGTCTTGTAAGTAAGATATTACGTACGGACTGCTTTACGGCTTCAACATCACGTTTAATAGGAACATCTTTTGTTACTGGATGTTTCTTAAACACAAAGTCGAAGTCAGAGTACGGTTTCGTACGAGCCCTAATATTTGAATCTACTGTTGCCATACTTCTATTTATACCTTAATTCGCGGAGACTGTGCCAGCTCCGGCAGTTAATGTGATACCACAACCATATGCATCACCAACTCTTGCAAGCGCCTTACTATTAACAAACACGTTCGGTGAGCCAGCTGATAATGTAGTTACATGCGGCACACATCCTGCAGCTGGTGGTACAGCAGGATGCGAAGTGTTTGTATCAGTAACTCTATGCGCAGCGAGACTTTCAATGAATACATCTCCTGATGCGCTATCTGCAGCAGGTACTACTCCGCATTCATGCACCGATACAGGATCTGTTGTTCTACACGCTTTGGGCATTATGCCATAATACCTCGTAACCATGATGGAGCATTAGCAGATCTACCGCCTGAACCCCAATATTTTGCAGATGCTAGCGCAACAGTATTACCTGGAGAGATATCAACATGCATGCCAACTCCACCCATATAACCTGAACCAGCACCAATTGATAATGCCCCGGCTGCTTTTGCTGCAGCTGCAAAGTCCGATGCTTCGGCTACATTGTTTACCATCGATAAACGACTTCCATTCTTATACAACCAAATATCTGCAGCATAACCATCATCATGCCTATGAGAACCAACTGTTCCCGTAGTTTCATCTTGTCCACCTGAGAAAATAACAACGTCAAGACCAGCCGAGTTTGCTGCTGATTGTAATATGTTTTCAAGTGCAGGAACAAGTTTTAGTCTACGAGTTGCCGCAGAGTTTCTATATGTTACAGTACCACCGCTGGCACCATCAACAACAGTTCCATCTGTTGCTGGATTTACATTAGAAGGAGCAACAGGTGTAGATGTTTGAGCTTGCGATGATTGATCTTTACGAGGTATTGTTACGCCTTGTGAGGTCTGTTGAGAATAAGATGTATTGCCATCAGGCTCAACTACAGAATATAGTGGAGATACTAGTTGTACATCATTATCATTATTCTCAGAAATATCAGGTTTAAATGCAGCAGTCTCGTCATCGCTATAATCAAGGAAAGATGCTGGTGTTGCAGAAGCACCTGACTTATTAAGATCGATAGTAGAACCAACAAGATCCATAGCACCAATAGAAGATATTTTAAATGTACCTGTCGCTGCTATATCGATATCTCCCTTCGAAGACATTTTAATATTACCTGAACTATGAATATCTAACAGTCCATCTGTTTTTACATTGATATTACCTTGCGAGTCATGAAACGAATTACCAAATGTTTTTGTATATAAGTTGCCTTCGACTGTTGTATACATATTAGCTTTTGTCTCTGCAGTGATATTACCAAATGATGATAGCGTTGTAGTACCTTCTACTAACGCAGTTAGGTTACCACCAACATTTATATTAGCATTATCAGTTACATTAATTTCAAGCTTTTGTGATGAATTAAAATGTTTACCACTATGTACTACCATAGAGCCATCAGGATGTATTTCAATAAAGGCTCCCGTGCGGTGGTAC
>Ga0206683_10001869_pt1 | contig 14368 bp, 8 predicted proteins | sample M280m12015metaG_FD_155483 | JGI IMG/M metagenome (GOLD analysis project Ga0206683, IMG submission 155483) | Ammonia-oxidizing marine archaeal communities from Monterey Bay, California, United States - M2 80m 12015 | ecosystem: Environmental > Aquatic > Marine > Intertidal zone | place: USA...
ATCTAGAATTGTCACCTCTGGAACAGCAACCTCAAATGGTCAATTATTAGATCCAGGAATGGATGGTTGTTCGATAGATCGAGCCCCATCTAATACAGGTCAACGTGTGTACGCCATTGGTCGTTCAGGTCAAACTACTGGACTAAATCGAGTTGACAGATTGGACAATACTGGTCTTATTGTTAGTGGATTTGATGAATTAGCTGGATTAGCTAGTGGAAGAATTCTTGAAATTATTTCTAATGACACTCATGTATGGGCAGTTTCAGCAATGTCTTCAGGAGATTACTTTGGTTCTTCTATTCTCCAAGGTCAAATTCTAGCCAATGGTTCTGTTCGTTGGGAGTTTGGATATAACTTCCAAGATGATATAGTAAACGAAATCAAATTAGATGGTGAAAAACTTTGGGTAGCAACCGCAGGTAGGGGACTGAAATATATTGATTTACAACAACGTAGGATTTTCTCTACAGCATCAGCATTACACTCTCAGATGGACGGAATGGTCATTGAAAATGATGGAACAATGTATGTTGGCCTAATGGGAAGAAGTGGGTCTGCAGCAGGATTCCAAACTTTCGACACTGGAGCTATTAATTGGGGCCATGGGAGCCTCTTAGCAGGACTTCCAAGTAATACTGTGCGTGACTTCCTAGAATATGGAGATCATATCTTAATTGCCACACATGGAGGCATAGGGATGTGGAATACTACTAGAGATGATTGGGATGATCCCATCACAACCATTGATGGTTTACCATCCTCAATTATCGAACACCTATCTTCCATATCTAGTCCGATTCAAGGAAACGGCACCATCCTTGCAGGAGGTGTTGCAGGTCTGACTGTTTTGCATCAGTCTAATTTGTCAATAATTAAAACACTAGACATAAATGATGGATTAATGGGAAATTCAGTTAGTGGTATCACTTATGCTGCACCAACATCTAGAGTCATACAGAATCCTGATGGAAGTAATTCGACTATTTACCACGATGCGGCGATTTTCATTTCTCACAATGGACAAGGTGTTTCTCGGCCAGGAGCAGTTGCTTGGGATTTAGCTATGGATTCTTTGAATGGAACATACAATATTGATATGATTCCAAGTAATGATGTTCGAGCAATCGCTGCTGATGATTGGGGAGTTCATATTGCCACAGATACTACACCATTGGTTCATTGGAATGGAAGTAAAATGCAGATAGAGACAGGGGTCGGACAAAATTCTCTCCAAGCATGGCCTCCATTTGAAATTCTATCTGACGGAACACACTTGGTTGTATTGAGCGATGGTGGATTAGATGTCCTAGATGTAGATGGACTACACAACGTTATTTCTAGTAAGGAAGAAATGAACATACAAACAGGATATCTAGATAATTCAGGACTATACATACTTAGTAATGATGGTTTACATGTCTTTGACTCAGTAATTTCACTGATAGAAGATGCACGTGTCCAACAACGTCGATCTTCTCCTCTGACGTTACTGTACGAAGGGAGAAGTTGGGACGTCACAGAAACCACACACCCAGGGATGTCTACAGTCTTGGTTCAACCAGATAATCCGATAGAAATTGACAATGTTTCTGTAACTACAGCTCCGGGAAGAGTTCCCCTACATACAGGATCAATGACAATGATTGCACCTCAAGCGGGTAGCTGGTTATGGGCAAGATCAACATCACTGAATTACTCTGGTGTTTGGGATATGGCTGCTACCAATGGAGGTATTCAACAGGCTTTCCAGTCTGCAATTGATGCAATTGGCCCTGGCTCTGATTCAGCAATTCTACATTTGCAGATGCAGTCACCAACCGATGGCTCTATTCAAGTTAGGATAACTTATGACTGGGAGCGTCTAGAGGTACCTACAATATTGAATTCACTAGAAGACAGACCTAATGATGGAGGAGGTGTGCTAACTGCATCTTGGTTACCTGCAGATGATGCCGCTTGGAATGCATATCGACTATATGTTTGGGACTCTACTGATAACCCTCTTTGGGAACCAGAGAGAGAAGACCTATCTTCAATGTCGACATATATTAGATCTAATTTCTGGTCTCAAACAGAAACGACAATTGATAGGGCCGATTATGCGGGTCAAGTTGTTTCTTTACAAGATGATAGAATGTATAGAGCGGCAATCTCAATTGAGTATGCAGATGGAACTCTCGGAGTTCCAATCACATATCCACTAAACGCTACTCCAACTGATGAGATTCCTGCACCACCTGAGTGGTTAGTTGTTGAGCCAATCGAAGGAGGGACTCCTGGGACAGTTAGTGCTGAATGGGAATCTTGTAAAGAACTGGATCCTGATAAAACAATAATTTGGGCTGTCCAACAAGAAATAAATAACGCCATAGGTTTGACAAATGGATTCGACTTCCAATGGAGTACTGGAAATTCAACCATTCTTCAATTACAAGGAGGAGTTCCTTACTGGTTCGCTGCAGTTTGTGTCGATGAAGCAGGTCAAATGGATGTCGAAAATGCAACTATTGTAGGACCAATAGTTACAGCGGGAGGACTAAATGATGGAATTCCTCCCTCCCCTGTAACTGGAACTGAAGCCGTTGATGTGCCCGATGATGAGGGAGGTCGATTGAATGTTTCATGGAATAAAAATTTAGAAGAAGATTGTACGTATTACTCGATATTTATTCTACCAGCCTCTGGGTTCCAACCCCCCTCTATCGTCGAGGGATGGCCAATTTCGGCTTACACGAATGATTGTGAAACAACATCTCTAATAATTGACTCAATTGGCAATAATTCACTTTTTGATGGAATTACTTATTGGATTGGTGTTGTTGCCTTTGACGATTGGGGGAATGCTGATTTAGACAATGTGTTAGTAGTCGAAGCAACACCTCAGAGTAACATAAATGGAACTGGAATTGCACCCGATCGGGTTCTTGGAATAGATGCGTGGGATCATCCAAGTGATGATGGTACTGCAATTGACATACGCTGGAATCGCTCATCAGCAGAAGACTTCGATTTCTACACGGTTTGGGTTTCAGAATATCCCCTTACAAATGTTACCGAAATATGGAGTCTATGCCAAGAGTCCCCTACATCTTGTGGACTAGTTACTATTGATCAAAGACAATTTGGTGCTAACTTCCAGTTAGAACTCATGATTACTAAGGCAATTTATGGTAATAGTATTGACTCGCTCAAAGTTGAAAACATACAACCTATGATTCCTCTCTATGTGACTGTTACAATACATGACATATCAGGTAACGCACATTTGAACCAACTTCGTGAACACATGGTTCTAGTTACTCCTATTGACAATCGAGGTGACGTTTCACCACCTGAGAGGCTGTTGTCTCCTATTCTCTCTGATAGACCAAATGATGTAGGAGATGGAATGTTTGTTGATTTCAAACCAAGCGAAGCATCCGACATTGCAGAGTATAGAATATATGCAGTGATTGATACGCCTGTCCTGCTTGATAGAATTGAAGATTTATCTCCTGCACTGATTATTAATCGAGAAGAACAGTTACCCGTTCTGCTAACTGAATTCTCTAATCATGGAACTGATGAATCACAACCTCTAGTGCCTAATCGAAGAATCTACGTTGCTGTTGTTGCTGTCGATTCTTCAGGTAACGCATGGACAAATAATCTTGCTTCATCTTGGATTGAACTGACTGACGAACAATCATCTGATCCGTGCCCTGAATGCCCTGATGTTAGTGGAATTAGGGCGAACTGGGACGCTGCAGGAATGCTAATTGAAATCACATGGGATAATGCAGAAGACCCTTTCTATAGTACATACTATGCCTTCGTCAGTAACAATTCTTTCGATGATACTAGAAATGCTACATTAGTCAAATCAGGTATGCGTGACACAATACTAATTCTAAGTGAATTTGAGGATAATGCTTTGATTCGAGAAGAAACATATTGGATTGAAATTGTAACTTACAATGGTGATGTTCACACATTCCATGCAGACCCAATAGAGATACCTCCGTGGTCTGAAGACAGTTTTGGAACAAATCCAGGAGGTGAACCTTCATCCAGCGAATCATGGTATGAGAAAATCATCTCTGGTGAGCTAAACATGATGGTCGCATTAATTTCAGTAATCATGCTCCTTTTTAGTGCAATCCTTTTCATTAAACCAAAGCAAGATTCTACTCCTGCTCCTTGGGAAATGGGGGCTCTAGAAGTTGAAATGGAAGAACAGCAAGAGCGAGAAGCTGCTGGACTCAGCGATGATGAAGACTTTGGCATTGATGAATTAGAAATTGACAGAGGACTAGTAGCCTCGGCTCGCAATGGTAGTGATTCTAAATCAACTGGTGATGATTTCTATGTCGCTACTGCCGCGACTGCCGGCAGTGAGATTGAAGAAGAATTGAATGAAACATCTAGTCCTGATGCTCAGGTTATTGACGAGTTACTGGGGGACTCTGAAGAGGAACTGAGTATTGACGATCTTGGAGATTTAGTTGACAGCCTTGATAATGAAGATATAGACACATCCTTCCTTGACGAAATGCTCTAACCGATACATAGACATTGAAGCCAAGACCCCTATCGCGTATTATGTCAGGTGCAGTTGACCCTCGCTCAGCGGTTTGGTCAGCAACGGGCTGGGATGGAAAGAAATCTCTAATGGCAGCTGATATGCACTTCGCTAGAATACAACGTCATGCTAAGATTCTCGGAATTGACATCCCTACTAACTTCTCAAGCAAAGTTTTCTCGATGCTAGATGATTTAGAGCATCCAGGTGATGCCAACCTTAGTGAAGATCAAGCAGCCTTCCTAGTTTCTTTAGGAGTTAAAAGAAATGGCGAAATATTCGTTGAGCCATTTGTCCTAAACACATATCCTGAGAATCCTTTAGCGACAATATCTCTAACCGCTCCTAATTGGAAACAACCTATTAGAGGCACAAAACACGGAGACTGGGGGCCACATAAAGAAGCGCGAATAACAGCGATTGAGAATGGCGCGGACCTTGCTCTCTTGTTCGAGAATGATATTCTTGTAGATGGAGACCGTTGTGCTCCCTTACTTCTTGACCATGATGGTGTTGCCTATCATCCCAAGCATAGTGACGGAGCACTTGACTCTTTGACAATAGAACAAATCCGTCCTGGGTTGGAAGCCGCAGGAATTCCAGTAAGGTCAGCAAAACTCACCTTAAGCATGATATTGCGTTCCGCAGAAATGATAGTTTGTGGGAGCGGAATGGGTATTCGTGCAATAGGAACTATTGATGACCGAAAAATAGGGAACCCTCAGGGAAGGCTTTTCCAAGCCGCGCGAGAGTCTTGGTTGCAGAGACTGGATTGTGCTTGGATGAGTGCCAGTGATTGGAGATGATAGAATGAAGGTGAATAGACTCCTGTTTGAGAATACTCATTCTAATCCATTGGTGGCATTAACATCTCGAGACATTGAATTGAGTAAGGATCAGATGCTACTCCATTCAGGCGGACCGGTTACAGATTTGTCACAAAAATCATTCCTACCGGCACTGGATAGTGTTCGCTTTCTATTCTTTGAGCCACATGATGAAAACCTCCCAACCATTGGCTCCCCTCTTGCTGGAGAAATCACTCTAGGAAATTCACCTCCTCTAATTTTGACAAAACAGAGTTTACAGAGAGGGCGCTGGGTTACAGATAAGGAATTTCGGCCTCACACTTTGGAAGAAGCTCTGGATATAATTTCAAGATTTGAGATTCAAATCGAAGAAAATAATCTACAGATTACACCTGGTGGATTCGCAGGTATACTGGGATATGATCTTGGTAGATGGTCGAATGATGTTCGCCTCAAGCACACGCCTGCACCCGGAACTCTGCTAGGTGTTCTCTGGCGTACAGATGCTTGGTGGGTTCATGAACGTCAGACTGACGAATTGCATCTGATTGCTCTTGAAGGACATTCTTGGTTAGAACAAGGTCTGCCTGAATTACCTCCAATAATGCCTTCACAAAAACTCAATCCTAGGGTTCCTGAGAGTGAGAGTGACTCTGAACATGCAAGGAAAGTAGAGAAGATTCGCGATTCAATTCGTGGAGGTCATTTATACCAAGTAAACTACGGAAGATTATGGAAAGGAGAAATGGAAGGTACTCCTTGGGAAACTTTCCTTAGGATGACGCAGACCAACCCCGCACCTTTTGCCTCATGGATGCATGTTGCTGACCACGGTTGGTCTGTTGCATCGGCTTCGCCTGAGCGGCTAATCAAAATTGAAGATAATACTGTTTCAACTAGGCCAATAAAAGGAACACGGGCTAGAGGTTCAAGTGAAGAAGAAGACCTAGCATTACGCATTGAAATGGCATCATCAACAAAAGAAATGGCAGAACATCTGATGCTAGTCGACCTTGAACGTCATGACCTCTCGAGAGTATGTAAGGATGGAACGGTAAGATGGTCTGATTGCAGAGTAGAAGCTCTAGCAAATGTCCAACATCTAGTTTCAGGAGTTGAAGGAGAACTTTGTGATTCATCTAATGCAGGAATGGCTCTCTCATCTCTATTCCCTGGTGGCTCGATTACTGGTTGCCCAAAATTAGTTACTATGGCGGCTATAGATGAGTTAGAAGAAGCACCAAGAAGTGCTTGGACCGGTTCAATTGGTCACATAAATTTCTCCGCTGGACAGGCTGATTGGAATATTTTGATTCGAACAATGGAAGCCCACAGCGGGCCAATTGAATGGTTTGCGACAGTACAAGCAGGAGGTGGAGTTGTCTTTGATTCATCACCTGCTGCAGAGGTTGAGGAAGCACGATGGAAGGCTGCAGCAGTAGCCGAAGCAACTTGGGGTTTCAAAACTGGATTCAATTCTGGAGAATTGCCTGAGAGAGAAGTTGGTATACTTCCTCTACCGATAGTTGAGGGAACTCTAGGGAAAATTTCACCTAAAGAGATAGAGTTTAATGAAAAATTCAACAATTCTAGAGTTCTTCTAGTGGATAACCTAGATTCATTTACTAACAACATTGCTGAGATATTACATAGACAAGGAGCTAATGTATCGGTTGTTGAGGGACGTCCAGTAAATGAGGATAATTCTGCATCTACTGTTGATAAGTGGTTGAGAAAATATCGACCGACTCATATTATTCTCGGGCCCGGGCCATCTAGGCCAGAGATGTCTCCGAGGACGATGGAAATCGCAAAAAGAGCAATTGAAGGAACATTAACCAACGAAGGTTTCCATATTCCACTATTAGGATGGTGCTTGGGTCATCAAGCCATTGGCATAGCGGCTGGATGGAATTTGGTGCAGTCTCCACTTGGAGCCGTTCATGGAGTTCCTTCATTAATCCACCATGATGGATCGGGACTGTACGAGGAACTTGAGCCAGAAATTGTTCTCATGAGGTACAATAGCCTAGTTCTTGAATCCACTAACACAATCCTATATGCCAATGCTTGGGATCATACAAATCAACTAATCATGGGGCTACACCATAGAACTCTTCCAATTCATGGAGTGCAGTTCCATCCCGAGTCTGTTGGCAGTCCAGATGGAATCACCTTACTCACCTCATTCTTATCTTTGCCAGCAATGAAGGTGCAACCTGTCCATGACTCTCAGCAAGCGCGGCAACCGTAGCGTTGAAGGAGCATCAATGGGTGGCGAGAGCGAACCACCATGCCATCCTGTCGCATGTGCAAGCAGAACTATCCTAACTCTCAGTTCGTCAACGGCATTGGACCACTTAGTCTAGTATGCGTCCGTTGTGCTAATGAGAATGATATGCTTGCAGAGGGGAAAACTACTACACTCTATTCTGATGAGTTGGTTAAGGCACGCTCAACTCTCTTTGCTCGTCGATATCGAGCATGGGCATTCCTAGTAGCGGGTTGGCTACTTTACCTTACATTAGGAGCAGGTATCGAATTATGGTCGAATATTTTTCTAACGATCTTGATTTTAGGCACCCTATCTACTCCAGTCTTACATTTCCTAAATACTACCAAATTCCAAGCAGAACTTGCAAAATTAACTCCTTAATGAGTGGAAATCGTATTTAATCAATCTCGGGAACTCTTGATATAGCCCCATAGGGGCTGGAAATTTAGAGGGAACAGTGGGTTCCCTATGAAAGCCCGTGAGATTGAATGCATAATAAAGGAGGAACAAACGAAGTAAAACAGGACATCCACAAGAACCACAATAGGTCCGCAGTAATGCGTTCTTTGAGGTCGTGGATGGTATTATTCAGGTTGTTCCCAAAAAGCATCAATCACTCCCGGATTCAATCGCTTGTAGCAGGTCAGCGCGAGCATTCTACCGGAAAGAGAGAACGGCGGGTTCTCTGAACTGATTTTTGGAAGTGAAAAGAAAATGCAGAAAACAAAGAATACGAGCATGCTAATTGCGCTGCTCCTCGTTTTGATGGCTGGTTCCGTTGGTGTAAACGCTGACGGTTCTGACCCACTCGACCCCTCTGATGGAGGGGCTGATTGGGACGGAGACGGCCTAACAAATGCAGAGGAAACAGCAGCTGGAACAGACCCAACAAACCCTGACACCGACAATGACGGACTGCCAGATGGTTGGGAAGTTGCCTATGGACTGAATCCAAATTCGGCTGGAGATGCTAACGCAGACCCAGATGGAGATGGATTGACTAACTATGAGGAATATAACTCAGGTACCAACCCAAATTCAGCTGACACCGATGGTGACGGCCAGAATGACGGCGATGATCCGTTCCCGAACGATCCGGCTAACGGATCGATGTCGGATTCGGATGGCGATGGAATACCTGATGCGTATGACCCAGATTTTGGTGATCATAATGGTGAATCGGACTCCCAAGGTGGAGGCGAATCTGACCAAGAAGGTCAAGGCCAAGGTCAAGGCCAAGGTCAAGGCCAAGGTCAAGGCCAAGGTCAAGGCCAAGGTCAAGGCCAAGGTCAAGGCCAAGGTCAAGGTCAAGGTCAAGGTCAAGGACAAGGTCAAGGCCAAGGTCAAGGCCAAGGTCAAGGACAAGGTCAAGGACAAGGTCAAGGCCAAGGTCAAGGCCAAGGTCAAGGACAAGGTCAAGGCCAAGGTCAAGGCGAAGGTCAAGGCCAAGGCGAAGGCCAAGGTCAAGGTGAAGGACAGCAAGGTCAAGGACAAGATCAAGGATCTCAGTCAGGCCAAGATGGACAGCAAGGCAGTGGTCAGCAAGGTGGAGAACAATCCAACCAGCAAGACAACGGCCAAGGTCAACAGCAGGGCGGAGAACAATCCGGCCAGCAAGGAGACCAGCAAAGCCAAGACCAGAATGGTAACAACCAAAATGGTCAGAACCAGCAGCAGCAAGGCCAGACCCAGGATACAAACCAGGGTCAACAGGGCCAGCAAACTGATCAGCAGCAAAGCCAGCAGCTCGACAACCAAGACCAGAACGGCGATAACGACAACGATGGCGATGGTATCCCAGACGACCTGGACTTCGATGATGACCAGGACGGCATCCCGGACAACCAGGATGAATTCCCTGAGGACCACGACAACGATGGCATCAATGACGCAGAGGATGATGATGATGATAACGACGGCATAGACGACCGCGAGGAAGTCAATGACGGCGACCCTGATTCAAACATCTATGATCACGACAATGATGGCGTCCACGACAGCATCGACTTTGACATCGACAACGATGGCATCGATAACTGGAACGACGTTGGACCGAACGGTGAGGATTATCGCCGTGACCATGACAACGACGGAATGGACGATGGCGTCGACACCGACGACGATAACGACGGCATCCTAGATGTTGACGAAATCGACGGTGCAATCGGCCTCTGGAGGTATGACCACGACAACGATGGTCTAACCGACAGAACCGATACTGACGACGACAACGACGGACTCTCCGACTGGTTCGAGCAGAACGATGGCTGGGATAATACCGGCCAGTTCGATCACGACAACGACGGCATCCCAGATTATATGGATGACGACGACGACGCTGATGGAATCCTCGATGAGGATGAAAACAGCGGAGTCCTGTGATACAGGTGACTTTGGTCAATATTGCTCAGGCCCGCAGCCGTCTGCTGACGTCAAGCGGTGACAGGTTCCCTAGGGGCGATTTAGTCCCTGGGCGAACCGCCCCAATCAAAAATCGAATAATGTCGGTTGACTATCTGATTTCAATCGATTAGAATTTGCTAACCTATCGAGTGCACGCTGCAATCTGCCATCAGAGAAACCATATTCTCCTTGTAAGAAATCTCGTAAATCCTTCTCAACTGCTCGTCCTGACTCGGGCAAAGGTTCAGGATGAACGGGGTGATTGAGAAACAATCCTCTAATCGTCTCAATATCTTCTGGAACTTCAAATCCCTTGAATTCGGCCACAGCTTCGATATTACCATGATTCTGAATTAGTTTCAGGCCAGTCTTTGGTCCAATTCCTCTGATTCCAGGGTGAAAATCAGTTCCAATCATTATTGCGAGGTCGACTAACTGCTCATGAGTAATTCCATGATTATCTAGTAATTCCTGAAGAACTACTTTTTCTGCAGTCATGAGACGGCCAAACTTTCTTCGTCCATGACTAGTAAGATTGCGTATCATTACCGGTGAGCCGTAAAGTAAGGTATCCCAATCTTGACTGGCTACTGCTGCAACCTCGCCATTTGCACAACGTACCGCTCCTGCTCCTTCTGCTTCCATGGGAGCCTCTACCCAAACAAGGCCTAGACAATCGAAGAGGCGTTTGGTTTCAGCAACCATATCACGTGTGTATTCAGCGGTCTGGGGTCCAAGTTTCTTGGCTAATGTCATGTCTCCGGATTCGACCGCTGCCTCCCATTTTGCTGCAGCTTCGACCTTTCGGTCTTTGCGACCAATTAGAGTATCTCTCTTTAGATCATGAGGACGGCCATCGAAGACAAAGACCGGATCGATTCCATTCTCAAGTAGGAAAGTCGCTCTATCTAGGAATCCCATTAGATGAGCCACTGGTTTTCCGTCAAAGGAAAGCGGTTTTCCATCCTGACCTACTAGACTCGTAATGAATTGGTAAGCATTGAGGAATACATCGACAGCAACACGCTGTCCTGATAGTTCCGACAACTCAAGTGGATGAGCGGTTGCTAAGTCACGTAAATTACAGCCCAGACTACTTCCCCCCTCGCGCGCGTTATCGAGTGGTATGAGTCGAGTCCTTTAGGGTTGAAGTCGCGCGCCGGAGCAACGGAGGAATCGCATTGACTGCATTGACCCTTATCGGAAGCGGCTGGCATCCAGCCTTATTTCGCTCTGAGGCCGAGGCTCTGGTAGGGCCGGTTGGCTTCATCCATCCAAGGGTAGTTGTCACGGAATTGGACTCTCCTAATGCTATGATTCGTCTCTTACGTTCTGCTCTCATTGATGATGTTCTTCTCAATGCTGAATACTCTGCTGCATTATCTGTTGAAGAAATTGGCGAAAAAATCGCTAAATGGGCTACTGAGAATCTGCCAAAAGGTAGTTTTGCTATCCGAACACGTACTCTCGGGACTGGTGTTTCGGATATTTCAAAATCTGCAATCGCACAAGATTCGGGTGGGAGAATTAGTAGTGAAAATAATACTGTCAATCTAGATTCACCAGAACACGAAATTGTTGTTATTCTGGCAGGGAACGAAGATCCTTCTAATCACCCCGACCCTCTAGGAAATTCTGAACCTGTAATTATCTGGGGGCTAAGAGAAAAAGAATGGAAACGGGCAGACTATGGAGGTCGGCGACCGATGGAAAGGCCATTCTTCCAACCAGTATCCCTTGAACCTAGATTAGCTCGATTACTAATTTCACTAGGTCATCGTACTGATTTTACTCCAACTACAATCATTGATCCGTTCTGTGGAACTGGCGGGATAGCTATTGAAGGTGTTTTGAGTGGCCTGAATGTACTCGCTTCGGACCTAGACCCCAGAATGGTTAGTGGAACAGAAGAGAATTTGCAATGGGCAAGCAGAAGTGAAAAATCTGCAGCATGGGATGTTCAAGTCACAGGAGTTGGGATGATTCCAGATGTATGGGGTAAAATTAGTGGGGCTGTATTTGCATTTGACCCCCCATATGGGCGTAATGCATGGAAATCAGATGATGGCGTTCAATTGTTGCTTAGAGCCTGTTCTGCTGCTAAAACAATTGATGACACGGGCTCGCTGTGTACGCTTCTTCCAACTGACCCTACTATATTCGACAATAATTCAAACGAATCTTTAGATCCAATTGTAATGGGAGTTTCTTGGTCTGAATTAGCCAATCAAATAATTGACAGAGGTTGGAATCCAGTGCTGACTGCACCCATCAAAGTGCACCGTTCACTAGCTAGGTTACTAGTTGTCTGCCACCCGTCGCATTGAAAATGGGTGGGCTGTCGTCATCGGCTGGGCGATTGGTGTAGTCTGGATATCATCTGGCGCTTCGGACGCTAGGACACGGGTTCGAATCCTGTATCGCCCACCACAATCTACAATGTAATCATCCACATTTCCATACCATCGAAGAAGTATTGGACTGCGGTTGTGACAATTAGTAAACCCATTACACGGGTAATGACTCTAGTACTATTTTCTCCAATTGAATTTTTCATACTTGAGGCAATGAAAAACATAGACAGAGATAGTGCCATCACAATGAAAATTGCCAAGGAGACGGTCGCGATACCATATGTAGTTCCCATGAGAATTACAAGCGTAATTGAACCAGGACCTGCTAACATTGGCATACCGAGAGGGACTAAACCAAAATCAACTGAATCGTTTACTTCTATCTCCCCTCCTGTCGAAACTGGGATGACTTTTCTAGAGGGTTTCTGACCTTCTTTTAGCATATTCATTCCAACTATACCAAGCATCAGTCCTCCAGCAACTCGAAGGCTGTATAACTCAACACCTAGATGTCCGAGTAGACCTTCTCCAGCCACTAAGAAAGTGAGCAATACAAGACTTGCAAAGACACAGGCTCGAGTAGCAACTGATTGTAGTTCCTTTTTGTCTAAATCATGACCCATGCCGAGAAAGAGAGCAATCGAAGCAGGTGGATCGATGATCACAATTAGCGGGGCGAGAACTAGGGAGAAGGCAAACAAATCCATGGGCGGGCGCGATTGCATGACCTATTTGAATATGACAGGATGAATAGTTCAGGTTAGTGAACGAATCTAGGAATCGTATTGGTTCATTTCTGCAGGATTATCGCTAAGATATTGGACAAACTCATACTCATTATCATCGTGGTCAAAGAAGTAGTATCGATGCCTAAATGGATGGTCGAGATAAGTTGAGCCTTCTCTATATCCAGCATTTCTCAAGCGCCGAGCAACTTCTGCTGCATCCTCAACCACGAAGCCCAAATGATTCACTCCAGGGTGGATATATGGTTGATGTGGTCCTTTTTCAGTAGCTCCTCTATCCTCAATACAAAGATAGGAATCATCTGTACCAACATGAACCCAGCGTCTCGCTTTCTCGCCTTCTCCTCCTCCCCTGATACGTAATTCAGGCATCGCAGTCAGAAGAAAGCGGACTGATTCATCGACATCGGTCGAAGTCATGTTTAGGTGCTCAAGGTAGGGTTTCATAGTGACCGATTTGGTCTCTAATTTATTGCCTCATCGCTCTATTAATCAGAGATTATACACTAAACACTGGAATCTTTAGCAGCGCGACGTTTCTTTATCCAGCGGAATAGTAGTCTTGAGAACACCATAGAGAATGCTAGGAAAATTACTGAATACCACCATGGGTTATTCTCACTAGTGGCAATGAAATAGGTCACAATTAGAATGCCCATTCCGTAGAAGGCTCGAAAGATCGAGTAGGCAATGAATGACTTGACTAGTGGATTTGCAAGAAACCGTTGCAACCAAGTCTGCTCCGAGTCAATCTCGGTAACAGAAGACTGGCTAATTCTCTCGCCTCCAATGACTAATCTTGTCTCCGCTGACTACAATTTCTCTGAAATGTTTCAGACCAGCGGCAATCAATTCAGATTGGGAGAATACCGTTCCTTTTCCACTCAATTCAACCGGTGACTGGCATAAGTGTGCTCTGTCCACTAGACCAGCCGCCAAGAATCTCCTCCACGTGTTTGGACCACCTTCAACCAGAAGCGATTGGATTCCCCTATCGCCAAGGAAATCCAGAATGCGCGCGATTGGTATTTCACCATCATCTGCTGCTAGAACTGCGCGCGAGATGTGTTCTGCGTCCGAATCAGGTAATTCGAACGGTTCGGCGTGAATCAGTAGCGTAGGTGCCTTGCCATCGTTCAGCAATTTACAATCTGCAGGAGCTCTACCACTAGGATCAATGATAACGCGTGTTGGTGGGGTTCGTGGCCCGATGTCCG
>Ga0206683_10001871_pt1 | contig 14361 bp, 5 predicted proteins | sample M280m12015metaG_FD_155483 | JGI IMG/M metagenome (GOLD analysis project Ga0206683, IMG submission 155483) | Ammonia-oxidizing marine archaeal communities from Monterey Bay, California, United States - M2 80m 12015 | ecosystem: Environmental > Aquatic > Marine > Intertidal zone | place: USA...
GACCGGTATTTTGGAGCAGGCTGAAAAAATAAAAATTGTGATAAAAATAGCGTTGAATAGTTTATTCATTTTTTTTCCTTATTATATTTGTTTTAATAGTTGCAAACCTTATAAATAATTTTGTAAAAATTAGAAACCATGGTTGTTTAGTCCTATGTTTTCTTTACCACCACGATAGTAATATCGTCCTGTAGCGGTACGCCATTGAGCCAGCTGTCGCCCAGGTCTAACAATGTATTCTTGATGGTTTCAGGGTTTTCTTTTTTATTATTTTGGATACAGTCCATGACCGCTTCATAGCCCAGCATTTCTCCTGCAGCATTTTCTGCTTCCGGCAGTCCGTCAGACAAAAACACCATCGTATCACCGGATTCAAAGGGGTGCTCTTCTTGAGAATAGCGCTCGCCCTGAATCCCGCCTAAGGGCAGGCCAACCTGGAGAATTTCTTTTACCTGTCCTGTAGCAGAAATATGGTGATAGGCCGGGGGCATACCTGCGGATGTAAACTGTACTTCTCCATTTTTAAAATAGGACACATTCAAAGCCATGCGGTTGGTTCCTAACTCAATGTTCTTAATCACCCGGTTTAGGCGGTTGGTAATCTGGTCTGTGGGAATAGCGGGAATACCATACAGCCCCGCTTTGGTGATGCTTACCATCATGCCGGCGGTCATACCGTGGCCTGTGGCATCACCACAAACAACATACAGTGACCCGTCGTCCTGTTGGAAAAAATCGTAATAATCTCCACCAACTTCTGTGGATGTTTTGATTACTGCCGTAACATCGTATAGCGGTGTGTCTGGCATTTTCTTGGGGAGCATGTCTTCTTGAAACTGTCGGGCCAAATCCAGTTCATCTGATTTTCTGTTTTCTTCTATTTCCCGCTTGTGGGTTCTTTCGCGATATCCAACAAACCCATAAACACTAATACCCAATAAGGCCACATAAATAGTATAGGCCCACCAAGTTGCCCAGGGCGGAGGATAGACCTTAACCTGAATTTCAGCGGGGTTATCATTCCATAGCCCATCGTTATTACTTCCTGTAACTTGAAATAAGTAAGCTCCAGGTGGCAAGTTGGTATAACTTGTAAATCTACGACCACCTGCTTCAACCCATTCGGGATCGTATCCAACCATTTTATATTTATATTGATTTTTACCAGTTCTTGTATAGTTCAGGGCATTAAAATCAAAGGAGATTCCTCGATCTTTATATGATACTTCAATCAACCTAGGGGTGTCATTGTCCATTCCAAGAATGACTTTTTTACCATCTTTGTAAACCGAAGCTATATCAATTATCGCTGGATTCGGGTTTTTAAATATTTTTTCAGGTTCTAAATAATTAACACCGTTGCTGCCTCCAAAATAAATGGTGCCATCGGATGTTTTTATACCAGAATCAAATAAAAATTCGTTACTCTGTAAACCATCTTCTGCGTAGTAATACTCTTCGAAAGTTTCTTGGACAGGGTTGAATTTGCAAACACCGTTTTTAGTTGCAACCCACAGGTAGCCATCATCATCGGGAACAATTTTACAAACACTATTATCAATTAAACCTCCTTCTTTCTCGTAATATCTCTTAGACTTTTCTGTCGTTTTATCAAATCGACACATACCGGTTGGCCAGGTACCAAGCCACAGGTTATTTCGAGAATCTTCCGACATTGTTACAATCATCCCGCTGGGGATAGATGTGGAATCGTTGGGGTCATGATTAAAAGTATCAAAGGTGTAGTTGTCTACGTCTATTTTAAATAATAACCCGATGTTCGCTCCAACCCACATGATGCCCTGACTGTCTTCAAAAAATGTTTTGGGTATATAGCCATGTGTGTCTGTGGATAGTTTCTTGAGAAATTTTGCTAGTTCTAAGTCTTTTCCGCTAAAAACAGAAACGTCAGTCCCTCTGTTTATAAATATATCGGTGCCTTTAATTTTCATAGCTATGGAATTGTCATTTTGATATCCAACCCACAGGATCTCTCTACTATCAAAATAGACTTCTTCAATACCCCAGCCCCAGACAGTAGTTGATGCGTTGTTTTTATCATAAGACCACTGATTTAGAATTTTATCTGCGGTTAGGTCGTATTTTGTTATAACCCTTGTTTTGTTCTCCGTGTCCCAGCTGCTAAAATGTGCCACTGAACCAGATACGGTAAAGGCATAATTGTTTAAATTGTCTCTGAGTTTAAAATTGTTTTCTGATAATTCTTTTTTTATTGGATCAAATGTATATAGATCTGCACCATTACCAATAATTGCAGTACCATTAGGGTGCTCGCCAAAATGGCTTATATTGGGGTTCGGAAATGAGTTCTTGCGCCCTTCAGCATATGGAAGTAAACCAAATTTTTGATAGTATGGGTCATAAATGCTGACGCCCATTGTAGATGTGCTGACCCACATAGCACCGGCCTTATCTTTGTATAAATATCTTATTCTATTGCCTCTTAAGGCGTTGCTCAGCTTTCTATCCATAGTTAACCTAGACGCTGATCCTGTTTTATGGTTAAATCTTAATATTCCTTGCCCGTTGTTGCGTAACCAAATTTCATCAGCATTCATAAATTCTAAACCCTGTGGGTTAAAGGAAAAATCATCTGACTTCTCAGGATCAATATCAAAGTATTTAAACATACCCGTAGCTTTATTGAATCGGCATAGGCCCGATGGCCCATCGTTGCTTCCTATACACCATAGATAGTTTTTAGCATATGGGTCTTGAGCCATGTTTTGTAGGCCAAACTCATACTTTGTTTTGTATCTATCAATAACGCCTCTATCAACATCAAAAAGGGCCATGCCATCATTGTTAGAAATCCAAATAGTGCCATCTGTGTTTACATCAAAATCTCTAACAGAAGACTTTAGGTCTTTATCGTTTTGTATTTTTTGTATAGCCAGTTTATTTACACCCCCTGCTTTATAAACACCTATGCCCCAGTGCTCAGGATAGTCCGGGGGGGCCATTACCCATAATGCGGCTGAATATACCGCATCAGACTTAAACCGAAGTTTATAATCACCTGGCGTAAGGCTTATTTTTTGTACAGTGATCCGGTTGTTTAAATTTCCACCCGCGTATGCAGCGCTTGATGAGTCCTTGTCCCACGGTGACCACACTTTGTTGCCCTTTAAGTCTTCAATCCATCCATAATCGTATTTACCGTTTCTTGGCACCGCATATTCCCCCATCAGAATCACAAAAATGCTGTCTTTTGTGTCTAGTGAAAATTCCTGTGTTATGTTTTGAGCATTACCGGGACTGTCAATTTTTGCTATGGTGTTTTCTTTTTTTGATATGTTTTTAAGCTGATTATAAAATTCTTCTGTATATACTGGTTCACCGTGAACGGGTATATTTTTCAAGTGGTTGCCTTCTTTGTCCATTATAGTAATATAGCGATCTTTAATACCAACAATACGACTATCCGGTAACTGTCCCAAAGTCACCACGTTTCTTATGTTTGTATTTGGAATATTTAGAGGGTCAATTCTTTTGAATTCTTCTGTCTCTACATTAAGTTTATTAATCAAGCCCGCTGATGTGGCTATCCAAATATGACCGCTTCTATCTTCAAAAATAGTTCTTGGGGCGCCCTTTGAAATAGATAATTCATCATAGTGCATATATTGATAAGACTTCATCGAATAACCATCATATTTATTCAATCCATTGTCAGTACATATCCACATGTATCCTCTTGAGTCTTGGAAAACATCATAAACGGTGCTCTCTGATAAACCATCGTCTTCAACGGTAAGGTGCCTAAAATTTATATTTTCGCCTTTCATCATAACTAAGGCAAAAAAAAGCGTAAACAGTAGTGGCTTCTTCATTTCTATTAATGTCTTTTCTTTACCACAACGATAGTAATGTCGTCCTGTAGCGGCACGCCATTGAGCCAATTATCACCCAGGTCCAATAATATATTCTTGATGGTTTCAGGGTTCTTGTTTTTGTTTTTTTCGATACAGTCCATGACCGCTTCATAGCCCAGCATTTCTCCTGCAGCGTTTTCTGCTTCCGGCAGTCCGTCAGACAAAAACACCATCGTATCACCGGATTCAAAGGGGTGTTCTTCTTGAGAATATCGCTCACCTTGAATCCCCCCTAGGGGTAGGCCAACTTGGAGAATCTCTTTCACCTCTCCAGTGGTGGAGATGAAGTGGTAGGCTGGTGGCATACCTGCTGATGTAAACTGGACTTGTCCATTTTTAAAATATGAAACATTCAAAGCCATGCGGTTTGTTCCTAGTTCAATATTCTTAATCACCCGGTTTAGGCGATTGGTAATCTGGTCTGTAGGTATAGCGGGAATACCATAAAGGCCGGCTTTGGTAATGCTTACCATCATACCGGCAGTCATGCCGTGGCCTGTGGCATCGCCCGTGACCACATAAATAGAACCGTCGTCCTGTTGGAAAAAATCGTAATAATCTCCGCCAACTTCTGTGGATGTTTTAATCACAGCCGCAATATCAAAATTGGGGGTGTCGGGCATTTTCTTGGGAAGCATGTCTTCCTGAAACTGGCGAGCTAAATCTAGCTCTTCTGATTTCCTGTTTTCTTCTATTTCCCGCTTATGGGTTCTTTCGCGGTATCCAACAAACCCATAAACACCAAGACCTAATAAAGATACATAAATAGTATAGGCCCACCATGTTGCCCAGGGCGGTGGAAACACAATTAAGGCAATAGACGCGCCTTTTTCGTTCCAAACACCATCATTGTTGGAGCCTTTTACTTGGAAAGTATAATCCCCGGGCGGCAAATTGGTGTAACTGACAAAACGCCTATCTTGTGCAGAAATCCAATCAGGATCATAGCCATCCATTTTATAGGCATAGCGGTTTTTTTCTGTGCGGGTAAAGTTGAGTCCGGTAAAATCAAACGAAACACCTCGATCTCTATAGGTGATGCTCACTTGATCTGGCACTGTTTTGTTGAGCCCTAATATTTCCGGAACACCGTCTTTTTTCACCGATGTGATGGCAATTGATGGTGGTGTTGGGTTTTTGTTTATTTTTTCAGGTTTAAAATAAGTTACTCCGTTACCCCCTCCAAAATATACGGTACCGTCTGAGGCAAGAAGTGCCGCATCGGTTAGAAACTCGTTGCTCTGGAGCCCGTCTTGGGCATAATAACTTTCAAATGTTTCTTTAATGGGGTTAAAGCGGCACATGCCCCCTTTTGTGCTAATCCAAAAATACCCTTCATCGTCTTCAATAATACCCGTCACCACGCTGTTGGGTAAGCCGCCTTCGCTTTTATAGTATCTTTTAAACTTTTCTGTTTTTTGATTCAATTTGCACATGCCTCCGCCCCAAGTACCCACCCAAAGCGTACCACGGCTGTCCACGAGCATATTTACAATCATTGCGTTGCTGAGAGATTCAGGATTATTCGGGTCGTGAGAAAAATACTTTGTTTCTCCAGACTCCAAATTGATTTTAAATAAACCGCCTCCGCCCGCCCACAAAACACCTTTTTTGTCCTCTTTAATTGTTCTAATGCCATAACCATAAAGCTTTGTAGAAATTTGTTTTATTTTTTCTAGTGTCTTTTTGTCTGAATAAAGAATACTATCTAGGTTCGTATCGTTGGAAATAATATTCTCTGTTTCTGGTGGCCTTGCCGCTACGACTTGATTTCCAACCATCCACAATATCCCGCGGCTGTCTTTAAAAACATCCTGAAAAAACCCCATATTTTTCGTAAGGGAGCCTGTTTTTTTTGGGTCGTGAGCCAGTCTTTTGTTTTCACCCGTTTCTACGTTGTGGGCTATTAGTACAGCACCAACACCCTGTTGAGATGTTCCCATGTAAATTTTATTCCCGTCTACCAAAAGACCATTTATTCTGCCTGCATCGTTGCCAATGGCCTTGTTCATGTTTGTCAGCGTTCCTGTCTTGGGTTCAAACTTTTCTATAGAACCCATTGTCCCAATCCACACATCGCCATTTTTTGTTTCTACAAACTCAACTACGTTAGGGTTTGAGAGGGCGTTTTTTGTGTTGGCTGCGTGGCGGATGTGACCAAATTTTTCAAAAAAGGGATCGTATATACTAATCCCCTTTGTTCCGGTTCCCACCCACATTGCGCCGGCATTGTCTTTCAATAAGTCGCTAACACCGTCCGCTGTTATGGACTTTTGGTCTTCTTTGTTGTTTTTTAAATAAGATATATCACCTGTTTTTATGTTGACCCGGGCAAGCCCGCCTGTGTTTTTTGAAACCCATATTTCATTTTCATTTAAAAACTCTAAGCGATTAGGGTTGTTGTTTTCTACGTTTTTAGAACCACTGTAATCTGTGGTGAAATATTTGAATTTTCCCGTCATAGTGTTGAATCGATGGAGCCCTCTCGGGGATGTCATCCACAAATAGTCCTTATTAAAGGGGTCTCGAATTAGATTGTAAATAATGCTTAGTTCGGGGTTGTCTTTTGAGCCAGAGTGTTCTGCTATATAGCGCTCAACAATGCCGGAGTCTGGGTGAAATAGAGCCAGTCCCGTCCCTCCCATTGCAAGCCAAAGCGTTCCGTCTTCATTGGTCTCAAAGTTGTTTATAATTGTTTTTAGTTCTTTGTTGTCCAATGTTTTGGAAAGGTTTATGGGCGTTTTTTCTTTAGAGACATCATAAATATTAATACCCCACAGGTGTTGACTGTCTGGGGGTATAAAAAATGCCCATTGTTCCGGGCTGTGGAGGGCGTCTGACATCCACCGTAGTGTGTATGTCCCGGGGGGTAGCTCCAGCTCTTCTCCTTTTATGCGGTGTGAATAGCCGCCCCCGGCATATGCAGATGCTTTGTCTCCTTTTTTCCAAAGAGACCAAATTGTTTCTCCCTTTTCATTCATAAGCCACCCAAAATCATAAGGGTTCCCCATGCCATCGCTTTGGTCATATACGGTTTCACCGCTGCTGACTATTAGTACTTTTTTTGATGTTGAAAGTGTAAATGTGTGTGTTGAGTCCACAGAGTTTCCTGGTGTTTTAATGCCGGAGACTAGAGCGCCGCTTTTCTCCAAGGCATCTACTTTATTATAAAAACTCTGAGTGTAAGCGGAGTCTTTGGAATAGAAATATTTTCTTCCATCTGTTTTTGTGTTTATTTGTATGAGGTTACCGTCCAAACACCAAATGTTTCCGCTTGCGTCTTCTTTTATTTTTTCTAGGCCGCCGCCCAGTTGTGCGCCATGTATTTTGTAAACAGAAAGTCTTTTAAATTTTTCTGTCTCCGGGTTCAGCTTGTTGACGATTCCGTTTGCTGTGCTGGCCCAAATATTTCCCCGGCTGTCTTCAAAAATTGTACCACTCTGCCCTTGGCCGATAGATGTGGTATCATCGTGCAGGTATTGATATTGTCTAATATTGTAGCCATCGTATTTATCCAAACCGTTGTCTGTGGAGAACCACATGAACCCTTTGCTGTCCTGAAATATATCATAGACCGAGCTTTCTGAAAGGCCGTCCTTTTCCACCGTAATGTGGCGAAAGTTTATTTTTTCTTTTTCCGCTATAACTAGAGAAACACAAAGCACGGTAAGTAGCAGTTTTTTCATTTCTGTTGGTTCCCCTTCTTGACCACCACAATGGTAATATCGTCCTGATTGCGTAAATCCCCAAGCCAGGCTGAACCCAGATCCAACAAGGCCTGCTTTTGATCGTTGGCGTTTTGGTGGCCATTTGCCTTCACGCAGTCCTGTACAGCCTGGTAGCCCAGCATGTGCTCTGTTTGATTGGTTGCTTCTGGCAACCCGTCTGAGATAAAAACCAGTGAGTCACCTTGTTTAAACTCAAGATCCACGAGGCTGAACGTTTCTCCTTTGAAGCTACCTAAGGGTAATCCTTCTAAGAGGATCTCGTCTACTTCACCCGTGTCTTTGTGGTAGTGGTATGCCGGAGGCATGGCTGCTGATGTAAACTCAACTCGGTCTTTCCAAAACCTGGCTACGTTAATCGCCATTCGATTCCAGCCAAGATCAATGTTTTTGATAACCCTGTTCAACCGTTGAGCAATGTCGTTGGGCGCAATAGATGGTGGAATACCATAAAGACCGGCCTTGGTAATGCTTACCATCATGCCGGCGGTCATACCGTGGCCCGTGGCATCACCTACGACTACATATAGGCTTTCACCGTTGTCTTCTGGGAAAAAGTCATAATAGTCTCCTCCAACTTCAGATGCAGTCTGAATGGTGGCGGCAATATCTAGGCTAAGTATGTCTGGGGTTGTTTTTGGGAGCATGTCCAGCTGGAACTGGCGAGCTTCTTCCAGCTCTTCTTCCCGGTGTTGTTCTTCCATGGCTCGAGCTTGAAGCCGACGCTGGCGCTTCACATAGCCAAACACACCAAAGCCCGTTGTGGCAAAATACAGCATGTAGGCCCAAACCGTTTCCCAGGGCGCGGGTAAAATCTTTATCTTTAGAGAAGCCCCTTCTTCGTTCCACACACCATCGTTATTTGATCCCTTAACCCTAAAGGTATAGTCCCCTGGGGGCAGATTGGTGTAGCTGGCATAGCGGCGGATACCCGAATAGGTCCAGTATTCGTCATATCCATCCATCATGTAGGCATGTTCATTCCGGGATGGATCACGGTAGTCAATGGATGCAAAATTAAAAGACAGGTCTTTTTCATCATAATACACGTTGTACGTTTCTTCAGAGTTGTCGGACTTGTGAAGGGAAAAAATAGAGTCTGTTTTCAAAAACGACTCTATAATAACCGCGGGCTTGTTGGGGTTGTCTTTCAGGGTGTTGGGATTGAAATAATTAATACCAGACAGTCCGCCAAAAAACAGGGTGCCATCTTTCATTTGGGCGTTGGAAGACTGGTTATACTCAAAGTTTTGGATTCCGTCTGCCATGCCGAATTGCCTAAAACTATCTTCATTTGGATTAAATTTTATAATACCAAAGTTTGACGACATCCACATGTGGCCGAAGTTGTCTTCATAAATACTGTAAATATATGAATTGGGCAATCCTTCTTTTAGGCCGTAATGTTTAAAGTTGCCGGTGTTTATATCATATCTCGTTATGCCCTCACCATAGGTGGTAATCCAAAAAGCGCCGTCGCTTGCTTCATAAAGACTCGTTATAGATCCGTCAAATCCCGGTATTTTTTTATGAGCTGTTTCGTGATCATATAAAGTATCAACCTTAAAGGACGCGCTAGACACCTTAAGTAGCTGGTCCGTAACCCCCAGGTCTCTGTCCCAAGATTTATAAAACAGAAAAAATTTGCCATCTTTGCTTTCTGTGTTTCCCTGAATGTTAATCACGTCTTTCATGCTTTTATGTTTTTTGGCGATATCTGTCCAAATTATACTGTCCCCCAAAAAGGATACCCACCAGCTTTTTTTATTCGAAAAAATCCAAAAATGGTTTTTGCTATCTAACATAAATTGTCTTATTTGTCCTGTTTCTTTAAAAGATGCGTTAGAGCTGTCCCATGCGCTTTTAAGGTTTTGTTTGTTTTTATCAGAGACGAAAAGGTCGTAGTTGGTTCTTCCCCAAATTCGCCCATCCGCATCTTCTCGCATAAACCAGAGAGACGTGCCCCTGCCTTGGGTGGCGTTTTGAGGGGTATGGTTTTGAACTTCTTTGTTTTTTATTTTAATATGTTCTACGCCATTTCCTCGATAGACGCTACCGGCCCAGATGTCTTGGTTGCTATCTATGAATATGCCCCAAAAGTCATTAAAAGAAGTTAGAATGTCTGCTGTGGGCGAGTTTGCAATTAAATTAAATTTTTTCTTTTGTGGGTCGTGTTTCATAAGGCTGCGGGCACCGCCCAACCAGGTGGCACCGCTTCGATCTATTAAAAATGATTCTAGTTGTGAGTCTGAGAGAGACAGGGGATTTTCCGACTCTGGGCGGTGTATATCGAAATCTCCTGTCTCTGGATCAAAAATGGCTAGTCCAACGTTCCACAAAGACACCCAAACCTTGCCTTCTTTGTCTATTGCCACTTCCTTAATCGCTGTTCTGGGTCTTTTCCCTGTTTTTGGGTCCTTGGGTAGGGGAAAGTGTTGTGATGCGGTTTGTTTTTCAACATTTAAAACAATGAGACCGTTGGAGTTCCAGGTCCCCATATACCAATTTCCTTTGTCGTCTTGCTCAATATTTGTAATACTAAGACTGTCTGCAGGGAGACCAATTTCTTTTTCTATTATTTTATTATAGGGCTTGGTGTATTTGTTGGTCTCCGTGTTTAAAACAATTATTTCTCTATCGGCAAAAACTATCTCGTTTTCGTTTATAGAAAAAACATCGTTGAAAACTCTGTCTTTGATGTAGTGTTCCGCCGTAGAGTCTTCTATATACCACGTTGTTGAGTTATCTGTTCTGTTGTATTTACACAGCCCGCTACCAATCGTAGCTATATAAATATAATTTTTATGGAATAAAATCTTATCAAACCTAGCATGTCTTCTAATCTCGGGATGGTTTTCATAGAGGTCTATTTCGCCACCTATTTCTTCGTGGGGGTCAAACCACCCAAAGTTCCCATCTTGTGTTCCTAGCCAAATTATTCCGTTTTGATCTTCGTTTATGCTTCGAATCCATCCTTTTATAATCGATGTGCTATCCCCGCTTTCGCTTTCATAGTGCTTGAATTCATACCCATTGAATCGATCTAACCCGCCCTGGGTGCCTAGCCAAATATATCCACGACTATCTTGAAAAACTTCATAAGCAGTGTTTTGAGACAGACCATCATCGATGGTGAATCGTTCAAATTCTATTTGACTTGAAAAAACAATCGATAAAAAAACAGCATTGATGGTTAATGGTTTTTGAAGCATCTTTTTCCTTGTTCTTGTACTACTTGGTCTCTAGTTGTTTTTTTGTTGTTAAATATAACACATCAACATTGTCACAGGCGTTGTAAAGATACAAATATCTTCTTGGGTAAAAATACAACACACAAGATAGAACTGAAAAGATTCAATTGTGTGTTTATGCACAATTATATGATACTTTTAAATAAAGCTTATTTAATAAACTAAAATATATTATTTATATAGGCTGTGGATATGTGGAGAACAGGCACGATCAAACACATTGACTTTCTTTGTTTATAGACAAATGCCAATTCTGACTAAAGAAACACTTGATGTGGATATGTGGAAAAAGATGTGGATAATTTTTTAGATATCCAGATGTTTTTATAAAAAAACCACAAAAAACGACCCCAGAAAGGTTTTCCACCTGCGTTATTATAAAATGTGTATATCTTTGTGTAAACTAGCTCGAAGTAATTTGAATATGAAATTTTTCACGGGCACCAGATATCCACCCCTGGTACCAATCCATTTTCTTTTTATTAAGCGCCATGGACTCTACTTCGGCCCAGTGGTCTTGAAGGTTGGGCCGCCCGCCCTTTTTTAACCCACCAACCCAAAGCAAGTGAAAACCAATTGACGAGTTGATCGGAGGGCTGCAAGACCCCAACTCTATATATTTAATAGCCTGACCAATTTCTGGTACAGCATAGTTGGCAGGGTCAATCCAACCAAGGTCCCCTCCAATATCTGTTGTTGTTTTATCTGATGAGTATTTTTTTACAAGGTCTTTAAATTTTTGCAGCGTGGTGGCGGAGTCTTTAAGGGAAAAAGCCAGGTTGTAAGCGCGCTCGTTGTCGTCGTTAGTTATTTCCGGAGACATCAAAACATGTCGTACGCGAATTTTATCACCCTGTTTTTCAAGCGTTTCAAGAATATGATACCCAAACTCTGTTTCAATAGGGTCACTAATTTCCCCGAGTTCAATTGTAAACGCCGCAGTCTCGAAATTTTTAACCAAAGAGCCTCTCTTTACCCACCCAAGTTCTCCGCCGTTATTTTTTGATGGGTCAAGGGAGTGCGCTTTTGCGACGTCTGAAAAAGAAGAGTTGCCGTCAACAATTTGAGATTTTAATTCAGAAAGAAAAGATTTTGTTTTTTCTTTTGCGGCCACCCCAGGTTTTATAGGAACCTGTAGGTGTCGGACCTTGGCCATCATGGGCAAAACAGGGAGGCTGTCTTTATATGTTTTATAAAATTCTTTCACTTCCGATCTCGTAACAACAATCGCGCTTAAAAGCTGTTGTTGATAGCGCTCAGAAATCATCCGGTCTTTCATGTCGTACCAAAATTCACGCCTAAAATCTTTTATGGGTTGCCCCAGCGCATCTTCCGCCCGACTTTCACCTCCAGCCTGGGCCACCAACATCTGTATTTGTTGGTCTAGCGCCTGGTTTACTTCTTTTTCATCCACAACAATAGAGTCTAATTCAGCCATTTCTAGCATAATTTTTTGGTCTACCATAGACTGAATAACAGAGCTTTGTAGCCGAATAAAAGCATCCGGGTTTGTTCTGGGGTCTATTTTGTTTTGTATGGCCGCCATGTTTACCATTTGAATTAGGTCGCTTTTTAAAACAACGTGATCTTCAACGATCGCCGCAATGCCGTCGATGTATTGGGCGTTTTCCTGAGAAAAGGAAAAGGAAACAGCGAAAATTAATAATATTTTTTTACAGTTCATTTTTTATTGATAGTTTGAATTAATAAATACGTTTGATTTTGTTTTTAAGCTATCCAACAGGCCCGCAGCCATCACCACCTGTCTTTGTTTTAAGAGCCTTTGGTAGACTTTATCATAAACTTCTTCTAGTCCCCTTCGGCTGTCTTTTTTATGTTTTTTTAAAATTTCAAAAACATGGTAACCATTCTCTGTGCGTACGGGGCCAACAATGGCTCCCTTTTTGTTTTTAAAAACAGCGTTGTCTAGTTTTTTCAACAAAAAGCCTTTTGTCACTGTTTTTTTTTCAACATCAAAAGATTCGAAAAGTTCACTTTCTAAATCTAGAGTTTGTTTTTTTAATAACCTTGGACGAATTAAGCGAGCGTCTGAATGTTTGGTTGTAAAAAAATGATAAACATATGCTTCGTCGTTTTGTCGAATGAAGGCAGCTGGGTTTTCATCATAATATGCCCGAATATCAGAATTAGAGATTATTATACCAGATGATGTTTTTGTTTGAAGATAAGACCCGATCACAATTTTTTTGTAATAACGGTCTCTTTCATTTGAAAGTTGGCTATCCCTATGAAGCCCGTCCTTTAGCGCCGCATCGTAATACAGAGCGTTATCTACCCAGTCGCGGATAAACTTTTTGAGCTGTTCGTCTTTCCGGTTTTTTTGGGGTAAAAGTTTTTCAAGTTTTGAAACAGTTAGCACCTGATCATTAACGCGAGCCAAAACAACAGAGTTGTCTTTTTCCCGAACAGAACAAGATGCCAAAAAACAACAAACGCCGATGGTTAATGTATTTTTCAAGACCTGTAAATTACTCGTTATTTTTGTTTAAAAACAAACGTGAGCATTTTAACAACAACATCATTGACGGAACAATTCCAGCAACAGAAAAAGACACAGATAGTTCCCCGGTTTTTGTTTTGCCAAAAACATGGTTCACGTTTTCCGCAACACTAAACCCACCAAAAGCTGAAAATAGTTTATCTAGGGACGGGTAGGGCTCGATGTCTCCCAAAACAAGAATAATACCCGCCCTGTCAACAGACACCTTAGAAACAGACGTGTTTTTAAACAAAACCCGAGCTTTGGCAATAAACAACAGGTTTTTTGTTTCAATCGGCAACCCACCAAATCGATCATTTAATTCATGTTTTATTTTTAAAACATCTTTAGTTGTTTTGGCCCGAGAAAAATTATTGTAAAACTCTAGTCTTTGGGCTGGGTTTTCTATATAGCTCTCGTTTATGAGCGCATCCTCACCGAATACAATACTTGGAAAACGAACATCACCGCTATTTTCCATAACTAAATCCACTTCTGATTTTAAAAGATTACAATACATCTCAAACCCAACAGAAGAGATGTGCCCGCTTTGTTTGTAGCCAAACAGACTTCCTGCTCCGCGAATTTCAAGATCTTTCATTGAGATATCGTACCCAGATCCAAGTGACGTATACTGCTCAAGTGTTTTCAATCGGCGATGAGCGCCTTGCTCAAGTTGTTTTCTTGGAACGAGCAACAAACAATGAGCTTGGTTTTGTCCGCGACCCACACGACCGCGTATCTGGTACAACTGAGAAAGCCCAAAGTTTTGAGCGTCATTAACAATAATACAATTGGCATTTGTTACGTCCAACCCAGATTCAATTATGGTCGTGCAGGCTAGAATATCAATGCCGCCATTAAAAAAAGATAATATTTTAGACTCGAGTTCTTTGCTGCCCATCTGTCCGTGAATGTTTTCAACAACAGCGCGAGGAAAAGCTTTCCGAAGTTTGTGTGTTATAAAAGACAAGCCATCAACCCTGTTG
>Ga0206683_10001874_pt1 | contig 14351 bp, 12 predicted proteins | sample M280m12015metaG_FD_155483 | JGI IMG/M metagenome (GOLD analysis project Ga0206683, IMG submission 155483) | Ammonia-oxidizing marine archaeal communities from Monterey Bay, California, United States - M2 80m 12015 | ecosystem: Environmental > Aquatic > Marine > Intertidal zone | place: USA...
CCAAGCTCCTAAATGGGGTGTAACCACAATGACACCCGAGTCTTCTTTCATTGCAGCTTCAATCAACTCCCAACCATCATATGAAAAGGTGTCTCCTAATTCTTGTTTGCTCATGTCGGCAAGCCGAAAAGTGTTTAACCAGTAGTGGGCATACGATTCAAAAGTTTGGTCGACGAATTCGTTTAATTCTTTTCGTGAAAGTTCAGAATCATTTAAACGGTTAGCATTTCTAATTACTTGACCTCTACGTTTTTTATCGAGCCTTGCAATCAAATGACCTAAAAAAGATGCGACACTCAATCCAATCTTTCTAGGAAGCTTTCGCGACAGTAAAGCTGCCAGTTTGTAGCCAAAGAGGGCCGTGGAGGCCAATTTATCCTTGACGCTGTGAAGATCGGCGCGATGCCAAACGCTGACGGCGTTCTTTTCTGCGATCCAAACGAAGTTGACGTCTTCTTTCTGAATTTTGATAGAGCGATGCCTCTTTCTCGACGCTCGCCTGCTTCCAAACTTTGACAAACCTCTGTACAGCCGTAAAGGAACTTAAAACCAGCATGATCCACAAAATGGCGATTAGTGCCTCAGAGAAAAGCAACCCGATTGCTAGAACAATGAATCTTTCCGCTCGCTCCATGAGACCACCTTTGGCCTCTAGACCCAGTGATTCAGCTTTAGCTCTCTGATAAGAGATAAGAAGACTCACGAACATTACTGCTACCGGAACCATCACCGTATACCCGGGATTATCACCAATCAAAAACCATGCAATTCCTCCTAGCAGGAGAGCGTCGGTTAGACGATCAGACACCGAATCGAAGAACGCTCCTCTTAACGAAGCGGATCCTGATGCTTTTGCTACAGGGCCATCAAGTGCATCTGAAATCCCTGTCAGTACTAGGAGAACAAAGCCTAGACGCAAAGAACCGAGTGCTACGGAAATGGAGGCTGCTACTGCCATGATTATGCCAGTGATTGTTACCACGTCAGCTGTAATGCCGGCTCTATGCAAATTTTTTCCAATCGGGCTTAGGCCTCTATCGACTACGTTGCGCCAATTTCCGTCTAACAATGTTTTCCACCCCGACTCGCTAAGAATAAACGATCTATTTGAACAAAATTCATTTTAGGAGACAACTAGGAAAAAGGAGTAGACGGTCTTAAATTCATCAAATAATTAAAAAGACTACTTCTAATTGTCTTGCCAAGTTTCAGGATTTTTCTCAAAATTACTTTCTATCACTGAGCCATTTACAGCATCGATCATCACCAAACCTCGTTGAATTGGTGGTGATTCGCTGGAGTACAAAAGAACTCGCCATGTGGGTCGACTTCTTATTCCTCGCCAAACCATTTGAGCCGAAGCATGACCTACGGGGAAACCTGCAGTTTTAGCAGCTTCAACCAGAGCTCCTGTTTCATCAACGGAAAGTTTCCATCCAGCCTGCAGGTGGTAAATACCGACCAACGCCAAAGTAATCGATGCAGCAACATAACCCCAGTTAGTGAAAGGCGACGAATCAAATAACTTTGAAAATGAGAAAAAAACTATTGAAAAAAACAGATATAGAAAGCCCGGTATGCGCCGACGACTGTTGTCTGGGAACTGATAGGGGCCTACAAAACCATGGACGTCGAGGTCACTTGGAAGAGCATCAGTTACGTCTTCATCCTTGATTTCACCATTCACAATTTGACTCTAACGCTGTTACTCACGAATCTATAAACGAAATTATTTTCGCTGCTGATTTTTTCGGGTCACCTAAACCATCGATAATCAGCTCAGTTGAATCTTTAAATGGTTGCACAAATTTATTATGCATTGGCAATACTGATGCTTCGAACTGCTTTCTTACACTTTCTTCAGTTCTGCCACGCTCGCTCATGTCTCTTTTTATTCGTCTTTTGAGTCTTATTTTGTCAGAAGTGTCAATAAAAATTTTAAAGGTCAAACGGTCCATGATTTCTGTAAAAGCCATTATTAAAATCCCGTCGACGATTACAAATTCTTTAGATTCTATTTTTTCTGTTTGTTCCGTGCGGGTATGGGTTACAAAATCGTAAATTGGAGCTTTTATTGAAATACCTTCGCTTAACAATTCTAAATGTTCAATAAATAACTCATGATCTAATGAATCTGGGTGGTCATAATTGACCAGTGCTCTTTGTTCTACATCTAGATGACCTTGGTCACGGTAATACCGATCAAACTGCAAAGCAGAGACTCTCTCATTGAGATCGTTTAACAGCTGATCAGTAATAGTGGTTTTACCTGAAGCTGCACCCCCTGTAATTCCTAGAAGCTTAGCTTTCATGGCGACAACGGTTTCTGAAAATTTTCAACAATTCAATCAGTATTTATAATGTTGTGGCTTAAAAGGCCCATTAACTGGGATTCCAAGATATTCCGCTTGCCCCTCGGTCAGTTCTGTCAACCTGACACCTAGGGAGTCAAGGTGAAGGCGTGCTACTTTTTCATCAAGTTCTTTGCTGAGAGTAGATACGCCCAATGCAAATTCTTCTGCTTTATCATGAAGTTCGATTTGGGCTAAAACTTGGTTTGAAAAACTAGCTGACATTACGAAACTTGGATGTCCAGTTGCATTTCCAAGGTTAAGTAGGCGCCCTTCGGACAGAAGTATCACTGAATGCCCGTCTGGAAAAATAAATTCATCTACTTGTGGTTTTATCGTAATTTGTTTGACGTCTGACATTTTTTGTAAACCGGCCAGATCTATTTCATTATCGAAATGTCCGATATTGCCAACGATTGCCTGATGTTTCATGAGACCCATATGTTCAGCTGTGATGATTCCCTGGCATCCAGTAGCAGTGATGAAAATATCGGCTTTGCTGATCACGTGTTCCAAGGTATTAACTTCATAACCCTGCATTGCAGCTTGCAATGCACATATGGGGTCTATTTCGGTCACAATTACACGTGCTCCTTGACCTCTTAGCGACTCTGCGCATCCCTTGCCAACGTCTCCGAAGCCACACACAACTGCTGTTTTACCTCCAATCATTACATCGGTTGCACGATTAATACCGTCAATGAGGGAATGCCTGCATCCATATAAATTGTCAAACTTTGATTTCGTAACTGAGTCGTTTACGTTGATTGCTGGAAATAAGAGTTCTCCCGATTCTTGCATTTGATAAAGCCGCTTTACACCTGTTGTCGTTTCCTCCGAGACACCTTTTATCTGACTAGAAATTTTTGTCCATCTTTCAGGATCATCATCCAATGATTTTTTTAATGTTTCTAAGAAAACGGTCCATTCTTCTGAATCTTCCTCTTGAGCTTCGGGGACTTCACCATTTTGTTCGTATTCTCTACCTTTATGGACTAATAGAGTGGCGTCCCCTCCATCGTCAAGAATAAGATTCGGTCCTTCCCCTTGCCATTCAAATATTTTTTGAGTAGCCCACCAGTACTCTTCAAGCGTTTCGCCTTTCCATGCAAAAACTGGGACACCTTTCGGATCTTCCGGAGTTCCATCTGGGCCGCAAACTACTGCCGCTGCCGCATGGTCCTGAGTTGAAAAAATATTGCAACTAGCCCAACGGACTTGTGCCCCTAAAACCATTAGGGTTTCAATCAGCACAGCTGTTTGAACGGTCATATGGAGAGAGCCTGCTATCCGTGCTCCAGATAATGGCTGATCATCGAAGTACTCAGCTCGCAAAGACATCAACCCAGGCATCTCGTGTTCAGCTAGTCGAATTTCATTTCGACCAAACTCATTGAGATTTATATCAGCAATTTTGTAATCATTTTCATAAGACATATATCACAACGATATCGGGTGACACTTAATAGGAGTAGGTTTCACCTCTAACTAGAAATGCGCTTCCTTTGACATCGATTGTGTAATTTGAATCTTCTCCCTGAATCAAGAAAGCCTCTCCTGATTTCAAATGTATTTCTTCTTCATGTTCGACTTTGGATACTCCATTCGTAGTCAAGATCAAATCGATACTCTTCGAACCGTTCACCTCTATTTTCGTGTTCTCCACTCTTCTTACTGCCAGATTGTCGGTTGGTCCTGTGTATTCGTAATCTGTTTCATCTACACGCTGCACTTCAGTTCTTTTTGCTTTGGTATCTAAGAGGGAAAGGAATTCGCTTTTGTCTATATGTTTTTTTGTTAGACCGGCCCTGAGCACATTGTCTCCAGGTTCCATAACTTCAAGTGCCATTCCCTGAAGATAAATGTGAGCAACTCCAGGTTCAACATGCATGGCATCACCGATCTTAAGTTCGTAATAATTCATAAAAGGTAGAAGCATGATGGATGCATCTGTTTTGTATATTTTAGAAATTTTAATAATTTCTTCGGCGGTCTTTCCCCATAGGCCCCCCATGTTGTCTTTGCAACGATTGACCAAATTTTCAATTTCTTGACTCCGTTCTTCTGAAAAAACATCAGAAATGACTTTGTCCCATCCCTTTTCTTTATCTGTCAGCAGAGGAGAAAAAAGTTCTTTAGGTAGGTCAAATATTTCTGCTGCTTCAATCGCTGAATCTATTTTACGTAATCCACAAAACGCTTTAAATGGGGTCAGTGCGCATACCAGTTCTGACTTGGCCTTTTTATCTCGGTATAGACGCTTGGGATCATCTTGTTTTATTTCTCTCGCTTCTTCAGTTTCAAATCCTCTAACTGCCTGTTCAGCGTTTGGATGCAGCTGGAGTGATAGAGGGTTTTGTATTGCGAGGATTTTCACCAGCCATGGTAAATTTTTGGCAGCTCCAAACCAAAGTTCTGCTTCTGGTTCTCCACTAGGAGAAACTCCTCTTAATTCTGCAATCGCTGATTTGGAGCCCCATTCATAATGTTTAAGGGTTCCTTCTAGAAGAGGCATTTTTATTTCAATTAAACTTCAAAAGTAAATGAGATTCCATCTGACTCTACTTTTTCAATAATTCTTTTGTGCTCATTCTCATCAACTCCATCTGCTTCGTCTATAAGCATGATCGGGATGTCGTCTTCTATACGGTAGACCCTTCGTAATCTGGGATTATAAAGAGAGTTCTCATCTCCCAAATAAAACAATGGACCCTTATCTTCAGGGCAGGCCAAAATCTCTAACAACATGGGATCTAGGGGCATGCTTTCTCCTAACTGCTTGTGTTTAGGTTATTGGGATAAAAGAGTTCTAACTTCTTCTATTGCTTGTGCACAAATTTTTTTATTATTTGCTTCAATATTTAGTCTAAGAAGAGGTTCTGTATTCGATGGTCTTAAATTAAACCACCAATTACCTACATCAACTGTCAATCCGTCTAACCGGTCCACTATTGAGGTCTTATAGTGTTCTGCTATTTGATCTATAGAGGCTTCAACATCAGGGACCGAAAAATTTAATTCACCAGAATTCTCATACCTGTTAAATGGTTCTAACAATTCACTTAACTTTCCCTGATACTGGGATAAAGCTTTTAAAACCACTAAGGCTGCTATAACTCCCGAATCGGCTCTGTAATTTTCTCGAAAATAATAGTGTCCCGAATGCTCTCCGGCGAATACTGCATCATGTTTTTCCATTAGTTCTTTAATAAATGAATGACCGACACGACTACGTATTCCTATGCCACCGCGTTCATCTATCACTTCTGGTACGACTTTCGAGCAAATTAAATTATAAATAACTGACTCATCTGGTCTTTCTTTAAGAATCTCGTCAGCGATAAGTGCAGTGGTAAGAGATCCCGATACAGGCGTTCCTTTCTCATCGAGTAAAAAAACTCTGTCAGCATCTCCATCAAAAGCCAGGCCTACGTCAGCTTTCGTCTCCAACACTCTTTGTTTTAAGTATTCTTGGTTTTCTTGCTGTAAAGGGTCCGCTGGATGATTGGGGAAATTTCCATCTAGTTCAGGAAAGAGGATCTCTAATTCAAAAGGTAATTTGTTGAAAACTGGTGGAAGAATTAATCCTCCCATACCATTCGCCGTGTCAGCTACGACCTTAAGGTTTCGCAGATTTGATGCATCTACAGTTGAACAGACGTGGTCTGCGAAATCCTCTAAGACTTCGATTGTTTCTATATTTCCGATTTCTGCTTGTCGTTGCGGCGAGCTATTAACTATTTCCAAAATCTCTTTCAATCCTGAATCTTGTCCGACTGGTCGAGCTTGATTAAGACAAATTTTTAACCCGTTGTATTCTGCTGGATTATGGCTGGCAGTTACCATGGCTGCCGGAAAATCAAAATGACCTGAAGCGAAATAACACATATCCGTGGATGCAAGTCCTATGTCAACAACGTTCACGCCCTGTTCCATCACTCCAGTAGAAAAAGCCCCTGCTAAAGACTCACTGCTCTTTCTCATGTCTCTTCCGACAATCACTGAAGTGTTTCTTTGTGTTTTCTTTTTTATGAAAATAGAGAATGCTCTCCCTATGTTTCGAAAAAGTTCTTCGTTTACCTCTTCAGGAAAAACTCCGCGAATGTCATAGGCTTTAAAGACATCCTCTACTTTTGCCATTGCGTTACCTTTCCTGTCTCTAATGGCTCGAACTTGAAATTTGAGCTATTCCGTTTTCTGGGTAAGTGCCACTTCTAGCTCTCTGCCGGATTCTTATGAGGTCCAACAGTAAAAATATTCCATCGCCGAATGCGCTCACTGATGACCGTTGCGAATTTTCTACCTCAACAGGAACTTCCATCAAGCTTAAATCCCATCTTTCTGCCAAATGAAACAACTCGACATCAAAAGAAAAACCGTCAAGTGTTCCTGCAGCGAATAATGACTTCGCAACTTGTGATTTGAACGCCTTAAGTCCACACTGAGTATCTCTGTAGTGGCCGAGCAAAAGTGCAGAAGTGGCTATGTTTATTAGCCTTCCACCAATCTCGCGAAATCTGCCTGCTCTAACTAAATTCTTTGTTTCAATATGTTGGCGGCTCCCGACAACCATGTCATAACCTGATTCAACTAAAGTCGCCAGTTTCAGAACCTGTCTCGGGTTATAGGCAAGGTCAGCGTCTGTAAAAGCAATAACTGAACCGTTTGCTTCTTGCACGCCGGCACGAATTGCCGCTCCTTTACCTTTATTCTCTTCGAGTCTAATTACAACATCCGCTCCTGCTTGTCTAGCGATTTCAGATGTAGCGTCTTTGGAACCATCGTCCACAACGATAACTTCCATATCGTCACTCTTTTGTAAAGAAGACCTCAACTCTGAATCAACAGTAGATAAGGTTTCGGCAATTCTGTCGGCTTCTTCGTATGTCGGGATGATAAGACTAATACGGGGTGTTTTCTCAATTAGATTTTCAGGATTTGGTTTCATCTGCTGACTTCTAACTTCATGAAAGAGCACGAACCTGTAAGAGATGCCTCTTGCTACCGCCGCACCTAAAACAGCTGCAAGTTTTGCTGTAAAACAAGCCCTCCAACTGTTTTCTGGATCTAATGACATCAAAATAGTCAAATCAATAATGGCAGCAATCACCACTACCGACACGAAGACTTTTATGTTTCTGATCCAACGTGCATGTGGGTCGTTTTTTAGAGTGATTTTTTCGTGCAGTGTTCTTGCAACTATTGCCGCCAAAGCCAAGGCAATCAAATCTGCTATTACAGTTGGCAAGCCCATTTTTATTAATAGAACCGCTGCCCCTATATCAATTACAGTTGCTGCCAGTCCGACAAACGCGAAACGTCTTAACCAGATATTCACGACTGAACTTCTTGGTGTGGCGGATCAAGGGTTTCGATTTGATTTTCTTCGGAACCTTTCTTAGACCATTCGTTCAACTTTTTTTCAAAATCAGGAAGAACCAAATTTGAGTCAAACCATGAAGAGGAGAAATCTAAAGAATTTGGTTTACAAGCTACACGGGCTAAAGAGATCAACCCGACCAAAGTTAACAACATAGATAAGATTTCGACTGGACTGCGACTGTAATCTAAAACGACTTCTTTTTCCGTTGGGACCACGACCATAAGATTCGGTGTTGCTCTCCAAGGACCTTTAGCACCTTTAGCTTCCCAATTGGGGAAATAAGAAGTTTTCACTATTATCGGCACCCCTGTCTTGTTTACTTTGAATTCTATTCGATTAGTGTCCACGCTGATTTCAGAAATCCTGACCTGAGGCAATCCGATTTTCTCTGGTATTTGTCCTAGATCCACCTGTTGCCAATTATTCATTCCTCCCAGTGTTCTCACTACTGCTTGTGAACCTTCCTGGAAAACCTCAATAGACGGATCTAACCATTCTGAGTGTTCTAACTGATTGAAAATCACAGGTTCAAAATCCAATGGAGCTACTAATTCAGAATTTTTCACCTTGAAAATAGTCCATGGGCCACTAACGGCTATTTCAGTTAAAGACGAATGCTGTTGAGCTTCCTCAGTCGCAACTTGTGAAAAAGCTGCATAGTATTTCACTCCAAATTGTTGAAGATGATCAATTCCCGCTTTGATATCAAAAGATCTGTATGGGAGATCTCGTTGTGCTCTTGATGGGGCAGTTGAAAGTTCGGATTGAATAAGGAAGTGAAAAGGCGTCGTTGTAGATGACTCAAAATACAAGCCTTCCATAGAACCAATACAGCCATCTGTCCAATGTGGTATCAGCATGGGTGCCATGGGTGTTCCATATCTAGTTAACTCACTCGAATACTCCCACATCAAGCGACCACATCCGTAGTCTTTGGCTTGATCATCCATTGTGATCACGAAATCTGCTAATTCCTCCCAACCTCCACCTGTTGAATCTCCAATTCGAGCCTCGTAGCCCGCAAAATTCCATAATGCCCAAGAACGACCTATATTTAAATCCTCGGTTTCAAACCCCATCCATTGATAAGCATTTCCTTCCATCTTTCCACCCGGTAGAACTCTCAGAGGTACAGCTAAATAAAATATAAAAAGTGCAACAACTAGAAATCCAATACCTCCCGACACTAAATTTCCTAGTCTCTCTGTTCCTTTAGCTGCTTTGTTCACTAATAAGCCTAAAACGCGTATCGTTTCTGCAATTGCTATAGCCGCTAAGAGGTAAATGCTCAGATAATAAGCAGGTAACAGTCTTCCGTTATATAAACGGCCTTCAGGTAGGTAAATGAAAGCTAAAGCTAAAGCGCCAGTTGAAATTGCTAGAACAACTCCGACACGACGTTTAAAGATCAGCGAAAGAACGGCTCCTGCTATCGCTAGTGCGATCGCTAATTGAAGTGGTGGGTCATTTGTAAGAAAATCTGCTGCGAGTTCATCCCGACTCCATAGGTAGGAACTATAAGATGTCAACTTTTCCCACCCCATGTCGTTCAAATGGGATCTATGCCACCAGAAAGGAAGAACCCAAAAAGCAGATATCAAACCCGAAATCAAACCAACATCAGCAAACCATCTCAATGAAGCTTTGCTGGGGCGAGTTGCTACTGCAACGAATGAGACTAGAAGAGCAAAAAAGACTACTAATAAATGGCATAAGCCTGTCAATGCCAAAAATAAAGCCGCCAAAGCTCTTTTCTCTCCTGTTTCTACACCCTTAATAAGTAATCCGATGTATATGAGGCAACATGTAATTGCGAGTGTGAAAGCGAACTCTCCCGCCATTGTTGACATCAAATTACCGCCCATGATGTTAAAGGAGCGGTCAAAGATAAACGCAAGGGTTGAAGCTCCCAATAAGGCTGGTGTTGGTTCAGGCAAACCTGCCAACCGCCCCATTTTCCAACCTGCAAATGGCATAAGAATTAAACCAACTGCTGTAACCAATTTGAATGACAAACCATAGTGAAAAGGGACAACTAAAAGAAGTAAACAAATGGCGAAAAAGAAAGCAGAGCGCCAGTACTTGGGCTTATGTGTAACTAACTTGAAAACCGCAAAGGAGATTAAACATATCGTCAGAATCAGCACGGGTAGAACTAGTCCCACATTCAACACGACAATAAACAACATTGGAACGACCATGTAGAAGTGATAGGCCGGGAATCCTGCATACCAATCAGGAGCCCACCCTGAAAGCCTCAGGTTCGGCAGTAACTCATCTCGTAAAAAAGCAGGGCCCCAAACATGTGCCCCTAGGTCACCCCCTGTTGGAGTGGATAGCTGAAATAGAACACCTTCTGGATTAAGTATCCACAAAACAAAAAAGCAGGAAATAAAAACCGAGAAAACTGAAACCCAAGATAAGACGTGAACCTCAATTGACTTTCCTAATAATTTGTTTTTAAAATTTGATTCGAAAGAAGCGATCGTTCTTTTGAAAAAAGTTCTGAAATCTGTCTTATTCATTTTGAGACTTCAACCTTGCAATAAAAGCGCTACTACCGTAGTGGCATTAAAACCTACATGCGCCCATACTGCTCTACCTAAGCGATCATACTTCTTTACTAAATAGCCAGCTACGAGACCAAATAAAAACAAGGCTGGAAACTGTATTAGTTGTAAATGAGCAATTGCGAAAAATAAAGATGAGAGCAGCACTGCTAAACGACTACTCATTTTTTTCTCAAAAGCCTTTAAAGTCAACCCTCTGAAAAATAATTCTTCGACCAGCGGTGCTCCAACAACGACGACTAGAAACAAAAGAAGAACTCCAAAACCTGTTGCTTTGTCAACCAGCTCTCTTGCAGGTTCAGACACGTCAATATCATCAAAAATTAGTATCAATGGCAAGTACAACAAGCCGCCTGCTATTTGCGTTCCAAACCCAATAAGAAGTCCTGAAAAAATATCATTTTTTTGAAATCCCCATCCGAAATCCTTCCAAGAAATACCCTTAATGAAATGCAACCAAACAGGGATTCCAAGAGTTCCGACCCATAAAGCGGCTTGCAAGATTGCAGTTATATCCATAGATGGATCATCTAAATCAACACTGCTGTCTAAGGCTTCAATCGCTATAAACACCAATATCACTGAGACCTGTCCAAGTAGCCACCCAAAAATGACATGGCGGATACCCCAAGGCTGTTCTGCAGGAGTTTCAGCTGATTCTTCTTGTCTCATCTTTTGATCTTAATGACCGTCTTCATTGACTTAACCACTTATGTTAAGTAGAACCCCGTAAATAGCCCGTACGATGTAGGTATGAATAAATCTCCAGAACCTGACTCACACGAAACTGAGTCTAACGATGACCCGAAGCGCTCAGGGCTGTCACGGTGGTTTCCTTGGCTTATTTTAGGCGCACTAGCATCTTTTATACTCCTGCCTAACATTTTGCCAGGAAACGAAATCGAAGAAATTCCATACGATCGTTTCCTTACAAAAATTGCAGATGGTGATATTTCCAAAGTCGAAATCGATAACAGAACAGGACAAATTAATTTCGAATCCGATACTGGTTTGGAACAAAAAACAACTGGGCCAATAGAACTATCCGATGAAGACAGGAGACTTCTAGCTGAAAGTAATGCGTCTATAAAATTTAGTACTCCTCAGCCAGGATTCTTTCAGACCTGGTTGCCTTTACTTCTACCAGTAGGTTTGATAATACTTTTCTTCTGGTGGATCAATAAAAGAGCTCAAGGTCAAATGACTGGAATGATGTCTATAGGGCGCTCCAAAGCGAAGCTGTACACAACTGAAAGACCGGGCACCACCTTTGATGACGTTGCCGGTTACGCAGGTGTAAAACAAGAGATCCGTGAAATAGTCGACTTTTTAACTGAGTCAAAAAAATTCGCTGAAATAGGAGCGAAAGTTCCCAAAGGTGTACTTCTAGTAGGCCCCCCAGGAACTGGCAAAACACTGATTGCTCGTGCTGTAGCAGGAGAAGCAGGTGTTCCATTTCTTTCCGTGACTGGCTCAGATTTTATGGAAATGTTTGTTGGTGTAGGAGCAAGTAGAGTTCGTGACCTTTTCCAATCTGCAAGAAAATTGGGAAGCGCAATAATTTTTGTGGATGAAGTCGATTCCGTTGGTCGCAAACGAGGCGCAGGGCTTGGAGGAGGCCACGATGAACGCGAACAAACACTGAATCAGATGCTTTCAGAAATGGATGGATTCGAAGGCAGTGAAGGAATAGTAATGATGGCGGCAACAAATAGACCTGACATCCTAGACCCAGCCCTATTGCGACCCGGAAGATTTGACCGACAAATAGTCGTTCCTCTACCTGAGCTTGAAGATCGAAATGAGATTCTCAAAGTTCATGCAAAAGGAAAACAAATTTCTGATGATGTGGACTTAAATGTTGTTGCACGTGGAACACCTGGTATGAGCGGCGCAGACCTAGCCAATCTAATCAACGAAGCTGCACTCACAGCCGTTAGAAATAACTCAAACTCTGTCAGAGCTGAAGACTTCGAAGTCGCAAGAGACCGAATTCTAATGGGTCAAAAACGTGACTCACTGGCTCTTACGAACGATGAAAAAGAGGCGATCGCATACCATGAAGCGGGCCACGCTCTGTGCGCCGCCCTGCTACCCAACACGGACCCTTTGCATAAGGTCACAATAATTCCTAGCGGTATGGCTCTTGGAGTGACTATGCAGTTGCCTGAAGAAGAGAAGCATATTTACAGACAAAACTATATAGAAGACTCCTTAACGGTTCGTATGGGCGGAAGAGTTGCTGAGGAAATAGTTTTCGGAATTGCTTCCACGGGCGCCAACAATGATCTAGTAGGAGCGACTGAACTTGCTAAAAAAATGGTGTGCGAGTGGGGAATGTCAGCCGCAGTCGGACCGATGGCATGGGGAAACCAAAGTCAGGTCTTTCTAGGAGATGACCTAATGGCGGGTCGTGAATACAGCGATGAAACAGCTCGTATTATTGATGAGGAAGTTCAAAAAATACTTGTTCGTCAAGAAGATGCTAGTCGTAAATTACTTGACGAGAACAGAAATGCGCTTGACTTAATTGCCAGAGCCCTACTCGAACATGAAACTATCAGTGGAAAAGAAGTAACCAGACTCATTCAAGCCGCAAATGGGGATTCAAACACTCAGAGTATAGAGAACGTAGCCACAGTAGATTGATCAGCGATGTCACGACTAATCGTATTAGTGCTACTTTCTTGCGGAGCTTTTCTCGCTGCAGTTTTGTTACGGAAATTAAACTATAGGAATTTTGTCACGAGCGGATGGTCAGTTCCAGGGCACTTAAGTAGAGAAGATTTTGAATTCCTTAACGAGCCTTGGCTTGTGGTGGTTTTTTCATCTGAATCTTGCGAAACATGTAAACCTGTAGTGGCTGAAAGCATGAAACTCGCCTCATTAGGAATAGCGATTCAAGAAGTAGCCGCGGAAACAAAAAAAGACTTGCATGAAAAATACGATATAGATGCTGTTCCAATGCTTTTATTAGTTGACAAGTTTGGAGTAGTGAGATCTAGTCATCTAGGACCGGTCAACTTTGATGAGGTTAAAAAGTCAATTGAAACCGTTCTTTTCGAAAGTCCAACAGTTTAATTAAGGCACTGGAATCTCTGAGGTTTTCGAAACTGCTGCACCAGTTTCTGAATAAAATCCAGAAGAGTTAAGGCCTATCACTCCAACTACTACTGGTGAAGTCGAATCAATATCTAAAGTTTTAATGGAACTATCTGGTATTGAAAATGAGACACTTTCTAAACCATCAAGCTCAATTTGGTCAGGCACTCCCAAAGGCAAGGCAGACTTTTGGTTAGAAAATTTAATAGAAGCTATGGTTTTCGAGTTGGGGTTAAAAACTGATAGATAACCACTTTCAAAAGAATCACTTTCAAGTAGCAACTTCCAATTTCGCGCAGCCACATCAACTCCATTTTGAGTAGTCAATCCAACATCTAATGACTTTTCATCAGAACTTAGACCTGCCCGCGAAATAAATGATACGGCTATAGGTTCTCCGTCAAAAGATTTCACCTCCAAGCCATAAGTGGCATTGACGCTCTCAAATGTTTCCAATTCGAGAACTTGACGTTGGAAAGCCCTTAATTCTAATTTCCTCGGTTGTATCTTCTGACCGTTAGAAGGAAAGAAGCTTACCTCCACCTCTACGAGCTCATTATTAGGATTGAGAATCGAAACGAGTTCAATCCCTTTTGACCCCTGTTCATAGCCGGTAAGAAAAACTCTTCCAGCCGCCCGATTTGAGCCGTAAACCAAATCTAAACCTTTTTGACTATTCTCCTCTACTATCTGCATCCGCGCGACAACTAACTGTCCTACTCTGACATCAACTGTTGCTGAAACCACAGACGAATCTGGTATTCGAGTAGTGATATCAAAGACAACTAAAGAACGACTTGGTATGACAACACCTTGGGAATCCAAAGTTTCACGGCGCCCGACGTCACCAACGAAATGCAAATCTGCAACTGCAGGCGCCTGAAAAGGATTATAAAAAAGTAATGAGGCCTTATTGCCTGGTCTCAGAGTTGAAGACCAAGGCAA
>Ga0206683_10001877_pt1 | contig 14344 bp, 18 predicted proteins | sample M280m12015metaG_FD_155483 | JGI IMG/M metagenome (GOLD analysis project Ga0206683, IMG submission 155483) | Ammonia-oxidizing marine archaeal communities from Monterey Bay, California, United States - M2 80m 12015 | ecosystem: Environmental > Aquatic > Marine > Intertidal zone | place: USA...
AATATTGAGAGTACACCTCTGGTGTATGGAATTAGACTTTGACAGTATACCTATAGGTTAATTACCAGAAGTATATATGACTATTGGGTTATACATAAAAGGTGCCATAACGACACCTCTCGTGAATGGAATACCTAGTTGAAGGTATACCTATTACCAGACAGGCCTGTCTGGCGTGTAGAATGGTGTATCTTTATCATCTTCGTCAGTATCAACTTCATCACCAGTTATTAGCGAAAGGGTCGATAACAATGCTTCCTTTTCACTTTCATCGAACTTGGAACAAGCCATATTGACCGATAAGTCTAACTTACCAAGCACTGAATAGGTCTTGAGAATGTGGGTTAAACGACGAGTCGAGATAACACACTCAATGCCACCTTGATTAAAAGAAGTACGAATGGTTTTTGCCCACCGAGTTAAACGTTCAACCAACTTATTGTTCTCAGAACTTGTTAAATCAATACCATACTCAGTACAATGCTTAATCAATATATTCTTTTCTTGAGAAAGTGTAGGCCACCCTTGATCAATAACACCCGCAAACCGCTCCATAAATGCATCATCTATAATGGTTGCTGCTGAAAATGAACCATCTTCTGAGCCATTACCTTTGGTATTACCAGTAGCAATAATATTAAAACCTTCTTTAGGATGAATGGTTTCACCCGTACGCTTGATAACAAAAGAACTCCCTTCCATAATACCCTGTAAACACATTATCTTATTAGAACCACGATCAATCTCGTCTATAAGAAGTATTGCACCTGCTTCCATTGCATTGACTACAGGACCTTTCTCAAAAACTGTATTACCATCAATTAAACGCATTCCACCAATTAAAGAATCTTCATCAGTTTCTGGTGAGATCTGAACTCGAATCATTTTACGCTTTACTTTAGCACAAGCTTGTTCAATCATAAAAGTCTTACCATTACCAGATGGACCAGTAACAAGCATTGGCATAAACATCTGTGAGGATATAATAGACTTAACTGTAGAAAAATTGGTTCCAGGAACAAAATTAATTGCAGCTTTAGGAACTTCAATATCATGCTTGATAGGTATAATTTGTGGTTTTGTTGGAACACTTTTTAACTCAAAATTACTTACATTTTCCATCGTGGCTTCCTTAACTTCTGTTTTAATCTGAGCTGTATTATTAACTGCTTTAACTGTTGTCTCTTTTTTATTACGTGGCTTTTTCATCGGTGGAACATTATAATCATTACCATCACTATCAATATACTGATAATTACCTTCAGCTACTGTAACACCACGTTTTTTACCAGTTTCATCAAGAAGAAATACCTTAATTAATGCAGGAACTTCAGGATCATCTGACCATTTATAAACTCGTCGAGCCAACGTCTCAATTTTATACTCACCATTGAAAGTCTCGTTACCACGACCTAAATAACCATTAACAACTTTAACACTTTTTACTTCACTCATAATATTTCCTTTCCTCAATTTATGCATATATTATATATCAGTACCAATCAATTGTCAACACTTTTTTGTTAACATTCAGTAATAATTTCTATAACCTGCTGTTTAACCTTCTCAACGTCTAAATCGTTATTATATAAACTCCACCATTTCTTAAAGCCAGGTGAAACTTCTGTACCATCTTCATCAGATTTATATGCGGCTGATTCATAACCACCAATATATACCTCAATCTTAACTGCACTGGTAAATGGTGAATATTCAAATAATACGTCATTACGACTTTGGCTTTGCTCATAACAAAAATCTAACAGAATCTTAATCTTTTCTTTACTATCCATAATAACACCTCTAAGCCTTTCCGTTTAATATGGGTATATTATATCAAGGCCGCGGACCATTGTCAACACTTTTTCATCCCTTTTTATTAACTTTTAGTAATAAACAATCAATAGTTATACCGTCAAAGTCTAATTCCAGACACCAGAGGGGCTCTCTCTGCAAGTACAATACTGACCATATAAACAAAAAAAACCACCCGAAGGTGGTTAAGTATTAATCAATCTTATTATTATGTATATACAACCGCAATATTCTTATAATGGGTCATAATATAACCAGTACTTTCTTTATCATGCTCAGTTAACTCACCAGCAACAATACGCGGGTCTTCTAATTTTACGTAACTACCTGATGGTAATAATACTGTTTCTCCAACTGAATACCCAATAGGTTTATTTTTAATATCGCGACCTAACTGAACTACTGTTCCACACGTTGGTATTGGAAACTCAGTTTTAAATTTTCCTTCTATTTCATTACCTAAATGGTCGACCGCTTGAACGTCATATGGCTCAGGTATAATAATCTCAATTGCGACCATTTCACCTAATAACCGTACTCCCTTAATACCTTCTTTATTAATCATTTCCATTTTATTCTACTCCTTCTTCATCTAATGGCATTAGTTTATAACCATCTGCCTCTATTAATTCTGTAACTAAATCATCGAATACTTGAATAATTGCTTTCTTTGTCATATGTTTACTTACGTGCACCGGTACAAAATCTGGTGCAATTCTACTAAGCTCATTACATAAAACTTCATAAATACTGATAATCTCAGCTTTTTTCATATCCATTGAAACGGTAGGAAGCTCGATATATTCAAAATCTTCATCTTCAGACTGTAATAATGTTTCTTCATCAATACTTGATAATGCATCCTCAACTATTGACATTACTTTCTTAATTTTTTTATTTTCATCATTAGCTCTATCAGACTGAACTTCAATCATATGCTCTAAACGTTCTGTCGCTTCAGCAGCTGTTAACCACATATCATCATTCTTATTAATAATTAAATCAATCTCATCTTCTGTTAAAAAATCTTTATATAATGTTCCACATACAACGTTTAAATGAGCTTCGTGCGCTTTAATTGACTTTAACATATCTGGCATTTTACCAATTTCTACACTAGATGATGTATGAAACATAAAAGATGCCAATGGTGAAATATTCCACTGATTACAACCTAGAAAAATTAATGTTGCTGCACTAGCTACTAAACCCTCAGCATGAGCACTTACTCGCTTAGCATTAGAACCCGCTATTGCAGTACATATCTGAACAGCTGTAAATAATGAACCACCCGGAGAATTAATATGTAAATGAATCTCATCCTCTTCTTGAGCAAATCTTAATACTTGAAGCAATTGCTGAAAATCTTCACTGTGACCAATTTCTGAAATATCAAAATCATACTTCATACCTGAAAGCGGTACCGCTGTAACCGGAATTAATGAAGCACCAAATAAATTACCCATAGCCGGCTTCATTGTTTCTTTATTATCTGGTGCTGTGATCATGTTGTTCATTGTTAGCATAATATTTTTACCTTTTTATTTATTTTTTATTATTTAGATACTATATGAATGTCGCCAGTTCCCTTTAATGTAATCCTAACTGTACCTGAATTTAAAATTCCTGAAGTAATTGACTCAAGAGCAAATTGTGAACTCATATCAATAAAACTATCTGCTGTTGGATTGTCACCATATGCAATCTCAACACCAGTCGCATCTCCAAACATTATAGCAAAATAATTGTTATTAGTTCCATATCCTTTGCTTTTTACTTCAAATGTCATACCATCACCAGGGATAGTATACTTGGTTGATGTTAATGTATCAAACTCTGGTAATATAATTTCTGTAGCCATTTTGTAACCTTTTAGTAAACTTATGAAATATGGGGCGTTTAAACCCCATAGTATATTATTATATTTATAAACCTAAATCTTCAAGCAAATCATCAAGATTATCATCCGCATTATCATTCGTAACCTTCTCAACTTTCGCTTTTGACTCTTTACTAACTGGTGTACTCTCTGTAACTTTTGCCTTTGGACTAATTTTTAAAGTCTTATTCAACTTATCTTGTAACTCAGCAGCTGACTTGAACTCACTAGGTGCTACAATTTTTGACAAATCATGAAGATGCGTTTCCAACTCACCAAGCTTTTTCTCATCTCCCTTAAACAACTCAGACTTACCTTGAAATGCCGATTCATCATAATTAGGGAAATATTGACCTGGTACAGCTCCCGGTACACGCTTCACCTTAAGAACAAAATTTGAACCTTCAAAAACACAAGTTACATCTTCTGGATCAATACCCATATCCTCATCAGGATTCATTTTTGAATTGATCTTATCCATGATCTTCTGACCAAATCGGAACTTATATACATTACCTTCCGAACTAGGATTTTTTGTATCTTTAATAACTAAAATGTTAGCCCAATATGATAACTTACGCTTACGTGCTCGTACTAGGTTTTTATTACCCTCATCACCTGTATCCCACAAATCACCATTCATAGCACATACTGGACACTCTCCACCAACCGTGGTCGGACAATTCTCAATGAACCAACGAGAACCTTCTTTAAAACCATGATTATAAATCTTAACAAATGGAACTACGTGACCAGTTGTATCTGTGGCTGGCAAAAAACGAATAATTGCCGTTGAATTACCCTGCGCATCAGTTGTTGGTTTCCACTCAGTAAGATCTGGACCGTAATCCGCGTTACCAGTTTTAGTTAGTGATGCTAGTTGTGCTTGAATGTCTTTTACATTTTTACGGGCAAATGCCATAATATCTTTCCTTTTCTATTTTATTTTTAAACTATATATACTATTATATACTTTTTCTAATTTATGTTTTTAACAAATTATTTTATATTGTCATTGTTATCCAATTGAGTGTATATTATATCACAAATTCTGTGATATTGAACACTTTTTAAAATATATTTTCTAATACATTTTAAAAAATATTCAACTTATTATATGTAACTATTATATCATATCTATTACACGATTTGAACACTTTTTATAAAAAATATTACTTACCGATTAATATGTTCTATATCACGATAAGTAATATTTGACTATTATATAACAAAACTAAAAACTATTGAACACTTTTCTTATACTTATTTACTATTTCTTTAAAAATACCGTTTGCCATCTCTGTATCTATATCTAATATCTTCTTATAACACTTTAACTTAGGCGATGCCGTTGGCCATAAAGGATCATAATCAGGTATTCCTGACTCTATCTTATTAATTAAACCTAAAATAGAATCCAATATCATAAATGACTCTATAGTAATAAAACCCTGTATAACCATCTTTAATATAGGTGGATGAATACTATCAGAATATATCAACTCCTTAAATTTGAGTTTATGAACTTCCATATACTCAAACAAATAATTAATATCCTTAATATAATTACTATAAGCATTAATTACATTAGCATTCCGCTGCTGATATATATCTATAGCATCCTGATCCATTAAATCAAAAACTGACTTATCAGAATTATGCAAAAAATTATGCACAAATATCATATAATTATGCTCAATAGTAAACTTCTCAGCTATCTTGTTAAAGAAAAACTTATCGCTCCTACGACTAAAGGCATCCTTAGTTATCTTCGAACTAACCGAATATTTCTTTAAATCATAAGACCCATTGAAATGAGCCTTTACCAAACAATAAGTCTTAAACGTCTCATAACCATCCTTCCTAATACTAGGCAATGGGTTATACACTTTCAATAATTTTTTAGCCATCTCTTCCTTTTAAAAACAATTAATCATATCACTACCACAAGTCTTAGTCTTAGGTTTTGGCTTCTTAACTTTAGTCTTCTTGATAACTTCTACATCTTGCTTAGTTAATACACCCTCTGGCTCATGATGAGCTAATGCACTTTGTGAACTCAAAAAAACTACAGAACTAATAAACATACCTACTAAAAATTTTTTCATCAATCTATCTCCTTTATTTAAATAATTACCGCAACATCCTGCGGTATACACCTATTTCTCTCGAATTTATGACAACTAGTTAATAACACAACTACAAATATAGCTAATACTAACTTTTTCATCAATTTATTCCTATTTTCTATACGGCCCAACTATGAACGTCATGACACCTTAACTCATTTACCGAAGCTTTTAATAAACCATTCTTTAAACTCTCTGCTGATATCTTATTAAATATAGTTGTTGACATCAACTTATTTATATCACTATACTCATAATTATATAAATCCATAAACATTGATAAAGACTCTACATATGATATACAACCTATAACTTTATGTATCGTCTCTATCTCATAACTAATGTTATTTTTAGTCTGCTCGGTAATGGGGAAACTTAACCCCATTAACTCGCTTTTAGATTCATAATCTGTATCTAACTTACTAAATGACCTTAATGTATCTAACTCATCCTCTTGATTTGACATCTATAACCTATTCATTACTATTAAATACTGACTCATAAAAATCAACAAAATTCTCATGCTGCTCGATAACTTCATTCAACTTCTGATCGTGATATACCTTAACAATACGATTGAAATCAGATGCTTTTAACTCAAACTTCTCCTTCATACTCTCAACAATATCCTTCTGTAAATCACGCTCAGCTTGCTGACGTGTTAATGAATCACTCATCTCTTTAGCAGCTTTCTGTACAACTTCTAACTCAGGCTTAGTTAATGTAACTGACATAATATCTTCCTTTTTAAATTTATCTTGTATATCTATTTTATAATACTTTTCTAAGATGTTGAACACTTTCACTTAAATATTTTTAAGTAGCATTTCGTTTAACATGAGTCTATTATATAACACTTTAACCATATCTTGAACACTTTATTTATTAACTTCTGTTAATAAAGCGGAACAGAATAACGAACATCTGAACAGCGGAACAGAATAACGAACATCTGAACAGAAACTAAATAGTCTGAATAGTGGAACAAAATAACGATTATCTGAACAGAAACTAAATAGTCTGAACAAAAATACCTAATAAAACCAAAACAATCTGAATAGAATGCTTAAAAGATCTATAAACGAGAGCTCGCTCGATACTTCTTCTATGGTCCGAAAAAGAAAGGGGATAATGTTATTCAGCGCAGGGAGCTTGCGACCTTACCCCGAAGGGGTCAATTAACGTTTATCTATATATTCTGCGTTTAATTCCGCGGCCCCCGTTTGAAGTATTAGTCTATACCCTTCGGGTAGGTCGCTTCGCTCCCGATCTGTTGTTCCGTTGCCTTCCGCGGGCTCCTTTAAATAATTTTAATTATTATTAATAATTCTATATTGGGGTTATTGGAATAGAGTCCAATTCTCAGCTAAATCCCCAATGTTCAATTAACCAAATAACGGTGGTTCTATAGAACAGCCAAATCATACTTCCTCAAGTACTAGGAATTCTCATCCATGTTTAACATTTTCCTTAAGTATAATAAACTAATATACCTTGACGTAAATGCCTAAAAATCTTTCGCAGTTAATTTCGTTTAAACCGGTCAGATGCTGACATGATCGAAGGGGTTCAATACCGCACCAACGTCATGTTTCTTTTTTTGTAGCAGAGATACAACTGCATATTCCATAATATTATTTTCACAACTAATTGTTGTTTTTAGTCTATAGGGTGTTATTATAACATAATTACTAATTATGTTGAACACTTTATTTTATATATTTATATCACACATTTTCTTCTATTCAGAATATGAAACTTTATGCTTACGCTTCCTATCAGTTAAATTCTTCATCTTCTTTTTCTTATCATTTTCAACTGTAGCACGATTAAACTCACGAGCATGCTTAGCAACAAAATTGTTCTTCATTTTTACTTCCTTATTCTATATATACAACTTATTATATCATATTTCTAAAAGATGTTGAACACTTTTGAATTATCAATAGTAACAAACTCACCACTCTTACCACCTAATAACTCAATCAATATCCTAAATACTAATGGATTACATATTAAACCAATATGACTACCATATACCTCAATATCTTGAAAAACTGTATTACTTAAATTCTTATCCTGCCTACACATCTTCCAATGTACAATTCCATCTTGCTTAGTATATATGTGCGTACATGGCACTTTAGGCTGTATTGCCAACTCCATATATTTTTTATCTTCATCATCTCTAAAATCTGGGTTAAATATCTCATATACAGCCGAAATTATATTATCAACCCTACCCCTCATATCAATTGGACTTCCTAATGATATTATCTGCTCTATATACTCCGGACTTTCATGAGCTAACTTACGAGCATATAAACCACCTAAACTATGACCAATTAATACTAACTTCTTATTATGCTTCTTATATGTCCTAACTAACTTATTATAACACATCCTATAAGTCTCAGGCTTATCTCCATAATTACGACCAGCTCCCCACATCACTACAGTATGACCTATATTCTCTAAAAAATCTCTTAAATACTCTAATGACTTTTCTGAACCAGTGAAACCAGGTAATAACATAATCAACTTAGAACCACTATGCTCAATGTCTAACAAACTAGACATCATGACTTTTGATATACCTAACTCTATTGTGGCTCTTAATAAATCACTACATAATAACAACTTACTTGGATTTGGCTTGGGTTCTATATAATACATATTGATTACTCCTGTTTAATGTATTTATATACCAAATCTTAAGCCAATATTGAAAGTATATTCTCACTACCTATAGGATTCTTTGAATGTATATAAAATATTTCAACTTTCCCTAATATCTTCAATAACTCTCTAGCACAATCTGCACCAGTACGCTCTTGATATACATCGTCAAGCTCCATTGCTACTTCACCAAAAGCTGACTGTATAGGTTCCATTGGCCGCATTTCATAATCCTGTAAATCATGGTCAAACGAATAACAATCAAAACTATCGGTATTTATAGCCTCTACAAACTCATTATATGTACGAACTACTTTCCATTCAATATCTTCTCTATTAATATAATTAACCCATGTTACATCTGATGGATTACGTTCATCATCTAAAAATAAACCTTTCATCTCAACTCCATTTATTTTCTATTAAGCCACTCTAAATCTTCTTTAGTTAACCAAGTTTTAATACTTTTTAACCAACTTTTTTTACTCTGTGGTATTTCTATATCTAACAATTCAACTATAACTTTCTTAGTTTTACTAACTGATAAATTATCCATTTTCCAATATTCTTCTAATATAGGTAATGAACATACTGGCCCAAGAATAGCTTTTTTCCAGCCACCCTTATATACAACAATTGATACAGAATCAATATTTGGATGATATGAAAAGAATACATCATGCTCAGTCTGACTTATTTCATAACAAAACTCTGATAACTCTTTTAACTCTTTTACTTTTTCTGAATTAGTCATTTTTGCTTTCCTTTAGTTTCTATTATATCACACAAAACTATATATATGAACACTTTTATTCATTAATTTTAACAACAATTGTACCTATTTCAACTATACTCGACTTTTCATATAATACATCTATTACAACTTCATCAGTCTCACCTAATAATGTAACTCGCCACTTTCCTACCGATATACCCTTTACTGTAATTTTACCATCTTCTCCAGTAAAAAACATAACTTCATCACTATTACCACTTAATGGTATTAACCTACCAGCCTTTAATATAATAGGCTCATTATACTGATCTACTAAAATACCACGCAAAAACATATTTGCCGAACTTCCAACACCAATAGCTGTACCACTAGCATAGCGATTCTTAACCTTAAACGAACTATTATCTATACTCGCTAAACTACTTAAATCTGTAGCATTTACCTTATATTCACTAACTTCATAACTGCTAATATCCGAAACTACTGCAGAACCAAAACTATCTATTCTTGCACCATCTCCAAACTCAACATTCCCTTCAAAACCTGGATTAGCATAAAAAATAGCAAAACTATCTTTTATTGGCTTTGTAATACCCCAATTATTACCAGCAAATGCTACACCCGTTTCAACATACCATGAAGCACTATATTCTTTAGAATCAATATAACTAGCATCTAATACAGATTTACCACGGGCTCCGCCAGATATCCACTGACCTCTCCTCTCTTTTATACCATCATATAACGACTCAGAAAACTGATATTTTGACTGACTGTAACCCTTACGATACTCACTATATATCTTAATACTCTTATTTTTACTATCTTTATATGTATTCTCTACATGATACCTAGTAAATGAATTAGCTGGATCAACATACTCATATGCTACTTTACTACGCTCTAACTGAGAATCATAATTTGACTTAACATAATGCGATGAACCATAAGGTCTCCACTCAAAATTAATAGCCCAATATTTATTAGTTTCTCCAGCATATTGTATACTACTATATGTACACCACATATTAATATCACCAACACTCTGCTCTAAACGAGCTCCCCAACCAAATGCTGTATCAATATCTGGATTATGAAAATCAACACGACCAGCTAATATAGATAACTGAGTATTTGTAGAAAAACCTAAACTTAAATAAGGCGCAACTAATGAACGAATATCAGGAATATCCCAAGGAAAATCTACTTCATTAACTTCATAATTACTCTTGAAATCTTCACTAAAATAATTAGTCCTTAAACCATACCCCGTAAATGTTGCTTCATATGAACCTATAGGTGTATACCTAGCATCACTACTCCATTCAAACTGCTTAGCCCAACCAGTATCTCCAATCTCATCTTTACTACCAGCTACATCTAATGTTAAATAACCAAGCGATGTACCCCACTGCTGAATAAAACCGAAAACTTTTAACTTCTCTTGATATTGTAAATAACTACCAAGCGTTAACTTATCATTTAAACCATATCGTAAATATCCTAAAACTAACTTATTATCATTGTCTAACTCAGATAAATTATCATCTTTAATATATGGTGAACCAACAGCTATATCATACTCCATCTGACCCATCTTTAACATATCATAACGCTGATAATATGTATCCTGAACCTTATTATATGTACCGTCTGAACCAACTGTATCAATCCTAATCTTATTAAGCCCTGCCTCTAATGGTATATCCTTAAGTCTATATCTACCAGATGGTAACTCCACTTGATAAGTAATCTTACCATTAACATAAACCATTATCTCACTATCAGAACTAATTATAAAATCATAATAAAAATCAGATGTATATGCTACATCATAATCACCCATAGAAACACGCTTGTTTATTCCTATACCAAAAAGATGACTATTAATACCCTTAGCTAATGGTGGAGGCGCTAATGACCAATCAATATTCTGTGGCTCTTGATCACCTAATATAATATGTGAATCAGAATTTTCTACTATAATACGAGCACCACGATTATACCACTCTTGTGAAATACTATCTTCATGCTCTCCCTCATACTGAAATGTTAAATTATTCCACGATAATGAAGCTTCTACTAATTGAGAACCACTATACTCTTCTATACTATCACTATCATAACTATTACTAGAATATAAATTAAAATATCCAGATAATGGCTTACTAGTATATTCAATATCTCTAAGATTTTTTGGCATATAACTTATAGTTAAACGCCGACGTATATCGGGCGGGGTCTTTATTTCTAATCTGAATAACTCTATATTAAAACTTATATCAAAACCACGCTTACGCATAATTGATATATTTAATATATTATTATCCTTAATCCATACCGGATCTATACTAACACCAGGCTTAAAATGTGGTTCTATTACTGATAATATCGACTTAGGTAATATTATATTATTATTAGTACTATCCCATTTAATATTTTCTTTTTTATCAATATATTGGCCATCTATATACATATCAACCGATATATCACGAAATACTGGCTCAGGCATCTCTATTCCAAATACCTTTTTATACAAACTAGCTTTTTCTTCATATAACGAAAATTGGGCTAACGCCGAACACGAAAGCCCAATTGCTATTAATGATATAAACCTAATATTAAAAAACACAATGATCTATTCTTTATGTATTTCTACTAATTCAACTTTATTAACTGATAATAAAGGCTTATCTGATACTATCTGTATCGGAATTCTTCGTATCTCTCCAGCTAAAAAATTAGCTTGAGATGTTTTACCAAAAACAATATCTTTAACATCATCATATGGATAAACATTTATTAACTTATCATCTAACTTTATCTCCCAATAATCGCTAAATAATGAAGCAGTTCCCTTATTCTCAACTAAAACATATAACATCTGCTCTTTGCTATCCCACTCATATGATATTAACTTCATATCGGGCTTACTATTAGGTGGCTTAATGTATAAAGTTTTTACTGATTCAAACATCATCTTTAATGATGAACTATCATTATAACCAAAATCTATGGGCAATTGTGTTACTACTATACGAAGAGGAACCTCTTCTTTAGGCATTTTTCCTGTCCATAATAATGTTACTAATGACTTAGAATTAGCATTAACTAATACATTAGAAGGTAAAACCTCAATATCTGGATATATACCAGTTAAAAACTCTTCACCTTCTACGTTAAACTCTCGCGTATAAATTTTAATCTGTAATGCCAATGGCTTATCACTTATATTAGCAACATACATAGGCATATTTCTTTTCTCTGTAGAATAAAATGTCCACTGCTTAAGATCAACATCAAAAGCATTAGCTATATTCATACTACTAAATAATACAATAATAATAAAAAACAATAAAATTTTACGCAAATTTAACATTATAACATCGACCCCTTATCTTCGGCTACACTTAATGTCAATATATCATGATATAACTCATTTAATGCAACCGCATTACCACCATTAATATTAACATTAATCTTAGCTGTAATATTACCATCTATAGCTGGCTTTATTTCTCCACTTGTACTAGAACTGATTAACATAGCAGGACACATCTTAGCATCAGTATCAGAAAAATGACAAGAATTTACAGTAACAGCTGAAAATGAACCCCAACTACCTGTACCCTGTACTAAACTTACACTATATGCTAAATTATTGTCACCACTAATTAACCCACCATTTTTTGACCTTATAGAAACTCTATAATTACCTATCTTATTACTGAAAAATGATAATGCATTCCTCTCAGTAAACTCGGACTGACCGTTAGGCTCAATCAACAAATCTATATTCTTATCACCCCTTAAACCATAAACACCTGCAACACTTGCTGTTAAATTAAGGGTTGCATCCGATACACTCTGCGCACTTACTTGCGTTGTAGCAAGTGCTAAAGCGCATACTATTATACTATTACGCATTCTAACATACGCGCTAGTGATAGCTTTTAACTTCATTTCGTTTTCCTTTTTTAGTTTTAGTTATACTAATTAATATACATAGCAAACAAAACTCTTTATAGGCATTTATTGAACCTCTTAAAGAATCACAAAACATTATCTTTTCACTACCTTAACGTTCCTATTAATACGTGTCTTCTTAACAGCAAGAACACGCAAACCAGGAATTTTTGAACCTTTACGAGTACTATCATTGCGAATTAAAAAATATACCTCATAATCACCCTTTAATTCACTTGGACTCGTAATAATCTTTGTAACATCAATTATTACACTTTCTGTATCTGCATCAATCTCATACTTACCACTAAATGTTTTCTCTATAACACATCCATTTGGCAATATATCACTTCCAAATACAACATTAATTATTTCTTGCTTACTAGCTTTAACCGCTAAATTTGGTGCTAATGTATAAACTGAACCAACTTTTGGATGCTTCTCAACTTTAACATTACCAGCCTCCACTTCACGATCAACAATCTCTTTCATCTGAGTACCCCAATAAGAATCAGCAGATTCCCATATCTCAGCATTATCTTTCTTTATAGAAATTGGATACTTATTACCATTCTCATCAATAATATTAACATCAGCCTTCTTACGATTCTTTGTATCACCACCAACTGCTTCAGCTCTAACAGCCATAGGTATTGTAAACTTCTTCTTACTAGACTTAAATACTAAATCCATAGGACCATCAGCTAATGCACTATTTACCATATTAATCAATGTATACTCATTCTGTATACCAGCACTAGCTTTACCTTGCTTCGACTTTGGCACAGCACCTATAGCAAACTTACCAATACGTACCATCCCGACTGACGAAGAACCAAAATCCGGGTCATACGCAGCACCATAATTGGCAAAATGAACTTGTATTTTTTCTAATAAAGCAATTCGATTATCATTGGTTAAAACCGAAAACCTTTTTGAACTTATCTTTTTAAAATCACTAATACCAATCTTCTTAAGAGATGCTTGAAGCTCTTCAATATTTTCTGGCATTTCAAAACCAGTTTCAAGATCTAAACTCTTATTATCTGGTACTGTCATTTTCTGCTCAACAAACTGAGCGAATGATTTATATCTCATTTTAGTATTCCTTAATATAATTGTTATATTTATATTTATAAC
>Ga0206683_10001880_pt1 | contig 14337 bp, 10 predicted proteins | sample M280m12015metaG_FD_155483 | JGI IMG/M metagenome (GOLD analysis project Ga0206683, IMG submission 155483) | Ammonia-oxidizing marine archaeal communities from Monterey Bay, California, United States - M2 80m 12015 | ecosystem: Environmental > Aquatic > Marine > Intertidal zone | place: USA...
GGTTGGTATTGCAAAAAAAACTGAAATTAGCGGATGGTCAGGACCTTTTATCATGGCCACTGCAAACACAAGAGTTGTAAGGAGAACAGAGGCACTACTTGCGTTAAGGCAGGAATCCTATGGATCTGATTTTACTTATCAGGAGCATGCTTTTCATAAGAGTTGGTTCAGTGCTGCTAAAGCACTCATTTTTACTGGTCTATCTGTTTTAGTGCTTTTATCCCCCCTAAAAAGATTGGTGAAACCTTTTTTGCCTAAGCCTGGAGAAGGCCCATCTGAGAATGTTCAAGAGAATGGATGGTTTGATTGTAAATATATAGTAGAAACAGATGATGGAAAGAAATCAGTATTTAATATGAATGGAAAAGGTGATCCAGGTTATAAAGTGACTTCAAAACTAGTTTCTGAGTGTGCACTTTGCTTAATTGAAAATGAAGATGCGCTTCCAGGCGGAAAGGAATACGGAGGAGTTCTAACCAGTGCCTCAGGTTTGGGCAATCCATTAATTTCAAGATTAAGCAAAGTAGGTATTAATTTTGAGGGCCCACTATAATTTTTACGTTAAATAAATTAATCTAAAATAAATAATCTTGTTAAAATCAAACATGAAACTACACTTAATTTTCTTTATATTTTTATCTATGAATTCATTCACCAAATTACTTAATGATCCAGGTGACTGGAGAGGAATAACCGATCAGGTGATGGGTGGAGTTTCTGAATTAAGGATAGATTATGTTGATGGTGTTTTTTTGATGAGTGGAAATGTTTCCACTGATAATAACGGTGGATTTGTGAGGCTTTCCAACAGAATCAATATCAACAGTAATGATTTTAAAGGCATTAAGTTTAAAGCCAAAGGTAACAATGAAACTTATGAAATTCATGCAACCCTTAAGGGTTTAAAAATTCCACCATGGTCATATTTTAGTCAAGCATTTGAAGTTAATAATAATTGGCAAGAATACGAAATATTTTTTAAAGATTTAAAGAGAAGTTCTGGATTCTCTGCTGCATCGATGAAGGCAAAAAATATTAAAGATTTGAGTATTGCAGGTTTTGGTAGAGACTTTAAAGTGGATCTAGCAATTAAAGAGATTAGCTTAATTTCAAATTAACCTATTTATTAGCATTCTTCTCAAACTCTTTTAAATAGTTTTCATAATCCTCCCAATCATGGGGGGTTCCTGCTCTAGGTTTTTCCATTTTACTAGCTCGATCCAAGGCTTTAGTTGAGAGTTTGCTAGGAGCTTCTTTAAATAATTTGCTAAATGTTCTTTTAATTAAGTTTTTCATTTAACGATTAAGAATTTTAAGAAGTTTTTTCATAAAACGCTTTAATATTTTTGCAGCATCTCTCTCATTGAACACCTCAATGACCTCAGATTGGGAATAGCCATCCCAAAAAGTTATTTGATGGCATTGTTTCAATTTTATTAACTCTAAAGAAGCTGAATCTAGATTTTGCTGATCTATTAAATAAATCTTAATTTCTTCTTCATTCAATAAAATTCTGATATTTTCATAGGTTGAAAAATACGATTTGAATAGATTTTCAACACGCTGATTAAAAGTAAAGGATTGCATGAATTAGTTAAGATCCTTTAAAAGGCTGATGAGTGCATTTTCTCAGCAATACTTAATCCGAAGAATCTGAGCCTCTTAGCTCTTTAATTTTTTCTAAACTAACCTTATCTTTGAAACTCATAATTATTGCAGCAATAGATAATACTAATATGGCACCAGCCTCACCTAGAACAACTAATGAACCCATCTCTTTGCTTTGCATCACAATCAATCTACATAGTGCAGTGATCGCTATTATTATAGGAAGTGTGACAGGAATTCTATTGGTGCTATAAAAAGCTCCCACCATTCCAATAATTTCTGCATAGATAAATAGCATAAACAAATCTGGCAAGGTAATTTCTTGTGCTAAAAACATATCAAAAATGTATAGGGCGGATGCAATGCAGGTTGCTATGCCAATAATAGCTAAAAGTAATTTTTCACTTGCAATGGTTGTCCAATGCAAGCTTTTTGTGAGCTTAGATTGTTTATCATTCATAAATTAATCATACCAAAGGAATAATCAATGAAATATTTTTTTTACTGAAAAGTTAAAATTCTGAAGAGTGAATATTTATTTTTATAGAGAGAATATAAAAAAAACCCCGCTATACAGCGGGGCTTTTTTAAATTTTATTTAACTAAATTAAAAATTATAATCTAACTTAATAGCTATATTTTTTGGTCTAGCGTAGATAGCATCGTAAGCTATTCCATCAAGCGCTCCGCCTGAGGCAAGTCTAACAAATGTTCTTGCAAGAGGGATAGTTCCACCAACCACCTTAATTCTCTCGTCGGTTAAATTATCACCAATCAGCGATACTCTCCATTTACCATCTGAGCTAGTTAAACCAAGCACCAATCCAACTTTTGAGTAGCCGCCTTCTTTGATATTTTTATCAAGGTTGGTGGTAATGAAGTACTCTGATGAATAATCAACATTTAAGTTGGCATCAAAGACCCAATTATTTGATAAAACAGTATCGTATGCAAAGCCAGCATTGGCTGTGTCTTCAGGGGCAAGAATGACGCTAGCACCAGATCTATCACAGTAGATGCCATTTGTAGCAGCCTCGCCATATGCACACTGACTGTTTTTCCAATCAGTAAATTTGTAGTCTAAGCTTGCCATAGAAGCATAGAATTCTAAGTCATCAGTAATAAGATACCTGCCTTGCATTTCAAAACCATCTAACTCTGCAGCTGAAGCATTTCCAACTTTAAAGCCTAATACTCCGTCAAAGACGCTTGTTTGCAGGTTTTCATACTCAGTTGTGAAGTAAGTGAAATCAAATGAAGATCTATCTGATTTCATTTTATAGCCCCACTCAATATTTGTAGCTTCTTCTTCTTCAAACTCGAACCCACCTTCACTTGAAACTAATGGTGTGCCTGGTATCGAATTACCTCGAATATCAAAACCACCAGCTTTGGAGCCTTGTGTATAGGAAACATACATTTGAGAGTTGTCAGATAGGTCATAGCTTAATCTAATCATTGGATCAAATGAGTTTTCGCTTCTGCTTCTGGCAATACTGTGAGGACCAACATTTAAAACTCCGGCCCATAAAGCGGGAAGCAAAGGAGAGCCATTAAGCGCAGTGCCTGTTCCATCTAGTGTTAAATCTCTGCTTCCATCTTTATCTTCGCTTGAATATCTTGCACCAAGTGTTAATCTCCAATTCCCCTCTAGATTGATATCAGCTTGACCAAAAACAGAATACATATCGGAAGATTGTGCATAAAGTCTATCCCAATTTGTTCCTACTAATAATGAGACCGGAGGCCCTGCAAGTGCGAGGAACGAGCCCAATGGAACGTAATCAGTTACGTCAACATCAGCAGTTTGGAAATAAGCTCCAACGATGTAGTCAACATCTTCTCCACCAGGTGAGGTATACCTGATTTCTTGTGACCACTGATCATACTTTTCTGTTTGATTGGTGCCATCTAATATCTCAAGACCGACATAGTCTACATCTAGAACCTCATATGAATCATATTCAACATGTCCTGTAATTGAAGTGAGGGTTCCGCCACCATCCATTGGATAGTTTGCAGTTAGCACAAAGTTATCCATTGTATTTTGGCTAAAAGTTTCCCCACTTGACCTCACCCAGTCTTCATTCGTTTCCACTGCAATGGGCCCTCTAAAAACAAGACCATAGCCATCCTGTGGGGCAATAGCCTCCATGGCGTAACCCACAGAATCAAAGTCAGCTGTCTCAACTTTGAGGTTGTAATCAACATCACCAGATGTCCATGCAAGCTGTCCTCTAATGTATGTTTCATCTCTTTGTGGCTCAAGCCTTTTCATGTTTGTATTTGTAATCCAACCATCCATCTCTCTTGTTGAAACAGTTAGCCTTCCAAGAAGATTGTCAGAAAGAGCGCCAGATAAAACCAAAAGTGATTGATCTTCACCATGCTCAGATTCATGTGATGTAGAAAATTTACCCTCAAATTCCTCAGTTGGTTTCGCTGAAGTAACACTCACAGCACCACCAATTGCGTTCTTGCCAAATAAGGTAGGTTGTGGGCCTCTTAAAACCTCAACTCGCTCTAAGTCAACGAGTGGAGTCCTTGCCAATTGACTTCTAGGATAGACAACTCCATCGAAATTCATTGGTACAGATTGCTCAAAGCCTTTGTTGGCACCTGATCTAACTCCACGAATAGAAATTGATGTATCTATTTGAGTTTCAACAACCATAAAGTTTGGAATAGAGGCTGAGAGCGTTTGAAGGCTGTCAATACTTCTATCATCAATATCCTCTCCACCAATGGCTGAGACAGAAATTGGAACATCTTGTAGGCTTTGTTCTCTAATTTGAGCTGTTACAACAACCTCTTCAAGAACTTGAGTAAAAGCAGAAGGTGCTGAGATTAATAATGATGCAGCAAATACCGCACTGAAAAAACGTGAACTATTCATATTTCCCCTAAAAATATTTTTTTATGATGTTAATAGTAACCAATAAATGCTTTTAAGACTAGAATTAATAACTTTTATGAGGCTTCTGCTCTGAGAGCATCAATCATGACTTGAACTTTATCTGGATTAATATCAGGTGTAATTCCATGACCAAGATTAAAAATAAACCCAGGATATTCGTTCATGACGCTACAAATTTTTTGGGTTTCATTCCAGATCGATTCATCAGATCCGAGTAATACTTTGGGATCAAGATTGCCTTGAATAGCGTATTTGTTTCTTAAAACCTCATTCACACTGCCAATATCCTCTTGCCAATAGAGGCTTACGCAAGCTATATCCTCAAAGACTATTTCAATAATATTTTTCTTTGGCGCTTTTTCAAATAAAATAATAGGGATATTTGATGTAATAGGATCAGCTTTGAGCAGACTGGTGAGTCTACGGGTATATTGCAACGAGAAATTTTCTAAATCGTTGCCTGACAACAAATCTGCCCATGAGTCAAAAATTTGCAGTGCATTCACACCACTTAAAACTTGTTGTCTCAAGTATTCATAGCAAGCATTGCTTAGAATGTCTAAAAATTCTTTTAGTTCTTCTGGATGTTCCTTCATAAAACTTTTTGTTTTTTTGAAATCTTTCGAGCCTCCACCTTCAATTGAATATGCTACAAGTGTCCATGGGCTGCCGCAGAAACCAATCAAAGGTAAGTCCTTGGGTAAAAGTTTTTTAGTTTCTTCAACTGCTTTAAAAACATAACCAAGAGCATTAATATCAAACGGAATTAAATTTTTTATATCTTGAGGAGATGAAATAGGATTACTAAATTTGGGACCCTCTCCCTCATTAAATGCTAGACCAAGATTCAAAGCATCTGGGATAGTCAAAATATCTGAGAAGAGAATTGATGCATCCAAATCAAAACGATCAATTGGTTGCAAGGCAAGCTCAGCGCAAGTTTTAGGTTGTTTGCACATATCTAGAAAGTTTGAGTAATTTTTTCTAATTTTTTGATATTCAGGCAGATATCTTCCTGCTTGACGCATAAACCATATTGGTGGGATTGAGTTTGTTTGAAGGTTTAGTGCCCTTAAAAATTTTGAATCTCTCATTTATGAAACGAATTGTATGATACTTTTAGCCGCTTCTCTTCCTTCCCAGATGGCTGTTACTACCAAATCAGACCCTCTGACCATATCTCCGCCAGAAAAAACCTTTGAGTTTGAAGTTTGAAATTTTAATTCTTGTTTTTCTGGGGCGAGCACTAAGCCAGATTTGTCAGTTTGAATCTTAAAATCTTTAAACCAGCCTGCTGGGTTTGCTCTAAATCCAAAAGCAATTACAACTTCGTCGGCAGGATAAATTTTTTCACTGCCTTGAATTGGGATAGGAACTCTTCTCCCATTCTGGTCTGGCTCACCTAATTTAGTTTGTATTGTTTTTACTCCCTCAACATTATCATTTCCAATGATTTCAATTGGTTGAATATTAAATTCAAACTGAACACCTTCCTCTTTTGCATTGACTACTTCTCTTCTAGAGCCGGGCATATTCTTTTCATCTCTTCTGTATAAGCAAGTTACGGATTTTGCCCCTTGCCTGATAGCAGTTCTGTTGCAATCCATTGCAGTATCTCCGCCACCTAAAATTACAACATCTTTGCCCTTAAAATTAATATAGTTAGATTCCTTTTGTTGAAATTTTAAAAGATGATTTGTATTTCCAATAAGATAATCAATTGCTCTATGCGCTTGCGGCAAATCCTCTCCTTTAAAACCTCCTTCAAGGGAAGTATAAGTTCCCATACCCAAAAATACTGCATCATATTTTTCATGCAATCTCTTAAAGGAAATATCTTTTCCAATTTCTTTATTCAGATGAAACTTAATACCCATTTCTTCAAGAATTTTTCGCCGTCTTCGTACAACACTTTTTTCTAACTTAAATTCTGGAATTCCAAATGTCAGTAAGCCCCCAATTTCTGGGTGTTTATCATATACATCACAATTAATCCCCGCTCTTATAAGAATATCTGCACATCCGATACCTGCAGGACCAGCTCCAATAATAGCAACTTTTTTATTGGTCCAAGTTCTATTACTTAGATCTGGCTTCCACCCCATATCTATTGCCTTGTCTGTTATGTATTTCTCAATATTACCAATACTCACAGCGCCAAAACCATCATTTAGAGTGCAGGCTCCTTCACATAGACGATCTTGTGGGCAAACTCTCCCGCACATTTCGGGTAGAGAGTTTGTTTGATGACATAAATCAGCTGCTTCCATTATATTTCCATCATTTACAAGTTTTAACCAATCTGGAATATAGTTATGAACAGGACATTTCCATTCACAATATGGATTTCCACAATCTAAGCATCGATGAGACTGATTGGATGCTTCAAATTGATTGTAATCTCCATAAATTTCAACAAAATTAATTTTTCTTTCCTCTATATTTTTTTTATTTGGATCGTAGCGACCAACTTCTAGAAATTGAAAATCATTTTCAATAGGAACATGCTCCACATATTCTGATCTTGATTTAAAGTTTTTTGGAGAAGCTATTGTGGAGGTTGGAATAGTGTTCTGACTTAAGAGTTCTTTACGCCATTCAAAAAGCATCACTTTTGCTTCTTCTAAATCTGTTATAGGGGCAAATGATTTAGTTTTATATTTCCTGTTTAATCTAATTTTTCCGTAAAAGTATGGAGAGCGAGGTTGAGTGAAGAGCAACAAGCCTTTTTCAATTTTATATTGTTTATTTTTTGAGCTCATAAAATTGTATTAGTTCTGCGTGGTATGTATGACATAGTATGACATTTTTGTGTTAATATGTATAACTTTATGCCACAACAAAATACAAACATATCGCTATACCAAGAAAGCCAAGCCAAGGATAACTGCGGTTTTGGGCTCATAGTTAATCGACATGGAGAGCAGAATAGAGCTGTAGTTAAACGGTCTATTGCTGGTCTTACAAGCATGACACATAGAGGAGCAATTGGGGCAGATGGCAAAACTGGAGATGGCTGCGGTCTTTTATTCGATTTAAATCATAAGTTTTTTCAGAAGAAAATAAGGAAAGAATTAAAATTAAAATTACCAGAATTATTTGGCGTAGCTCAAATTTTTTCATCTGCTGCTCTGCAAAAAGATTTGCCTACCATTAAAAAAATTCTTAAATCTGAAAATTTAGTTTTTGAATGTGTTAGAGAGGTACCCACTAATAAATCTGTTCTTGGCGAAATAGCGCTAGAATCTTTACCAAACATTAATCAACTATTTATTACTCCAATCTCAAAAGATTTTAATAAAGAAAGATTTGAATCATGCCTCCTTCAGGCAAGAAAAAAGATTGAAGAAATTTATGACAATGATGAAAAGTTCTATGTATGCAGCATGTCAAGCCAAACAATTGTATACAAGGGCTTGATGTTGCCAGATGCAATAAGTAACTTTTATACAGACATAGCTAAAAAATCATTCACAGCTAAGGTTTGCTTGTTTCATCAAAGGTTTTCAACAAATACACAGCCAAGATGGCATTTAGCTCAACCCTTCAGGTTACTCGCGCATAATGGAGAGATTAATGCAATTAGAGGAAATAGAAATTGGGTCAAGGCTCGAGCCTCAAAATTTTCGACTCCTCTCATCCCAGGCATAAGCCAGTTTAAATCACTCGTCAATGAAATAGGGTCTGACTCATCAGCCCTTGATAATATGGTTGAGTTGTTAGTGAAAGGTGGGATTAATTTTTTTAGGTCTATTCGAATGGTTTTACCTCCTGCTTGGCAAAATATTCACACAATGGATCCCGAGGTCAGGGCTTTTCATGAGTATAATTCAATGCATATGGAGGCATGGGATGGTCCAGCTGGAATAGTCATGTCAGATGGAGAATGGGCAATCTGTGTTCTGGATAGGAATGGATTAAGGCCTGCAAGATATCAAGTACTGAACAATGGAATGATCACAGTAGCCTCTGAAACAGGCATTTATCCAGTTGCTGATGAAGCAATTCTTCAAAAGGGACGAATAAGCCCTGGGGGAATTTTTGCTGTCAATACTGAGTCTGGTGAAATACTTGATCAAAAGATGATCGATGATCAGCTCAAACAAAGTAAGCCTTATCGAGAGTGGTTAAAGAAATTTGCTATTTATCTTGAGTCCACTTTAGATGCGTTTGAGGGACCAGGCATAAAGAAAATTCCTCATTCTGAGTTTATTAAATCTTCTAAGCTTTTTTCTTTATTTAATGAAGAGAGGGTATCTGTAATAAAACCGCTTGCCCTTGACGGTCTTGAGGGTACTGGCTCGATGGGTGATGATACTGCTTTGGCAATGTTAAGCTCAATGCCAAGATCTATTTATGATTATTTTAGACAACAATTTGCTCAGGTAACAAATCCACCAATTGACTCTTTGAGAGAATCAAGCGTTATGTCTTTAGAGGCATGTTTTGGGCCTGAACTAAATATTTTTGAAGAATCTAAGGATCATGCAAAAAGAATTGTAAGTACTTCTCCTGTTCTTTCTCATAAAAAACTTTCAGCACTATTAAAAAATCCGTATTTTCCATCTAAAAATTTTGATTTGCAGTATTCCTCAAAGTCAAACCTCAAAGATGCTTTAAAAGTTTTAACTAAAAAAGTAGTTACAGCTGTTAGAAAAGGTGAGGTTATTATTCATTTAAATGAAAAGTTACCAGATGTTAATAAACTTTCAATAAATTCCTTGTTGGCAGTCGGTTGTATTCACCAAGAATTAGTCAGATTAGGCCTAAGATCAGATGCTAATTTGATAGTTAGTTCTGCTTCTGCAAGAGACACTCATCAGATTGCATGTTTACTGAGTTTTGGAGCAACTGCTGTTTTTCCTTGGCTAGCTTTTCAGACAATCTTAGATCTTACCCATCGTAAAGAGTTAAAAGGTAGTCCAACAGCAAACTGTGCCAAATATCGAAAAGGCATCAATAAAGGACTTCTAAAAATTATTTCAAAAATTGGTATTTCAACAATTTCAAGTTATCGAGGGTCTCAATTGCATGAAATTGTTGGATTGAGTTCAGATATTGTAGATTTATCTTTTACAAATACTGTAAGCAGAGTAGGCGGCAAAACTTTTAAAGATCTTGACGCAGAAATGCGATCATTAAACAAATACGCAAATTCAAATGTAAGTGAAATAGGTCTTGGCGGGTTAATGAAATTCGTTCATGGTGGTGAATATCACACCTACAATCCAGCGGTTGTAAAAAAACTTCAAGAAGCAGTTAAAACAGGATCTTCTGAAATCTACAAAGAATATGCCAATCTTGTAAATCATAGAGATCCTGCAATGCTTAGAGATTTAATGGAGCTTAGATTCTCTGATGAATCAAAGCAAGTTGAACTTTGCGATACAAAAAATTTACTTAAAAAGTTTGATTCAGCTGGCATGAGTCTGGGCGCCTTATCTCCAAATGCGCATGAAACATTAGCAGAAGCAATGAATAGTATGGGAGCAAGATCAAATTCAGGAGAGGGCGGAGAAGCCAAAGAAAGATACGGAACTTCAAAGATGTCAAAAATAAAACAAGTTGCATCCGGTCGTTTTGGTGTTACTCCTGAATACCTGGTAAATGCAGAAGTATTACAGATAAAAATAGCACAAGGTGCAAAACCAGGAGAAGGTGGTCAGCTTCCTGGAGGAAAAGTTAATTCATTAATTGCAAAGCTAAGATATTCAACACCTGGAATCACCCTGATCTCTCCTCCGCCTCATCATGATATTTACTCTATTGAGGATTTAGCTCAATTGATTTTTGATCTTAAACAAGTAAATTCAAAAGCTTTGGTTTCAGTTAAATTGGTTTCTGAGCCAGGAGTAGGAACTATTGCCGCTGGCGTAGCAAAGGCATATGCAGATTTAATAACTATTTCCGGCCATGATGGCGGAACGGGAGCTAGCCCCCTATCTTCTATTCGTTATGCAGGTTCTCCGTGGGAGCTAGGTTTATCTGAAGCTCATCAAGCTTTAAGAGCCAGTAATCTTAGGCATAAAGTTAGATTGCAAGCTGATGGGGGTTTAAAAACTGGACTAGATGTAGTTAAAGCAGCAATTTTAGGTGCAGAATCTTTTGGTTTTGGAACTGGCCCAATGATTGCGATGGGTTGTAAATATTTAAGAATTTGTCATTTAAATAATTGTGCTACAGGTGTCGCAACTCAAAGAAGAGATATAATTGATCATCATTATATTGGTGAGAAAGAGCGCGTAATTAATTATTTCACATTTATTGCAAATGAAGTTCAAGAAATACTTGCAAAATTAGGCGTTTCGAACCTCGAGTCTATTATTGGCCAAACTCAGTTTTTAAAAGATATTACTTCAAATAGTCCTTCTACAGAAAATATTGATCTATCTCCAATTTTATACTCTGATAAAAAATCATCATCTCCGCATTACTGTATTACAACATCAAATGAGCCATGGGATAAAGGAGATCTAAATTCAAAAATTCTTAAAGATTTAAAATCGTCAATTTCTAAAGGTCATTCATCAGATTTTTATTATGATATTTCAAATCGTGACAGATCTGTTGGAGCTCAAGCCTCTGGCTTGATTGCTTCTTTACATGGCGAAAAAGGGCTGAAACAAAAACAAACTCTTAACTTTCAGGGATCAGCAGGGCAAAGTTTTGGAGTTTGGAATGCAGCAGGTCTTAATCTTAGATTAAATGGAGATGCAAATGATTATGTTGGCAAGGGCATGAATGGAGGCAAGATAGTAATTTTTAGTTCTGCAGAATATGCCTCACAAGATTCTCCAACTGTTTTAGCAGGAAATACTGCACTATATGGTGCAACTGGTGGTGAGCTTTATGTAGGCGGCTGTGTTGGCGAGAGATTCGCTGTAAGAAATTCTGGAGCATCTGCTGTGATCGAGGGCGCTGGAGATCATTGCTGTGAATATATGACTGGTGGACATGTCACTGTCTTGGGAGACGTTGGTTCAAATTTTGGAGCAGGAATGACAGGTGGTTTTGCTTATGTTCTAGATACTAAAAGGAGATTTTTTGATCAATGCAATCGAAGTCTTGTTAATCTAGATAGGATTGTGAGTGAAGAAATGGAATCACATAGAAAATTCTTAAAACAAATCCTTGCACGTCATATAAAGGAAACTAAAAGCGAAAGAGCTAAATTAATCTTAGATGAATTTGATAGATATGAGCCATCATTCTGGCTCGTATCACCTGCGGCCTTGAATATTCAAGATCTTTTAAAAGCAACCACTGCTAATGCTGCTTAATTTATGCTTTAAGCCCTCTTGAAAGATTTTTTACATCAAATGAACTTGTAACTACTGCTTTAGATACTTTATTAAGTAGGACCAGATTCAATTTACCTGCTTTAATTTTTTTATCGCGAAATATATAAGGTTTTAATTCTCTGTAATTGTATTGATCAAGAGATAGATCAAATTCAAACTTTTGCAATAAAGCAATAACTTCTTCATGTTCTTTTTCAGAAATAAGATTTTCTAAATAGGAAATTCTAGCAGCAATTTTCATTCCTTTGGCAACAGCCTCTCCATGAAGAATTTTTTTATATTTACCATGTGCTTCAATGGCATGCCCAAAAGTATGGCCAAAATTCAAAATTGCACGAATGCCATTTTCCCTCTCGTCCTTGGTCACAATGTTTGCTTTGGTTTGAATGGATAAAAAAATTATCTCTTCAATAATTTTATGATCCATTAATAATATTTTCTGAGAATATTTTTTAAGTATCGAAAAAAGAGATTTATTATGAATTAAGGCGTATTTAATTACTTCTGCTAATCCAGCCTTAAATTCTCTGTTTGGAAGCGAGCTGAGTACAGCGGTATCTATAATGACACTTTTTGGGTTATAAAATGCTCCAACAAGATTTTTACCCGCTAAAATATTAATCGCAGTCTTGCCTCCCACAGAAGAATCTACCTGAGCAAGAAGTGTTGTAGGTATTTGTATAAATTGAATACCTCTAAGGTATGAGCTGGCAACATAACCCGAGATATCTCCAACTACTCCACCGCCAACAGCCACTATTAGATCTGTTCTATCAAAATTATTATCTACTAAGAAATTTAATATTTTTTGAAAATTTTTAACAGATTTAGCTTTTTCTCCATGCTGAAGAATAATCTTAAAAACTTTAGTTGATGGCTTGCAAACAGCGGTAACTTTTTTGACTATTTCTGATGGCACCCCATCATCTGAAATGATAAGAGTCTTATTATGCTCTTTGATTAGAGGGACAAGATTTTTTTTAGAGATAGCATCTTTGCTAATTACAATCCTGTACTTATTTTTTCCTTGACCTGCAAATAGCTCTTTAGCCATAATTTTTAACTAGTTTTACAATTTCGTTTGCAACCTCAGAGCCACTCTTATTATCAGTATTAATTATATGATCAGAAACCTCTTCATAAAGAGATTGTCTTGATTTTTGAAGATCTGCAAGAACTTTTTCAGGATCTTTATCTTTCAATAATGGCCTATCTTTATCTTTGGCTGTTCTTTCTACTTGAGTATTTAATGGAGTATGAAGGTAGAAAACAGTGCCTCTTGATGCTAGCAGTTCTCTATTTTCCTCTTCAATCACAATACCACCTCCGGTAGCAAGGACAATTGAATTCAATGCAACCATTTCTTTTAATGTGGCAGTTTCTCGCTTTCTAAAGCCCGCTTCACCCTCAATATCAAAAATCCAATCTATTGTCACACCTGTGCTATCTTCAATCTTTGCATCAGTATCATGAAAATCTAAAAATAGCTCGCCAGCAACAATCTTTCCGACAGTCGTTTTTCCAGAGCCCATGGGGCCAACAATAAAAATATTCATACTTAGTTTTTTAAGTTGCTGATTCTATCATTTATAGGGGTAAAATAATTCTAATTCATGTATCAAAATATTTCGGAGTTAACAGTAGAAACATAATTATTTAATTTGTATGTTTATTAGATTAATAAATTGGGCATTATTGGCTGTGCTAATGGGCACCCTTGTATCAATATTTACTATTGGGGCGGGATATCTTTTTATTAAACCCACTCTTCCTCAAATTAATTTAGTTGATGAAGACGTATTGCAAATACCTTTAAAAGTTTTAACGTCTGATGGAGTATTGATTGGAGAATTTGGTGAGCAGAAAAGAAGGACGATTGAATATAAAGAAATCCCTCAAAATCTTAAAAATGCATTTTTAGCAGCTGAAGATGACCAATTTTTTGAGCATAATGGCATAAGGATTTCATCACTTATTAGAGCTGCCTATCAAATGATTCAATCTGGTGAAATTGTTAGCGGTGGCGGCACAATCACAATGCAGGTTGTTAGGGGGTATCTACTATCGCGAGAACAAAAAATTATTCGAAAGATCAAAGAAATCTATCTAGCTTTTGAATTAGAAAGCTCTGCAAGTAAAGAGGAAATTTTTTCCTTATATCTAAATACTATCTTTTTAGGCAACCGATCTTATGGAGTTGAAGCTGCAGCAAATAAATATTTTTCTAAATCTATTAATGAGTTAACCCTTGCCGAATCTGCGTTAATTGCATCTTCCGCTCAGCTTCCCTCACGAATTAATCCTATACGCTCTCCTGACAGATCTATTATTAGACGAAACTGGATTTTAGGAAGAATGTATAAGCTTGGATATATTGGCAGGGCGCAGTTTTTACTTGCAAAGTCTGAGCCAATCAACTTATCTCAATTAGATTCAAACTTCTCATTGGATGGAAGATACATCGCTGAAATCACCAGACAAGCAATGATCGATAGATATGGCTTATCAGTT
>Ga0206683_10001892_pt1 | contig 14281 bp, 20 predicted proteins | sample M280m12015metaG_FD_155483 | JGI IMG/M metagenome (GOLD analysis project Ga0206683, IMG submission 155483) | Ammonia-oxidizing marine archaeal communities from Monterey Bay, California, United States - M2 80m 12015 | ecosystem: Environmental > Aquatic > Marine > Intertidal zone | place: USA...
ATCTGCTTGGGCAGATTAAGAGAGACATCGCACGTATTAAAACCGTGTTGAACGAGAAGCAGGAACAAGTATGAGCGAAGAAAAAAACCTGGCTCGAACCGCAAGCGGCACCGTAGTCAGTAACAAGATGGATAAGACAATTACTGTTCTTGTCGAGCGACGCATCAAGCATTCGCTCTATGGCAAGTACATTAAGCGATCTAAAAAAATACATGCCCATGATGCGGATAACCAGTGTCAGGAAGGGGACAAGGTTACGATTGAAGAAACAAGACCGATCTCCAAGAGTAAGGCGTGGAAGTTAAGTTCAATTGATCGTAAAGCAACGATTATTGATTAAGAAGCAGGTTTGTAGCAGTCAGACGTCACATGTTGCCGTCAGAGGCTTTGGAGTAGCGAGATGATTCAGGTTCAAACATATCTAGATATTGCAGATAACAGCGGTGCTCGCCGTGTTATGTGCATTAAGGTCCTGGGTGGCTCCAAGCGTCGCTATGCGAACATAGGTGACGTCATTAAAGTCACTGTAAAGGAAGCGATTCCTCGTGGCAGGGTAAAGAAGGGGCAGGTGTTGGATGCAGTGGTTGTTCGAACGCGGAAAGGTGTTCGAAGGGCGGATGGTTCGCTGATCAAATTCGATGGTAATGCCGCAGTGTTGTTGAATCCGCTGAAGCAGCCGATTGGGACTCGTATTTTCGGCCCGGTGACTCGTGAGCTGCGTAACGATAATTTCATGAAGATTGTGTCTCTGGCACCTGAAGTGTTGTAGAGGAAAACATGCAAAAGCTAAAAAAAGACGACCGGGTCATCGTGATTGCCGGTAAAGACAAAGGTAAGACAGGTGCAGTAACTCGCATTATGGATGGTGGACGGTTGTATGTTTCCGGCGTCAACATGATCAAGCGACACACTAAAGGTAATCCCCAGATGAATCAGCCTGGTGGAATTATCGAAAAAGAAGCGCCTATACAGGCTTCAAATATAGCGATCTATAACGTTAGTACTAACAAGGCCGACAGGGTAGGTATAAAAGAGCTGGACGATGGTAAGAAGGTCCGGGTCTTTAAGTCTACTGGCGAACAAATAGACGGTTAACCGATATGACAGACCTTAAAGCAGTTTATGAACAAGACATTCAGCCGAAGCTCAAAGAAGAGCTTGGGCTCAGCAATATTATGGAAGTGCCGCGCATTACCAAGGTCACACTGAACATGGGTGTAGGTGAAGCGATAGCTGATCGCAAGCAGCTTGATGCAGCGCTGGCTGATATGGAACAGATTGCGGGGCAAAAGCCTGTTATGACCAAGGCACGCAAGTCCATCGCCGGGTTCAAGGTTCGTGAAGAGTATCCAATTGGATGCAAAGTGACGTTAAGAAAATCTCGGATGTATGAGTTTTTGGATCGCCTGATCAATATCGTGATTCCAAGGCAAAGAGATTTTCGAGGTCTAAATACCAAGTCTTTTGACGGGCGTGGTAATTTTTCGATGGGTATCACTGAACAGATCGACTTTCCGGAAATCGATTACGACAAGATCGACAAGATTCGTGGGATGGATATTGCAATAACGACCACCGCGAAAACAGATGACCAAAGTAGAGCGTTACTTCGAGCTTTCAACTTCCCTCTGCGGGAAGAAGCAAGCACAGAAAGCACTAACGCATAAAGGACAGATAAGTTTATGGCTAAGAGATCCATGATCAACCGCGAACTGAAACGGCAGAAGACCGCCAAGAAGTACGCTGCCAAGAGAGCCTCTCTGAAGGCAATAATTTCTAGCGTCGAAGCAACTGACGATGAGAAGTGGGAAGCCCAATTGAAATTGCAGAAGTTGCCTCGTGATGCCAGTCCAAGTAGACAGGTTAGGCGTTGTGTATTGACGGGTCGTCCACACGCAGTCTACAGAAGGTTTGGTTTGTCACGAACACAACTACGAGAAGCCACAATGCGTGGCGACGTACCTGGTTTGGTTAAGTCGAGCTGGTAAGGAGAACACATAATGACAATGCAAGATCCAATGGCCGACATGTTAACCCGAATCCGAAATGCACAGCGTGCGAAGATTCAGGACGTAACTATGCCTTCATCCAATTTGAAGGTAGCAGTTGCAGCGGTATTGAAAGAAGAAGGTTTTATCGAGGAATGTAACGTAACTCCTGTTGATGGTGGCAAGTCGAACCTAAACATAGTACTTCGATATTACGAAGGTAAACCCGTTATTGAACAAATCAAAACGATTAGCCGCCCAGGGCTTCGCCAGTACAAGGGAAAGGACGAAATCCCAGTGGTCAATGGTGGTCTTGGCGTTGTCATCTTGTCTACTAACAAAGGTGTGATGACAGACCGGACAGCACGTTTGCAGGGTCTTGGTGGAGAACTTATTTGTTCTGTGTTCTAACGCGGAGCTGAAAAGAAGGTATTACGTATGTCACGAATTGCTAACAATCCGGTATCCATTCCGAAGGGTGTTGAAATTACACTGAGCGGGCAGGAAGTCACCGTCAAGGGTTCAAAGGGAAACCTTACCCTGACCCTTCATGACTTGGTTGGGATTAGCCAGGAAGAAGACCGATTACAACTGAAAGCAGTTGAGGTTTCCAAGAAGTCAGTAGCGCTGGCGGGTACCTTTCGTTCGCTCGTTAACAATATGGTGGAGGGCGTGAGCGGCGGTTTTCACAAGGAACTTCAACTCCAGGGGGTTGGTTATCGTGCCCAGGCGCAAGGTAAGAAGCTGAACCTGTCACTAGGTTTTTCACACCCGATTGTCTATGAGGTGCCTGAAGGAATCGATATTGAGACGCCAACGCAGAACCAGGTAATTGTAAAGGGTATCGATAAGCAGTTGGTTGGACAGGTGTCGGCAGATATTAGAGCATTCAGGCCGCCAGAGCCCTACAAAGGCAAAGGTGTTCGGTATGTGGATGAGTATGTTAAGCGTAAGGAAGCCAAGAAGAAGTAAACGGCAGAGCCGTTTATCCCAAGGGTAGCCGAGGGATGTTAAAACTTCAGACGAAAGATTAAGAGATTAAGTGAGATGAGCAAGAAAAAAGTATCTAGATTGAGGCGAGCAAAGAGAGCCCGCATGCATATCAGGGAATTGGAAGTACCTCGGTTGAGTGTATTCCGAACACCTCGACACATCTATGCACAGATCATTTCTGCTGCAGGAGATATGGTTCAGGCTTCCGCGTCGTCTCTTGACGCGTCTGTTCGTGTAGAAAACAAGGGTAACTCAGAAGATGCTGCGAAAGTCGGCAAGCTGATAGCAGAAAAAGCGAAAGAGCTAGGGGTAGCGAAAGTCGCTTTTGATCGATCCGGATACAAGTATCACGGCAGAATTAAGGCTTTGGCTGATGCGGCGCGCGAAGGTGGTTTGCAGTTCTAGTCACGCTTAGCAGAACTCAATAAAGGATAGGAAATGGCTTACAACGATCAGGATAACGAAGAAGGCATCCAGGAAAAGCTGGTTCAGGTGAACCGGGTTGCCAAGGTGGTTAAAGGCGGAAGAATTTTTGGTTTTACCGCGTTGACTGTCGTGGGTGATGGTAATGGCCGTGTTGGCTATGGCCGTGGCAAGGCTCGCGAAGTGCCTCTTGCGATCCAGAAGGCTATGGAAGCAGCTCGTCGTAATATGATTCAGGTCGATCTTAAGGGCTCAACTATCCAGTACCCCATTACTGCCAGGCACGGTGCGTCTAAGATATTCATGCAGCCAGCTTCTGACGGCACCGGTATTATTGCAGGTAAGACAATGCGAGCAGTATTGGAAGTGGCGGGCGTTCATAACGTTCTGGCCAAGTCCTATGGTTCCACTAACCCGGTGAATGTTCTGCAGGCGACCTTCAAAGGTCTGCAGGAAATGCGTTCGCCGGAAAGCATTGCCGAGAAACGCGGCAAGTCCGTTGAAGACATTACAAGCTAAAAGAAGACGAGTTAAGAACAATGACTGATAAGACAATTAAGGTCACCTTGACCAAAAGTACGATTAGCAGACTGAAATCTCATAAAGCCTGTGTGGCTGGGTTGGGATTGCGAAGAATCAGACATACCGTCGAAGTTGAAGATACACCGGCAGTAAGGGGCATGATCAATAAAGTGTCCTACATGCTGCGTGTAGAAGAGTAGCAGGAGCTTAAGACATGCAACTAAACACTTTAAAGCCGAGAGCCGGCAGCCGTTCGCCGAGTAAGCGAGTTGGTCGTGGGATGGGTAGTGGGACGGGTAAGACCTGTGGTCGTGGACACAAGGGTCAGAAGTCCCGGTCCGGTGGTCGAGTCAGGCCTGGGTTCGAAGGCGGACAGCAGCCACTGCAGATGCGGTTACCGAAGTTTGGTTTTAATTCAGCAAAGGCGCGGATTACTGCTGAAGTGACGCTGTCGGAAGTCGCATCGGTTGAAGCAGATGTTATCGATGTGCAGGCGTTGATTGATGCCGATCTGCTTAAGGGTACGATGAAGCGCGCGAAGGTGATCTTGTCAGGAAAGATCGAAAAAGCAGTCAATCTGAAAGGTATCAGGGCGACAAAGGGAGCCAGGGCAGCAATCGAAGCTGCTGGTGGTTCCATAGAAGAGTAATTGTAAATAACCGATGAATAGTTCAGTAGCACAAGATAAAGCAAGGGCCATGGTCTCAGGTGGAGGTTTGTCCGAATTATGGGCCCGTCTGCGTTTTGTGCTGCTCGCGATTATTGTTTATCGGGTCGGCAGCCATATTCCGCTGCCTGGCATTAACCCGGACAGGCTGGCATCACTATTCAACTCAAACCAGGGCGGTATCCTGGATCTGGTGAACATGTTTTCCGGTGGTGCCATTGAGCGTATGAGCATCCTGGCATTGGGGATCATGCCCTACATCTCAGCATCTATTATTTCAAACCTGATTGTTGCAACCACACCATCGTTGCAGCAACTCCGCAAGGACGGTGAAGCAGGTCGACGCAAGATTGCCCAGTACACACGGTACGGCACACTGCTTTTAGCGACGATTCAGGGTTTTGCGATGAGCAACGGCCTGGCATCACAAGGTTTGGCTTATGCCTCTGGTTTTGCATTCCACTTTGTGGCCATTACCACGCTGGTAACAGGTGCCATGTTCATGATGTGGTTAGGCGAACAGGTGACAGAACGCGGGATCGGGAATGGAATTTCGATACTCATCTTCACAGGTATCGTGTCAGGATTTCCAAGTGCAATTGGCCAGTCTTTTGAGCAGGCTCGCCAAGGCGAAATTTCTATCATCGCCTTACTGGGTATTGGTGCCCTGGCCATGATGATTGTAGCTGGTGTGGTTTTTGTGGAGCGTGGCCAGCGACGTATCACGGTCAACTATGCAAGACGTCAACAGGGCCGGCAGCAATATGCTGCCCAGAGCAGCCACCTGCCGCTTAAAGTAAATATGGCGGGGGTCATTCCAGCGATTTTTGCCAGTAGTCTACTGCTCTTTCCTGCCTCGATTGGTCAATGGTTTGGTCAGTCACCTGGTATGGAATGGTTGCAGGATATGAGTTTGCTGATCGCTCCGGGGCAGCCACTGAATATTATTTTGTTTTCGTTAGGAATCATTTTCTTCTGCTTCTGGTACACAGCAATTATGTTTAATCCGAAGGAAGTGGCGGACAATTTGAAAAAATCTGGTGCCTTCATCCCGGGATTCAGGCCTGGTGACCAGACGGCAGTGCACATAGATACAATATTGACGCGTCTCACTCTTGTTGGGGCGTTTTATATGACTGCAGTTTGTCTGTTACCACAGGCATTGATCTTGCAGTTCAACATCACTTTCCAACTGGGTGGAACAGCCTTGTTGATCGTGGTGGTAGTGGCAATGGATTTCATGTCACAGGTGCAGACGCACTTGATGTCACATCAGTATGAATCTCTGATGAAGAAATCTAATTTGCAAAATTTTGGCAGACGCTAGCTTTTAGCAGGAGCCTAGGAAACGAACATGAAAGTCAGAGCTTCAGTAAAAAAGATGTGCAGGAACTGTCGCGTTATCCGGCGTAAGGGTGTAGTGCGAGTAATTTGTACGGAACCACGTCATAAGCAGCGACAAGGATAAAGGAGAGCAAGTCGAATGGCTCGATTAGCCGGGATCAATATCCCCGACAACAAACATGCAGTAATTTCCCTGACCTATATTTTCGGGATTGGGCGCACCACAGCTAAGCAGCTTTGCGATGTGACAGGTGTAAGCCCGACGGTAAAAGTTCAGGATTTAACAGAGGACGAGTTGGACAAACTTCGCGCTGAAATAACCAAGCTTCCAGTAGAAGGTGACCTGCGTCGATCAGTTCAGCTGAATATTAAGCGCTTGCTTGACCTTGGGTGCTATCGAGGTATTCGTCATCGTCGAGGCTTGCCACTGAGAGGTCAGCGAACCAAGACAAACGCACGAACCAGAAAAGGGCCTAAGCGGCCTATTCGCAAATAAGCGATAAATCGGGAAATAGAATATGTCTGAAGTAGAAACAACTACGCCAGAGGAAACTCAAGCTCCAGAGGCATCTGCTGCGCCGGCGGCACCAACGCGTCGGAAAGGCAAGCGTCAGGTAGTTGATGGGTTAGCGCACATTCATGCGTCCTTTAACAACACCATCATCATGATCACAGATCGACAAGGCGGTGCTCTGTCATGGGCAACTGCGGGTGGTTCAGGGTTCCGTGGCGCTCGAAAGAGTACGCCCTTTGCTGCGCAGGTTGCGGCAGAACGCGCTGGTACTGCAGCGCTGGAATATGGAATGCAGAATTTGGAAGTATTTGTCAAAGGACCTGGCCCTGGTCGTGAAGCAGCCGTCAGGGCGCTGAGTGGTGCGGGTTTCAGAATCACTAACATCACTGATGTTACCCCGATTCCACATAATGGGTGCAGACCCCCCAAGAAGCGAAGGGTTTAACCGAGGAGAGTAACAATGGCCCGATATCTCGGACCTAAATTAAAATTATCAAGACGAGAAGGGACCGACCTTTTTCTTAAAAGTGGTGTTCGTCCTCTTGAATCTAAGTGCCGTGCGGACAGTGTTCCTGGCCAGCATGGTCAGCGTAGAACAAGACTTTCTGACTACGCTGTACAGTTGCGTGAAAAGCAAAAGGTTCGTCGTATCTACGGCGTGCTGGAAAAGCAGTTCCGTAACTATTACAAGAAGGCGGATCGTCAGAAGGGTGCAACAGGTATGAATCTGCTAAGAATCCTTGAGCGTCGGCTTGATAATGTCGTATATCGAATGGGATTCGGTTCTACCCGAGCAGAGTCACGTCAGCTTGTATCGCATAAATCCATCGTGGTTAACGGGACCGTTGTTAATATCCCTTCATACCAGGTAGAAGCCGGTGACATTGTTGCGATTCGTGAAAAATCACGTAACCAACTTCGAATTCAGGGGGCGTTGACCCTTTCTGCGAACCGTTCCCCCGTTCCCTGGGTAGATGTTAATCCAGAGAAAATGGAAGGCGTGTTTAAAGCTGCTCCAGAGCGCGATGAGTTGCCGCAGGAAATCAACGAAAATCTTATTGTTGAGCTTTACTCTAAGTAAACCCGACACATTTTGAACAGTTATTCATCTTATAGGTGAGAATATGCCACATTCTTCATTAGAGTTTTTGACACCGAAGCACATACAGGTCGAGCAGCAATCAATTACGAGCGCGAGTGTTGTACTTGAGCCACTTGAGCGTGGCTTTGGCCATACATTAGGTAATGCACTACGTCGGATTCTGCTTTCTTCCATGCCTGGTTGCGCGATTGTCGAAACAGAAATAGACGGCGTGCTACATGAATACAGCACGCTGGAAGGTGTACAGGAAGATGTTATTGAGATCCTGCTGAACCTTAAAGGGGTTGCAGTTAAATTGAACTCCAACGACGAAGCTGAAATCACCCTGGATCGAAAAGGCCCGGGCGTTGTTACCGCCGGTGATTTTGAAATCGGTCACGACATTGAGATCGCAAACCCTGAGCACGTCATCGCTAACTTGAACGAAAACGGTCAATTGAAGCTTCGCGCGCAGGTAGGTCGAGGACGGGGTTATGAGCCAGCAGATATACGAATTGCTGACGAAGAAGAAAGCCGTATTATTGGTTCGTTGTTGTTGGATGCATCTTACAGTCCGGTTCAGCGAGTCTCTTACAAAGTCGATAGCGCTCGGGTTGAGCAGCGAACTGACTTGGATAAGCTGATTATTGAGTTGGAAACCAATGGTACGATTGATCCGGAAGAAGCTATTCGAAGAGCAGCGACAATTCTGCAGCAGCAGGTTTCGGTGTTTGTTGACCTGGAGAGTGAAAACGAGCCAGAAGCGGTTGTAGAGGAAGACGAGATTGACCCAATTTTACTCCGGCCGGTTGATGACCTGGAGCTGACAGTTCGTTCAGCTAACTGCCTGAAAGCGGAAAATATTTATTACATTGGTGACCTTATCCGCAGAACAGAAGTTGAGCTGCTGAAAACACCTAACCTCGGTAAGAAATCCCTGACAGAGATTAAGGATGTTCTGGCTTCACGTGGTTTGTCTCTGGGTATGCGCTTAGAGAACTGGCCGCCATCAAGTCTTCGGGGTGACGATCGAGTTTTAGGCTAAAGAACCGGGATCGGAGAAAGAACCGGGGTCGGAGTAAAAAATAGTTCACCTCACTAGTTGTCAATGAGGTTGATAGTGTATCTCCGATACAAACACAGTGATAAAAGAGTTCAGTGGTCGAGTTTTTACTCCGACCCCAGTCGTAAGGGAACAAGAAGATGCGCCATAGAAAAAGTGGTAGACAGTTAAATAGGAACAGCTCTCATCGAAAAGCGATGTTTCGCAATATGGCTTGCTCTTTGATTGAGCATGAGGTTATTAGGACTACAGTGCCTAAGGCGAAAGAACTCAGGCGTGTAGCAGAGCCGCTGATTACATTGGCGAAAAGTGATTCAGTTGCCAACAGGCGACTGGCTTTCTCGCGAATGAGGAGCAAAGCTGCTGTAGGCAAGCTGTTTTCTGAAATCGGCCCCAGGTATCAGGAGCGACCGGGCGGTTATACCAGGATTCTCAAGTGCGGTTTTAGGGCAGGTGATGCGGCGCCAATGGCGTTTGTGGAACTCGTTGATCGACCGCTTCCAGATAATGACGACGATTTTGACGATTTCGATGATGATGCTGAAGCGAGTAAAGAAGACTAAATCGCCTTTGCCTATTGCCAGTACCTCGTCGTGTCATTTCGACCGAAGTGCAAGAATCTCAAAGCCGGGCTATGCCCGGCTTTGTTGTTTGTAGACCCTGGGTTGTTTGTAGACCCCAAGACTTTATAAGGAATGATTACAGTGGTTAGTTCGTTCAATCCAATATCCCGTACCCTGATGGGACCTGGTCCCTCGGATGTGAATCCAAGAATCCTAAGTGCGTTGGCAAGACCTACCGTCGGCCACCTGGATCCTGAGTTCATTCGTCTGATGGATGAGATTAAGTCGTTGTTGCAGTTTGCCTTTCAGACAAAAAATGAGTTGACCATTCCAGTCTCAGCACCTGGCTCGGCCGGGATGGAAACCTGTTTTGTAAACCTGATGTCGCCGGGCGACAAGGTTGTTGTTTGCGTTAACGGGGTGTTCGGTACCCGAATGGCAGATAACGTTAGACGTCTCGGTGGTCAAGTGATTCTGGTTGAGGATGAATGGGGAACGCCGGTTTCACCGGAGAAACTGAGGGCAACGCTCGAGGAGAATACAGACGCCGGGCTCGTCGCATTTGTGCATGCGGAAACGTCCACTGGAGTCAGGTCTGATGCTAAAGCACTTTGTGCGATCGCCAGAGAGTTTGATTGCCTGTCTATTGTCGACTGTGTAACTTCGCTGGGCGGCATTGAAGTGAAGCTTGATGATTGGGGAGTTGACGCTGCGTATAGCGGAACACAGAAGTGTCTTTCCTGTGTACCCGGGCTGTCGCCGATCAGTCTGAGCGAGGCAGCAGTCGCCAGGGTTCAGTCCCGCAAGTTGCCAGTCAGTTCCTGGTTCCTGGATCTCAATCTCGTGATGGGGTACTGGGGTGAAGGCCAGACCCGCGCCTATCATCATACTGCTCCGGTCAATGCACTTTACGGGCTGCACGAGTCTCTGGTGATTCTGGAAGAAGAAGGTCTTGAGAAATCCTGGAAACGACATCAGGATAATCACCTGGCGCTAAGGGCAGGGCTTGAAGCGCTGGGTCTTGCGTTTATTGTGGCGGAGGACTACAGGCTGCCACAATTGAATACAGTCACTATTCCAGATGGCGTGGATGAAGCTTCAGTTCGTCAACAGCTGTTGAACCATTATAACCTTGAGATAGGTTCTGGCCTGGGCGTGCTTGCTGGGAAAGTATGGCGTATTGGGCTGATGGGTTATGCGAGTAATCCCAGGAATGTCCTTTTCTGTGTTAACGCGCTTGAAAGTGTATTGTCTGGCTGTAATGCCCACATCAACAAGGGTGTGGCGACAGAAGCCGTACAAAAGGCTTATCGTCAGGGAAGCTCTTAGTCAAAGGTTGCCTGACTATATTAGGGAATGTTTCAGGAACTGCCCGGTAAACGAATGTTCCACTCGGGCGATTTCTTCCGGCGTACCGGTCGCAATAATCTCACCACCACCCGAGCCGCCTTCGGGACCAAGGTCAACAATCCAGTCTGCAGTTTTGATAACGTCCAGGTTGTGTTCGATCACAACGATTGTATTTCCATGATCCCTAAGTCGGTGAATGACCTCGAGCAATTGCTCGATATCATGGAAGTGTAATCCTGTTGTTGGCTCATCCAGAATATACAGGGTTTTGCCGGTATCTCTTTTTGAGAGTTCACGGGCAAGCTTCACTCTCTGTGCTTCACCTCCGGAAAGTGTCGTCGCACTTTGTCCAAGCTTGATGTAACCAAGACCGACGTCGAGTAGGGTCTGCAGGCGTCGTTCGATCATCGGGATCGCACCCAGGAACGTGTGCGCGTCTTCAACCGTTAACTCAAGAACCTGGTGAATATTCTTGCCCTTGTAGAGGATCTCCAGCGTCTCGCGGTTATATCGTTTAGCCTTGCATTCATCGCAGGTGACATAGACATCGGGCAGAAAATGCATTTCAACTTTAATCAGTCCATCACCCTGGCATGCCTCGCATCTGCCACCTTTCACGTTGAAGCTGAATCTGCCGGGTTTGTACCCCCTTGACCGAGCCTCCTGTGTCGCGGCAAAGAGTTCCCTGATGGGCGTAAAAATCTGTGTGTAAGTCGCGGGATTGGATCGAGGAGTACGGCCTATAGGGCTCTGGTCGATATCCACGACCTTGTCTAGCTGATCCATGCCGATTATTTCATCATAAGGTGCAACCTGTGGGTTGGTGGCACCATTGAGTTCTTTTGCTGCAATCGGGTACAGAGTCTGGTTAATCAGGGTGGACTTACCTGAACCTGACACTCCTGTGACACAGGTCATCAGGCCGATGGGAATATTTAGGTCAACATCCTTCAGGTTGTTACCCGATGCCGAACGAAGCGTCAGCACAGCATCCGGGTTATAGATGTGACGTTCTTTTGGCACCTCGATCTTTCGCTTGCCACTAAGAAACTGTCCTGTAATCGATCTTTCTTCTTTCAGGATATCGTCCAGGGTGCCGCTTGCGACAACCTCACCGCCATGGACCCCTGCGCCGGGGCCAATGTCGATCACAAAATCTGCGTGACGGATGGCTTCCTCGTCATGTTCAACAATAATGACAGTATTGCCCAGATCTCGTAGGCGAGTCAGCGTGCCGAGAAGTCTTTGGTTGTCCCTCTGGTGCAACCCGATTGAAGGTTCGTCCAGAATGTACATGACCCCAACGAGTCCCGCTCCGATCTGGCTTGCAAGCCTGATTCTTTGCGCTTCACCGCCGGACAGGGTATCCGCGCTACGTGACAGCGTCAGGTAGTCGAGACCAACATCGATCAGAAAGCCGAGCCTTGCCTGAACCTCCTTCAGGATCTTTTCTGCGATCCGGGCACGCTGGCCTTTGAGTTCCAGGGCAGAGAAGTAATCAAAAGCGTCATTAACTGATTGTGAAGTAATATCAGTGAGTGACTTCTTGTTGATCGTTACCGAGCGGGCGTCTGCATGTAAACGTGCGCCGTGACATTCAGGACAGTTTTGCGTGCTAAGAAACCTGGAAAGATTTTCCCTGACCATCTGGGAATCGGTTTCACGATAGCGGCGCTCCATATTGGGGATGATCCCCTCGAAGGCATGGCCTCGGGTATATTCGTCTCCGCGATCGTTGACGTAACGAAACTGAATCTCTTCGGTACCACTTCCGCGAAGAACGATTTCCTGGTGTTTGTTCGAAAGTTCCTTGAATGGTGTCGCAAGGTTGAAATCATAGTGTTCTGAAATTGACCCAAGCATTTGGAAATAGTAGATATTCCTCCTGTCCCAGCCGTGGATTGCGCCTTCTGCCAGAGATAGTTCTCGGTCCTGTAGCACTGAGTCCTGATCAAAATACTCGCGCAAGCCCAGCCCATCACAACCCTGGCACGCGCCAGCAGGATTGTTAAAAGAGAAGAATCGTGGTTCAAGTTCCTGAATCGAGTGGCCGCACTGGGGGCATGCAAACCGAGATGAGAACAACAGGTCTTCTGTTTTATCGTCTGGGAAACTGATAGCGGCGATACCATCTGCGACCTGTACTGCTGTTTCAAAAGAGTCCGCGAGACGAGTCTTCAAATCCGGGCGAATTCGGAACCTGTCGATGACAACCTCGATGGTGTGTTTTTTGTTTTTGTCAAGGTCGGGTGTGGTATCAAGATCAGTAATGATGCCGTCGATGCGAGCCCGTACGAAACCCTGTGAAGCTAGTTGTTTGAACAGATGCAGGTGCTCGCCCTTGCGTTCCCGAATGATCGGGGCAAGCAGATTGACTCGAGTGTCTTCAGATAAATCCATTACCTGATCAACCATCTGGCTGATCGACTGCGATTGTAACTTGATGCCATGAGTTGGACAGTGTGGTTCACCTACTCTTGCGAACAGCAATCTGAGGTAATCGTAGATTTCTGTGATCGTACCCACGGTTGAGCGTGGGTTGTGACTCGTGGACTTCTGCTCAATGGAGATGGCAGGTGACAAACCTTCAATGTGCTCGATATCAGGTTTTTCCATCAGGGATAGGAATTGCCTGGCGTAAGCCGACAGGGATTCGACATATCGCCTTTGGCCTTCAGCGTATAGCGTATCGAAAGCCAGGGAGGACTTACCGGAACCGGATAGTCCAGTGACAATAACCAGTTTGTCCCTTGGGATGTCGAGGCTGATGTTTTTTAGGTTATGTGTCTTGGCACCATGGATTGAAATTGTATCCATCAGGAAGGGGTACCTTGTAAGGTGATCAAAGAGCTAACCTCGGCTTTGGTAATCGATGAAATCAACGTGCGATTTCAGTGAATTCTTCTATCAGTGGGATGCGTCACCCGGTGATCCGCTCCATTGATGACGGGTAGCAGTTTTGGATGAACGTTGATACTCAGTCTGAAAGCCAGCCGGTATCGGCCCGGGCAGTGATGTTATAAGTTTGCGGCACATCAAGCAAAAAAGTTCGTCAATTTCTGAGCTCTGTTCATCGGAATTTTGACTGATTGAATCGACTAATCTGTTCCAGAATTGTACCAAAGGGCTGTAGAAGAGTTATTATTCCCTGGTGGCATATTAAATAAAGATGGTTGATGACAACCTGAGAGGAATAGGAGAATAAGATGGCTCGCGGAATAAATAAGGTAATCCTGGTCGGTAATCTGGGAAGGGATCCAGAAACGCGGTATATGCCAAATGGCGGGGCGGTTACGAATGTATCTATTGCGACATCAAAGGGATGGAAAGACAGGGATTCCGGTGAGCAAAAGGAGCGTACCGAATGGCATCGTATCGTCTTTTTTAACAGGCTGGCGGAAATCGCAGGGGAGTACCTGAAGCGAGGATCTAAAGTTTACATTGAAGGCGAACTTCGAACCCGAGATTGGGAGAAGGACGGCCAGAAACATTACACCACAGAGGTGGTTGCCAGCGAGATGCAGATGCTGGACAGTCGCGGTGAAATGAATGGTGGCGGATTTTCTTCCGGTGGATCAGGTGGCAGCCAGAGTGGCGGCGGTGGAGGATCTTTTTCCGGTGGATCAGGCGGCAGCCAGGGTGGCGGCGGAAGTTCGTCCGCTGGAGATGACTTCGGGCCACCACCATCTGATGATTTCGACGATGATATTCCGTTCTAGGCAACCCATGATAAAGGTCGGAATGTCACATCAGCTTTTCGACGAGGCGTGCCT
>Ga0206683_10001897_pt1 | contig 14267 bp, 12 predicted proteins | sample M280m12015metaG_FD_155483 | JGI IMG/M metagenome (GOLD analysis project Ga0206683, IMG submission 155483) | Ammonia-oxidizing marine archaeal communities from Monterey Bay, California, United States - M2 80m 12015 | ecosystem: Environmental > Aquatic > Marine > Intertidal zone | place: USA...
TGGTACATCATGCTATGTGTTTCTGCTTTCTATGAAGTGCACTTACATTTCAATAAAAGAAACCTGTTTCAGGAATATCAGATCATTGCTTCTGAGACAGAAAGGCTAGAGATGGAGTGGAGGGAGCTACAGCTTGATTATTCTGCATTCACATCGGGACAAAAGATTGGCTTAGTTGCAGAACAAAAAGCCAGCATGTCACTTCCTGACTCCAAGAAAATAAACCTACTTAAGAAAGATGAAGTCAACTGAGAAAGGGTTAATCAAATCAAGATTTATCTTCTTATTGGGCTTAATATCAGTCATGCTCTTGGGTTTATTTATTCGCTCCTTCTATTTGCAATATCTCGAATCAGATTTTCTTAATACAGAGGGTGAGAAGAAACATATTAAATACAAAAGTATCCCAGCAAACCGAGGGAGTATCTATGATAGAAATGGCACACCTCTTGCTGTAAGCATCCCCGTTTATAGATTGATAGTTGACCCAAAGACCGTCCTCAAAAAGGATAATTATTCAGAGTTACTGGGTGCACTGTCTAATATTATCTCAAAGCCAGCAAGCGAGATTGATTCAGAAATAAGGAAGAGGAGCAACAAAAGATATTATGTTCTCAAAAGAGAGTTGAGGAAATCTGAGGTTGAAATTGTTCGTGAAGATAATTTCGGAAATTATATATATTTAGAAACTTTCTATAAGAGGTTTTATCCAAATGGTGAAACCTCATCACATCTTCTGGGCTTTACTGATAGTCAGGGCAAGGGTCAAGAAGGTTTAGAGTATGCTTTAAATAGTGGTCTATCTGGAAGAAATGGCTTAAAGAAGACATTGACTGATATTCATCAGAATAGCATCGCTGATATAGAAATGGTCAATGATCCTATCATTGGTGAAGATTTTTATTCAAGTGTAGATATAAAGATACAACACTTCGCTCACCAAGCACTCAAATCTGCAATTGAGAAACATAATGCAAAGGGCGGTTCTGTTGTTGTAATGGATGTGACTACTGGAGAGATACTAGCAATTTCAAATCAGCCTGCTGGAGATCTTTCACTATCAGAGAATCGCATTCCAAAAATCTATAAGAATAAAGCAATCACTGATAAGTTTGAGCCTGGTTCAACATTTAAGACCTTAACGATGGCCGCAGCTTTGGAAAACCAAATTTTTCAAGCTGATGACACTATAGACACATCGCCTTACAAGATTGGCTCAAGGACCATCGAAGATCCCAGATATCATGGCGTATTATCTATGGAAGAGGTACTCATTAAATCAAGTAATGCGGGAATATCAAAGATTGCATTAGAGATTGATTCATGTGATCTCTATTCTTTCTTCAATAATCTTGGATTCGGCCAGGTCACTGCTTCAGGTTTTCCGGGTGAAGCATCTGGAACACTGGATTATCAATGCAGCAGATGGAGAGATGGTATGATTGCATCTCTCTCATATGGTTACAATGTCGACATAAGTCTCATTCAACTTGCAGGTGCATATGCTGCAATTGCAAATAGTGGAATCAAGCAGCCAGTCACCTTGAAAAAGATTGAAACGAAATCACTCGACGGTATTCGTATCCTTTCGGAGGAAACGTCTAAAGACATCATGGCAATGCTTGAAAAAGTTGCTATTAGGGGCGCGCCTCTTGCAAAGATTAATGGCTACCGAATTGGCGGCAAGACTGGAACAGCACAAATTGCCGCCGCAAACTATTCTTCTGATCGACATAATGCAATATTTGTTGGTGTGGTGCCATTGTCACAGCCAAAACTATCAATTGCAGTAATTGTTAACGAGCCCAGAGGAAAAGAATACTACGGTGGCCGGGTAGCTGCACCGGTATTTTCTGAAATAGGTTCACATTCTCTAAGGCTATTAGGAATAGCGCCCGATGATAAGTAATTTTACATTTTTTAGTGTTAATCTAACGAAAGATGGTTTTTAGCCATTCTTCAAGGAGCAGGCCATGTTTTTATATTTTTCTGAATATCTGATTGAGTGGTTTTCGCCACTGAATGCCTTTACGTATATTACAACTAGAGGCATACTTGCCGCGCTAACTGCTTTGGTTATTTCTTTCTTATTTGGGCCGAAGATTATTGGAAAGCTTCAAGGCAATAAGATCAGTGAAACCATCAGATCCGATGGTCCGTCCACTCATTCTTCTAAAGGCGGAACACCTACCATGGGAGGATTAATGATCATTCTTTCAATTTTGGTCAGTGTTTTGATTTGGTCAGATTTAAGCAATCTCTATAATTTAGTGCTGATTGCTTCAATTATTTCTTTTGGTTTCATAGGGTTTATTGATGATTATCAGAAGCTCAAGAAAAGTAAAAGAGGTATGTCTGCGAAATCAAAGTTTATTCTGCAATTCATTGTCGCAGCCTCTGCAACTTACTATCTCTTGGCACAAGGTAGCAATGTTTTGAGTTCAGAAGTATTGATCCCGTTCACAAATGATTTTCGTGTAGATTTGGGTTGGATGTTTCTACCATTTGCAATTTTTGTCATTGTAGGATCAAGCAATGCAGTCAATCTCACTGATGGGTTAGATGGGTTAGCCATTATGCCTGTATCAATGATCGCAATTGCACTTGGAATTTTTGCTTATGTAACGGGCAATTATAACTTTGCAGAATATCTCGACCTACCTTTCCTGCAAGACGCAGGGGAGGTTTTTGTTTTTTGTTGTGCAATCTCAGGAGCAGGCCTTGGTTTTTTATGGTTTAACACATATCCAGCACAGATTTTTATGGGAGATGTGGGTGCCGTCTCACTGGGTGGGATTCTCGGCACAATTGCTATTATTGTTAAGCAAGAATTAATATTAGCGATCATGGGTGGGGTTTTCATCATGGAAACTTTATCGGTGATTCTTCAGGTTGGTTCATTTAAGCTCAGAGGAAAGAGGATTTTTAATATGGCTCCAATCCATCATCATTTTGAATTAAAAGGATGGGCTGAACCCAAAGTGATTGTAAGGTTTTGGATCATCACAGTTTTTCTTGTCTTGATTGGCTTATCAAGTCTTAAAATAAGATAATAATGGGCGTCACTTCAAGAGAATCAACAGAAGCATTTGACCGCCTGTTTCTTTTAGCTACCGCATTCTTAATAATTGGCGGGATTGTTATATTGGCTTCAGCATCCATGCCTCTTTCTATGAAAGAAGAGGGTTACCCATATGAATATGTCAACAAACAATTATTTGCAATTTCCTTAGGCTTATTCGGCGGCTTAATAGCATTTTTAATACCCACACAATTTTGGGAAAGATTAGGAATATTTCTGCCATTGATGGCATTGCTTCTGCTCGTATCTGTATTCATTCCAGAACTCGGTAAAACTGTAAATGGATCAACAAGATGGTTGGTTATCCCGGGCCTTCCTAATATTCAGGTGATTGATCCAGCTAGGTTATTGTTGATGATGTACATGGCAGGATATTGTTATAGGCAGCAAGAAAATGTTAAAGACAGTTTTATGAGTTTCGTGAAACCCATGATTTTTATCATCCCTGCTTGCCTACTTTTATTGCTTCAGCCTGACTTTGGCTCCACTGTAATTATTTTATCTGTTACTGCAGGCCTCTTTTTTTTAGCAGGTTTTAAGATGAGATATTTTGTCAGTTTGATTTTACTTCTTTTTTCTGCGTTCGCAGTTCTGATATACATCGCGCCATATCGAATGGCTAGGCTTTCAAATTTTCTCGAACCTTGGAACGATCCTCTTGGAGCGGGCTACCAACTTACAAATTCTTTGATTGCTATTGGGAGTGGAGGTTTATTTGGATTAGGACTTGGTGAAAGTTTACAGAAACTTTTTTATTTACCAGAAGCGCATACGGACTTTATCTTCGCAATCTTTGCTGAGGAGCTTGGTCTGGTGGGCACGACGATGCTTTTATTATTATATGGTCTTTTGATATATCGAGTCTTTGCAATCGGATTTATGGCATTGAATGCAAAAAGAGTTTTTCAGAGTTACCTCTGTATGGCGATAGGTTTGTGGCTAGCAATGCAAGTCATTATCAATTTGGGGGTGAACATGGGCATGTTGCCAACCAAGGGGTTAACTTTGCCACTGATTAGTTATGGAAGCAGTAGTATTCTGATGACATTGGTTACATTGGCAATTGTCTTAAAAATTGGATACGAGAATCCAAGGCAGAAAAAGAACTTAAGAACGAATGGATAAGAAATATAAAATCCTTATTGCGACAGGAGGTACAGGCGGTCACATTTATCCTGCAATTGCTCTGGCTAAGCAGTACGAAAAGGATGGAAATGAAGTGATTATTGTAGGCACAGGAAATGAGGTAGAAGAGAAGATTTTTAAATCTCAAGATTTAAAGGTTAGATATTTTCAATCAAAAATAAAAGATTACCCAACATATAAAAAACTTTTTATGAGTTTTAAGGTGGATAAGGCAGTACGAGACTTTGTCAGAGAAACAAAGCCTGACCTGATTCTTGGGATGGGCGGATATGCTTCATCCGAAGTTTGTCGTGCTGGAGATAGAGGTTCATGTGTAATCATTCATGAACAGAATTCTGTTGCAGGAAGAGTGAACAGACTTCTTCTTTTTTTAAGTGCAACTGCAGCGATACAAGGCTTACCAGGCTCTTTTAGCAAGCTAGATAGACTGTTTATGAGGTTCTCTGATGATCTTAAATTTCTAGGAAACCCAATCAGGAATGAGATTTTGAATATCAATAAAAACTCGTTAAAAGAGGAAAATGCAGAAGAATTAAGAGTATTTATCATGGGAGGCAGTCAAGGAGCAAGATCAATAAATATGATTACTCCGAATGCATTGGCAGCTCTAAACAGAAGTATAAATATAAAGGTTGTTCACGATACTGGAGATCATGATTATGAGGAAGTTAAAGAGTCATACAGAAGGCTTGGTATTGATGCAAAAGTATCAAAATTTAATGGAAATGTAGAATCGGCATATTCTTGGGCAGATTTATTTATAGGAAGAGCTGGAGCAATGACCGTTTCTGAGCTCAGCGCTATTGGGCTTCCCTCAATCCTAATTCCTTTCCCATATGCTATGGATAATCACCAATTTTATAATGCCCGCTTTCTAGAAGAGAAAGGCGGGGCAGTGATCATTGATGATAAGAATCTTACATCTGAACATTTAGCAGATGTAATCAAGGAAGTCAGTGAAGATAGAAAAATATTAAAGAAAATGAGTGAATCAGCATTTGATGTTCGTTTTATTCATGCAACAGAAAATATTGTTGATTTTACTTATCAAGTAATTAAGAAATTCAAGCTAATGGGAAACCATTATCCAATGTGATGGGAAATAATATTATCCTTAACGAGTCTTTATCGAGACATACTTCTTGGAAGGTTGGTGGTCCGGCTGATATTTATTTTACGCCAAATGATCGAAACGAACTCTCTCATTTTTTGAAATTAAATGATGGAAGTATCACTTGGCTTGGTAATGGGACCAATATTTTGGTCAGGGATGGCGGTGTCAAAGGGGTAGTAATTTCAACAAGGAAATCTTTTAACAAGATTGAATTGATGGATAAATCTAGTTGTAAGGTAGAGGCTGGCATTTCATGTTTTGAATTAGCCATGTATGCGACAAAGAATAATTTAGGACCAGCCGCATTTTTTTCTGGAATACCAGGATCAATCGGCGGAGCGCTGACCATGAATGCAGGTTGTTTTGGCAGTGAAACTTGGGAATTTGTTAGAAGCGTTGAGGTTATTGATCGAAATGGAGAGATTTACCATTTGGATCCGAAAGAATTTTCTATCTCATATCGATTAGTAAGTTTCCCTTTTCCCCTCTGGTTCTTATCTTGTGATATGGTTTTTCCAGATAGAGGGGTGACCACAGTAGAAGAGTTGAAGATTTTGAGAGATTCTCGATTAGAGCGTCAACCGCTTACTGAGAATACATGCGGATCCGTTTTCAAGAATCCAGATGGAAATCATGCTGGCGATCTTATAGAGAGATCCGGCCTGAAAGGTTTTAGAGTTGGAGGTTGTGCCGTTTCAGAAAAACATGCAAATTTTATCGTTAATGATAAAGGGGCAACTGCCAGAGATATTGAAACACTGATTAAGCATATTCAGAATACTGTCAAGGATCGCTTTGGAATAGACTTGGATACTGAGGTCAGAATAATTGGCGAGCATGATGAGTGATGAAATAAAATCTTATTCAAAAGTAGCTGTGCTTTATGGAGGAAGTTCCTCTGAGAGAGAAATATCTCTCATAACCGGTAAGGCCGTTTTTGATTCTTTGCAATTAAAGGGCGTCAATGCAATTTTAATCGATACAATCGAGCCTTTTATTGAAGTTTTAAAAACTGAGGAAGTCAGTCATGCCTGGATAGCTCTCCACGGATCTGATGGAGAAGATGGAAAAATACAATCAATTCTCAGAATGCTGAATATAAAACACACAGGCAGCGATCCCATTACTTGTTCAATTACGATGAATAAGTATTTCACAAAATCAATATTGCAATCAAATGGGTTTAAGACGCCAGAATATATGGTGGTTGGTTTAAGCACTAAATACGAAGATATTGTAAATAAATTAAATGAACCCTTTGTTTTAAAACAGTGTTCAGAAGGATCGAGTATCGGCATTTTTATGATTGAAAGCAGAGAACAATACTCAGCCCATTTTTCTGAAATAGTAAAAAATAATGACTGGATCATTGCAGAGCATTTCATGAAGGGCGATGAATACACTTCAACATATTTGAATGGGAAAGCTCTACCAATTGTCAAAATTAAAGCAAAAAATCATGAATTTTATGACTATGAAGCTAAGTACTTGAGTGATGAAACGGAATATATTTGTCCCTGTGAGTTGGACGAAGAAATAGAAATGGCAATCAACAATGAATGCGAGAAAGCATTCAAGTTATTTAATGTAAAAGGATGGGGTAGGCTTGATTTTTTTCTTGATGAGGCTAGCCGCCCTCTGATTCTTGAAATCAATACAGTTCCTGGAATGACAACGCATAGTTTAGTGCCAATGTCAGCAAAACAAGCTGGAATTGATTTTGAATCATTATGCTTTGAGATTTTAAAATCATCGGAATAAGCTTTGGCCATTATTTCAAAAGCAAGATTAAAGAAGAACAGAAGAAGAGGCACTTTTTCTTATAAAAGCAATGCCTATCAAGGGAAAAGCCAAAGAAAAACTATTAAGAGAGTTATCTTATTGATTGCTTTGTCAGTCGCTTCTTTCTTTTCATTTTCTCTCCTTAATCAGAGCATTACTAAGATTCAATATCTCACTGAAATGAAGAGGGTTTCTATAGATGATTTAAGAGGCATTTCATCAAAAATCTATGATGAAGGTTTTTTGCGAATTAATCTCAACGATATCAAAGAAGAGATTGAACAAGTCAATTGGGTAAAGAGCGTAAGCCTAGAAAGACGATGGCCGGATCAGATAAATATCACAATCGAGGAAGAGGACATCATCGGTTGGTGGAATAAGGATTCTATTATCAACTCAAAAGGCAATCTTTTCTTATTGGATCAACAATCACTGCCAAGTGGTTTGATTGAATTCTATGGTCCAAATGGTCAGCAAGCAATGGTTTTTGAGAAATATTTATTGTTCGCAGAAGAATTGACCGCGAGAGGTATTTTAATCGAGAAAGTGGTACTTGATTTCAAGGGATCATGGAGTGTCACAATCAGACCCAATATCACTTTAAGATTTGGGAAGGAGAATATCAGCGAGCGTTTTGATCGATTTCTGATGATTTGGGATGAATCTCTATTAGATAATTTGGCAGTAATTGAATATATTGACCTAAGATATACAGAAGGTTTTTCAGTTAAAAAAAGAAACTAAATATTCAGATGGCAAAAAGCAGCACAAGTGAAATTATTGCATCATTAGATATTGGGACATCCAAGATCGTTGCTTTGATAGCAGAAATCAACGGCGATAATGAACTGAAAATTATTGGAGTTGGTACAGAGACATCTAGAGGATTGAAAAAAGGTGTTGTGGTCAATATTGAGTCTACTGTGGATTCGATTGGAAAGGCAATCAAGCAAGCAGAAAGAATCGCAGAATGTGAGATCAATACTGTATTCGCAGGTATAGCAGGCAGTCATGTTAGAAGCTATGATGGACATGGCTTTGTTCGTATCAATGAAGGCGAGGTATCGCAAGAAGACATTGATGGTGCAGTCGATGCATCGATTGCCATGAAGATTCCCTCAGAGGAGAGAATATTGCATGTGCTTCCAAAGGATTTTGTTATCGATGGGCAGGATGGAATAGCAGAGCCAATAGGTATGTCAGGAATCAGGCTCGAAGCAGATGTCCACATCGTAACCATATCGAGAACAGCAGAAGAAAACATTGTTAAATCACTCGATCACTGTGACCTAGATATCCAAGAGGTGGTTCTAGAACCACTGGCTTCAAGCATGTCAGTATTGTCACAAGACGAGAAAGAATTGGGCGCTTGCCTGATTGATATTGGTGGAGGAACAACCGATATTGCAATCTTTAAAGACGGTCAGATTATTACCACAAAGGTCATTCCTGTTGGCGGTGATCATGTTACAAGAGACATAGCACATGAATTAAAAACACCTGTTGATGAAGCTGAAAGCATTAAGGTTGATCATGCTTCAACGCTTTCAAAATTGAATGGCTCAGATCAGCTCATAGATGTTCCAAGTGTTGGTGATCGCGAAACAAGAAAGACCGACAAGAAAGTTCTAGCCTCAGTCGTCGAACAAAGGTATGAGGAGATATTTGAGGTTGTAAAGAGTGAGGTCGGAAAGATCAATCTAGAAAGCCTCAGGGCAGGCGTAATTCTGACTGGAGGAGCTTCTAAGCTGGAAGGTGCGGTCGAATTGGCTGAAACTGTTTTTGGTTGTGATGTCAGGCTGGGATATCCAAAGCCGATGAGTGGAGCATTTGAATCTATCAATGGACCTGAGAATGCAACTGGTGCGGGCCTTCTATTGTATGCGCTTGAAAAGTATAAATTCAAACCAGATGATCTTGTAAAACAGAAATCTTCTGCATCAGTATTCCAAAAAATACAAAATTGGTTTTCTTCAAATCTATAAAAAAAGATGCTTGGGCTATAAATCTCCTTTATGGTAGTCTTTAGCTGCCTATATTATTGATTTATAGGGAAAAGAAACATGTTACATCAAAGAACAATAGCAGACTCAATAGAGACCTCAGGTGTTGGATTACACAGCGGTAAAAAGGTAAAAATGACTTTGAGACCTGCATCTGAGAATTCTGGAATTAGATTCAGAAGAATGGATACCGATCCGATCGCGGAAGTGCAAGCAGTTGCTGAACATGTGACAGACACAAATCTTGGAACAACCATATCTCAAAATGACACTTCGATCATGACTGTTGAGCATTTGCTCTCTGCATTTGCTGGGCTTGGCATTGATAATGTATATATCGATCTTCATGGGCCAGAGATACCTATTATGGACGGAAGTGCAGCATCATTCATACTCCTTATAGAATCAGCAGGCATTCAAGAGCAATCGGCCCCAAAGAAATTCCTCAGAATCAAGAAAAATATAAGAGTAGAGGAAGACGGCAAGTTTGCTGAATTTAGGCCGTTTAACGGTTATCGTCTGACTTTTGATATTGAATTTGAGCATCCGATGATTCAAAACGAATTGACTCATTTCAGCTTTGATTTTTCTACAATGAACTTTCTTGAGCACATCTCAAGAGCCAGAACTTTTGGCTTCTTGAGAGATATCGAATCATTAAGGTCAAATAATCTAGCGTTGGGTGGGAGCTTGGATAATGCCATCGTGCTCGATGACTATACGATCATTAACAAAGACGGCCTTAGATTTGAAGATGAGTTTGTCAGACACAAGATATTGGATGCAGTTGGCGATTTATATCTAATGGGCCATATTTTGGTGGGTGAGTATTATGGTTATAAATCTGGCCATGACCTCAACAATAAATTAATTAGGAAACTTTATGCCGATTCCACTGCTTGGGAAGAGGTGGAAGAGCACGACATAAAAGAAATTCCAATTTCATACTGGACTGCTGCATTGGGGAAGGTTTAGTTTCCAATTGCTGTTCTAAATTTTATCTTTTCCGGATGAATATTGATCATGCTTAACATTTTCTTAATCTCTCTCACGTCATATCTCAAGATTTCTGTTTCTTCTGCACTTTTGCTCTCAATATAGAGTATATTTTTCTTTAAGTACGCATTGTCAATCTTATATGGTTTATCTTTCAGGCAATCCTTAAGATGTTTGAATATTTTGGTTTTTTGATCAAGTAAGGTTGAATTTTCCCTGTTTAGCCCTAAATCTTTACTTATGATCTCTGATATATGTTTCATGCTTTAATTGTATAGAGTGAACTATTGGGCAAAATTATTTTTCTTACCAGTATAATATCAGCCTAATAATCCTATGGGCATCAATTTGCTCTTGGAAATTTTAAATGAGAGTTTAATTGAAGAAATTATTCAAAAAAATATTTGGCAGCCGTAACGATAGACTCCTTTCTGATTATTCAAAAATTGTTGAGGAGATCAATCTCTATGAGGATCAACTTAGCAATCTTTCAGACACTCAGATTCTTGCTAAGACTGCGGATTTGAGGTCACAATATGCTCAACACAGTGATATTGAAAGAATACTTCCAGAGGCATTTGCAGTCGTAAGGGAAGCATCTGTAAGGACATTGGGTTTGAGACACTATGATGCACAAATGATTGGTGGGATCACTTTGCATCAGGGAAAAATTGCAGAGATGAAAACCGGTGAGGGCAAGACTCTGGTTTCCACACTGCCAGCATATCTAAATGCCGTATCGGGAGAGTCTGTGCATATTGTCACAGTCAATGAATATCTTGCAGAAAGAGATGCTGAATGGATGAGGCCAATCTATGAGTTTTTAGGCTTGACTGTTGGATGCATCAAGTCAGAACAAAACCCAAGAGAAAGAAAAGAATCATATGAATCTGACATTGTGTACGGCACAAACAACGAATTTGGCTTTGATTATTTAAGAGATAATTTGGCTTTTGAGAAGGAGAATCAATCTCAGGGGTCATTAGGATTTGCGATTGTTGATGAAGTTGACTCGATTTTAATTGATGAAGCCAGAACGCCACTCATCATCTCCGGCAGAGCAGAGGACAGCACTGAGCTCTATCAAAGCATTAATAAAATTGTCCCGAGATTGTCTGCCGCTGTGGATGAAGAAGACACCAGAGATTTCACAGTTGATGAAAAAACAAAACAAATCTATTTGACAGAATTAGGACATTCTAATGTAGAAATGATTCTAAATGAGATGGGTTTACTGGAGCTTGGTGAGAGTTTATACGATCCTCAAAACATTCGCTTGATGCATCACATCAATGCGGCCATCCGAGCACATAAATTATTTCAGAAGGATGTTGATTACATTGTCAAAGAGGGCGATGTTGTTATTGTTGACGAATTTACGGGCCGGACAATGGCTGGCAGAAGATGGTCTGATGGCTTGCATCAAGCAGTAGAAGCAAAGGAGAGTCTTAGAATAAAGGAAGAAAACCAGACCATTGCCTCAATTACATTCCAAAATTACTTTAGGTTGTATAACAAACTATCTGGGATGACTGGAACAGCTGATACGGAAGCATTTGAATTTCAGCAAATATATGGCTTAGAGGTTGTCGTTATTCCAACTCATGACCCAATGATTCGGAAAGATATGCCTGATCTTGTCTATCTTAATCAAGATGGTAAATTCAGGAACATCATCAAGGACATCAAAGAAAAGCAAAAGATAGGCCAGCCTGTTTTGCTTGGTACGGCATCCATTGAAAATTCAGAATACATCTCAAAGCTTCTTCAGAAAGAGAAAATTAACCATGAGGTTCTTAATGCAAAACAGCATAAGAAAGAGTCCAAGATCATTACTCAGGCAGGGAGACCAGGTGCCGTAACAATTGCAACAAACATGGCAGGCAGGGGAACGGACATTGTTTTAGGTGGAAGCTTGGATGCAGAAATCAAAGCACTTGGTGACGATGTGACCGAAGATCGCGTTGACCTGATTAAGAAAGAATGGTCTCAAAGGCACCAAGAAGTGATTGATGCTGGTGGACTGCATATCATTGGTACAGAGCGTCATGAATCCAGAAGAATTGACAACCAACTCAGAGGACGATCAGGCAGGCAAGGTGATCCAGGCTCAAGTCGATTCTACTTGTCTCTAGATGATGACTTATTGAGAATCTTTGGGGACCCTCAGAAAACACAAGCAATGTTATCGAGGGTTGGCATGGAACAAGAAGAGGCAATCGAGAGCAATCTTCTTACAAAACAAATTGAAAGAGCACAAAGGAAAGTCGAGTCTCACAACTTTGATATTCGGAAGAATTTATTGGAATACGATGATGTAGCCAATGATCAGAGAAGTGTCATTTATCAACTCAGAAGCGATATCTTAGATGCAGAGAGTATTGGTGAAATGATTGATGGCATTAGTCAGGAAGTGATTCAAGAATTGGTTGCTCAATATGTTGAGCCAGAATCAATGGAAGAAACATGGGACCTTGATGGACTGCAACAAGCGCTGATAAATGATTACATAATCGATATAGATCTAGTGGGCCTTATTGAAAGAGACGATAGTCTTAATGCAGGCAATCTTTGGAATGTCATACATCAAGAATTCCAAAAGAACTATAGCATCAAAGAAAACTCAATAGGGCAGCGTCCGATGAGAGAAATTGAAAAAGCCATAATGATTCAGCAGCTCGATATGCAATGGAGAGAACATTTGGCATCAATGGATCATCTCCGTCAGGGAATTCATCTTAGAGGGTATGCCCAAAAAAACCCCAAGCAAGAATACAAAAGAGAGTCATTCGAGATGTTCTCCTTCATGATGGATCAACTGAAAACAAATGCCATTGGCATATTGGCAAAAGCGAGGTTTAAAGGTGAAGAGGATGCAGAATCAGTGAGTCAGCAAGCGCCAAACATTGATAAAGTGAAGCTGTCCCACAATGATAGACCTGCATTTCAATCCTCGGGCTCTGCTCAAAAGAAAAGCGATACCAAAACGTTTGTGAGGGACCAAGATAAGATTGGAAGAAATGAGCCTTGCCCATGTGGCTCGGGTAAAAAATACAAAAAATGCCATGGCATGATCACGCAGTGATGAATAATTTCCTTAACAGAGGGATAATTTGAATTCAATATTCTCTTCAGTTTGAGTAAATTGGCTGTTACTATTTCTCTCTAAAAATCGGATAGCAATCATGTGTCTACCGCCGCTGATCTCCGGATAAACAGATGCATTATCAAGAAAAACCCTGATCAATGAGATTTGAGATCTTTTCCCAATTTGATGGTTGTATTGGCCGCTTGAAGCCACTGTTCCTATTGGCTCACTGCTCTCTCTAATGATCCACATCAGCTTTTCAATCCCGCCACATATCGGTTTTATAACATTTATCCATTGGTTTAGATCTTCTTTAACTAATTTTGAATCGCCTTCCAGCCAAAATTTATAGCGAGGCATATCAAACTCAGCTTTTCCACCTGGGAGTGTGTGCCTGTGTAAAAGTGCTGAAATATAGTCATCGTCTCTGAGTGGATGTAGGTAGCCAGTGCCCAGTTGAATCATTTTCTCTTTTATGACGTTCAAGTCTTCCAATAAATTTGTAGCCATTTCATTATCGGCATCAGGCATGGATTGGAATCTTTGCATTTGAATGATGTAACGATCCAAATCTGCCAATACTTCTCTTCTAACATCGGTTCTTGCGAGAATGGTATAGATTTCTAGAAGCGTATGAATGGTTGTCCTAATTTGCCAATGATCTTTTGACCCACTGAAATTATTTAGTCTATTGAATAAGAACTCAATCCTCATGAAGGTTCTCAGCCTTTCATTCAGTGGTAGTTCATATATTCCTTGTTCCATTTATTTGAATCTTTCTACTGTTTGGAATAGTACTTATGAAGTTCAAGTACTTCGTTTTCTAATTCAATCAAAGTGACATTTTTTTCATTAACAATCAAGTCATCAGCAATTTTTTGCCGATCCAATCTCGATGCTTGATTTATCAAAATAGCCTTTGCTTCATTGAGAGTGATTTTATCACGATGCATTAATCGCTCTATCTGTGTATCTTCTGAACAGTCTATAAGTAAGGTTCTATCCATGATCCTATTCATTCCGGTCTCAACCAATAAGGGAACAGAAACGATCAGG
>Ga0206683_10001899_pt1 | contig 14265 bp, 11 predicted proteins | sample M280m12015metaG_FD_155483 | JGI IMG/M metagenome (GOLD analysis project Ga0206683, IMG submission 155483) | Ammonia-oxidizing marine archaeal communities from Monterey Bay, California, United States - M2 80m 12015 | ecosystem: Environmental > Aquatic > Marine > Intertidal zone | place: USA...
CCAGGAAATGACGCGGTACTCAAGCCCCTCACTCAACTGTCTGATGGTCCCGCTGTTTACCAAAGCTTCAAATGGCGGGACTATATAAAAGCAAGAGTGGAGGATAATTATTCAGACTTGGATGAAGATGATATTCAGATCGATCGGTTTCGCCGCCAGACTTAAATGTCCCCTCAACTGATCTTCTATTGAGGCGAAGCCGATCACGCAAGAGCTGATTTGAATCCCGGGCTTGTCTAAGCCACTGACCAAGGCCCACTGCATTGAAGTGCTTGTCAAAAAAATCCTGTGTATACTGGTTTCTGTTCGCCCGGAACGCTTACTGTTACCGGCCATAAAACTATCCAGCGCAGGTCCTCTTTCCTATGGCAGAGAACGCAACCGGCTCATATAAAGCTGCCTTTGCCCAAGTTCAGGAAATGATTCAAGCTCGGCAATTTGAACCTGCGCTATCCCAGATAAAAGCCATATTAGAGGTCTTCCCAAAAGATGCCAAAGTGAATTTTCTGAAAGCCAGTGTTTTCAGAAATCTAGGCCGCCATACAGAAGCCCTGGCACTCCTGCTGAAACTTTCCAAAGCGACCGATGGCGGAGGTCTCGTTCATCAGGAACTGGGCTTCACCTACTTCGCCCTGCAGCGTATTGATCAGGCCGTTGCCGCCCTACGCAAAGCCGTAGAAATCAACCCCAAGCTGACCAGCACCTGGCAACTCCTTGGCGAATTGCTGTACCAGGAAGACAACGAAGAAGCAGCCGAGAATGCCTTTCTTAATCAAATCACCTACAGCCATCGTCACCCAGGTATCCTTAAAGCAGTCTCACTGGTCAACCAGGAACGTTACGGGATGGCCGAGGGCATCTGTAAAGACTATCTGCAACGCTACCCAGACGATGTTACGGTGCTGCGTCTATTGGCTGAGATAGGGATCAAGCTGGGCATTCGCCATGACCCTGAACTATTACTCGAACACTGTCTAAAACTGGCCCCAGATTACCATTTAGCAAGAAATACCTATGCCAACGCGTTAAGCAAAGCACAGAAGTACGATCAAGCCTTACAGGAAATCAACCACCTTGAAAAAGTAGACCCGGAGAATCTTTCGCACCGCGTGCTGGCTGCGTCAGTGCAAGTGATGATTGGCGATTACGAAGCTGCCGCCGACAGATATGCTGACCTCGTAAAACGAGTGCCAAATTATGCACAACTGCATACCAGCTATGGACATGCCCTGAAAACCCTGGGCAGAACAAGCCAGGCGATTACCGCCTATCGTAAGGCCATCAAGGTACGAGCGGAACTGGGTGAGGCTTATTGGAGCCTGGCAAATCTGAAAACCTTCGAATTTGAGCCGACCGACATTGACCAAATGAGAGCAGTTATTGCCGGGGCAAACTATTCGCTGCGGGACTTCATTCATCTGTGTTTTGCTTTAGGTAAAGCCTTGGAGGATAACCACCAATTTGATGAGTCATTCGAATACTATGCAAAGGGGAACGAGGCCAAGAACAAACAGGAACAGTACCTGAGCGATGATACCCGCTCAGAAACAAAGGCACTGATAACGACCTGCAGCAGCAAACTGTTCTCCGATAAAAAAGGATTCGGGCTGCAGGCAGCGGATCCCATCTTTATCGTCGGTTTGCCCCGATCCGGTTCAACCCTGCTGGAGCAGATCCTCGCCAGTCATAGTCAGGTTGATGGCACATCTGAATTACGCGAGATGATCTCAATCGCTCGCCGGCTTGGCGGTAAACGCAATCGAGATGATGTCTCCCAATATCCAGGCATACTGTGGCAACTCAGTGAACAACAATGCCACGAGTTGGGTGGCGAATATCTTGAACGCACTCGGATTCAGCGCCAGAATGCACCCTTCTTTATCGATAAGATGCCAAATAACTTCCAGCACGTGGGCTTGATCAATCTGCTGCTACCGAATGCTAAGATAATCGATGCACGCAGACACCCCATGGCGACCTGCTTCAGTGGATTCAAACAGCTCTTTGCCGCAGGCCAGCCATTTACGTACAGTCAACCAGACCTGGCCAGATATTACAGCGACTATGCCCGCCTTATGGATCACTGGGATCAGGTTTTGCCTGGCCGGGTACTCAGGGTAAATTACGAGAATATCGTTGCCAATACCCGATACGAAGTTCGAAGGCTGCTCGACTACTGCAAATTACCCTTCGAGGACGCATGCCTGACTTTTCACAATACCCAACGCCCGATCAGAACCGCCAGCTCAGAACAGGTCAGGCAACCAATTTATACGCAGGGGCTCGATCAATGGCGGAATTTTTCCCACCACCTCGGCCCCCTTGAAACCGAACTTGGCGGCTTGATCAATCAATATGAACAGCAGATAGACGGCCCTTATCAAGCAAACCCAAACATCTGAGCGTTACCAGTAGGCTGCTGACCTGACTTAAAATACAGGCATCGGTTCATCCTGGCATCCGAAATACCTTGCCCGGCACTGGATAAATTACTAAAAAAACAGTATACATATGGGCTTTGCAGAAATGCATGCAAAACAGTCCAGAAAAAGCAAGTGAAAGCAAGTGAAAGCAAGTAAATGACAGTAAGCAAAGGAACAAGCATGGCCCATCATTTTATTAGCAAACCACCACAATTCAAATTAAAGCCCATAGCACTCGCAGTTGCTTTGGGAACCACTGCCGGTTACACCAGTGCTGCGCAAACATTGGCATTGGAGGAAGTTGTGGTCACAGCGCAAAAACGTGACCAAAGCGCTCAAGATGTGCCTATCAGCATAGGTGTACTCGGCAGCGAACAACTGGATAACAATGGCGTCGGTGACTTGGAGGATTTTGCCCAGCTGTTACCTTCCATGAACTATGTGACGCTCGGGCCAGGTACTGGCAACGTCTATATGAGAGGAATTTCTAGTGGTGGCGAGAGCATTCTTGGTTCTAACCCCAATGTCTCTGTCTATATGGACGAGCAACCCGTCACGTCAACCGGTTTTTTCTTGAATCCACATATTTACGACGTCAGCCGAATAGAAACGCTGGCTGGACCGCAGGGAACGCTGTTCGGTGCAAATGCCCAGGCAGGCGCCATCAGGATTATAACCAACCAACCTGAACCCGGCGTTTTTGAAGGGGGCATTGACGTTGAAGTCAACAGTGTCACAAAAGGCGGTGACGGTCACCTGTTTGAAGGATTTGTCAACATACCGCTGGGTGAAAGTGCAGCCATTCGCCTGGTAGCCTGGAGTAAGGATGAAGCCGGTTTTATCGATAATGTCGAAGGTTCTCATACCATCGACTACCAATATATCAGAGATGGCCTTGACCCGGTGACTCAGGCTGACTTGATTGCCAAGGCGGCTGATATCACCCTGACTAATGAAACGCTGGCCGAAAAAGATTTTAATACCGCAGAAACAACCGGAATGCGTGCAAAGCTAGCAGTTGATTTAGGTGAAAACTGGACCATAACAGCCGGTGTCATGCGCCAGGAATTAGAGTCTAACGGCGTATGGGATCATGACCCTGCCGACGTAGGCGATCTCGAGGTGATGCGTTTCGAAGCTGATACCCGATCTGACGACTGGACCCAGCTATCGCTGGTCGTCGAAGGTAAAATCGGTGACATGACGCTGACCTATGCAACTTCAGACCTGGAACGAGAAGCCTATTTTGATACCGACTACTCCCTTTACTCTGATGCCACTTTGTCGCCAGGATATGTGTCTTCTTACTATTCCTGCTACGTATCTTATTTTGGCGATTGCGTCGATCCGAGCATCAAGTTTACTGGTGACATGGAATATGGGCGGAAAAACCATGAGCTTCGGCTCGTGTCTGGCCAGGATTCCAGGCTTCGCTGGCTGGTAGGTGTTTTTTATGAAGAAGCCTTTCACGATTTTGATCTGGAATGGCACGTACTGGGATTAGCCGAATTGACGACCGATGTGACAGGTGCTGGTACGCCTGCTGCATTAGAAGAACCTGACATATACTGGACCACTGATCAATACAGATCCAATGAAGAAACCGCCTATTTTGGGGAAGTCACTTTTGATATAACTGACTCGGTTTCCATGGCCTATAGCGCTCGCTACTTTGATTATGACTCCCAGCTAATCGGCTTTTCCGGCACCATCTGGTGGCCGTCACGCTATGGACCCAGGACCGAGGATCACAATACAGACCTGCAGACCAATGACTCTGACAGTGTTAGTAAACTCCACGTGACTTACACTATTAACAATGATGTCATGGTTTACGGCAGCTGGTCAGAAGGCTATCGCCCCGGCGGCCTGAACAGAGTCTACAACACGGTGGTTGGCGGCACTTATGATCCTGATTTCCTGACCAGCTATGAAGCGGGCATCAAGACTACACTGATGGATGGGCGGCTGCGATTTAACGCCGCAGTGTACACTCAGGAATGGGATAACTTTCAACTATCGAAGATAGATTATTCGGTGTCAGTATTAACGCTAACCGATAATGTGGGCAATGCCACCAGCGATGGTTTTGAGATTGACGGGTCCTTTCTGATCAATGAAAACTGGGATATCAATTTTGGCTTATCCTATATCCAGGCAGAATTGTCTGAGAACTATTGGCTGAATTCAGCCAACGAAGGCGTCACAGACCCAGAAGCACCTGCTGGAATCGAGCTACCCAGAGTACCTGAACTGAAATGGAGTGTTACCTCCCGTTATAATTTTGAGCTATTAGGCTTGGACGCGTTTATACAGGGTGCTTACACCCATACCGGTGAGTCCTATAACCTACTATATGGAACTTCATCTACTCGAACTCGGGATCTGCAGGATCCTTACCAGATCCTGAACCTGGCCTTCGGCGTCGAGCAAGAGGGCTGGGCTGCTGAGTTCTACGTTAAAAACGTTACAGATGAACGCGGTGAGGTATTCATCAATGGCGCCAGTTACGATAAACGGGTAACCATTAACCGGCCTCGCACCATGGGCCTTCGCTTGAAGAAGAAATTTTAAGAACAAAGCACCACCATTGAAAAAGGCGCCTCGAGGCGCCTTTTTTATAGGTTGGCTTAATCCAGCAGGGGTGACAGCGCGCTGCGCGGCATAACCTCGTTTGGTCGATTTACAGGATAGGCAGCTAATCTATTACCCACCTTATCAACCCCACCAAACGCGCCGAATCACAAAGAAGCCAGCGACCTGGTTTCTGGCCACCACGGCCCTTTACCAACACTAACGAGTGCCGCTGCGCAGAAGCAGCAACTCCCGGCTATCATCATCCAGGTAGACCACCCCCACTGTTCCACAATCCTGGGTAGACCGAGATTCAGAAATAATCCTGCAACTGGAGATAAGGTAGCGGTGATTCCGAACGCTCTACCAACACCAAAAGGGCTGATGCTTTCCGCCGTTTCAGAGTAGATGGCACACCAGGCCGGATAGATGAAGCCAGCAAAAAACCCGGTAAGTGACCAGACTAGAATCAGTAGCGCTTCACTGGTATCTACCGGTAAATTGGCACCGACCATAAAACAGGCACCCGTTGAAACACCCCCAAAGGCAGTAATGCTCTTGCGAACCAGTAAACGGTCTGACAACCAACCCGAGACAAACACACTAAGCGTAAAAACAATCCAGAAATAAGAGGTCACGCCCGCAGCACGATCCGGTTCCAGGTGGTGATGCTGGGCTAGAAAAGTAGGCACATAGCCCGATACGGTGACATAGGTTAGCGCCCAGAACACAATAACCAGAGAAAGTAACCACAATCTGGGGCTGTGATAAACCAAACTACCGTCTTCGTAAGCAGACTCAATTTGCTGATCGGCAATGTCTGGAACCAAAGTATCTGGCCGAGATTCAAGAATCTGTCCTCTTACCCGCAAACTTAGATCGCGATAAAAAACGTAGATAATCAAGGCGGTGATTCCAGCAAGCCCGGCTGCTATCCAGTACTGCGAGCGCCATCCAGGCCAGATAGGTAAAGTCTGTGCCGCCACCAGTGTTGACATCAACGCGCCAATGGTAAAAGCCAGTGATACCCATGAATAAACCATGGCCCTACCCATTCTCGGAGTCAAATCCCGAGACGCCGCATGCACCGCTGGATTCATTCCTGCCATCATGAAGCCACCCGCAGCAAATAAAAAAGCGAGTGTCCAGAAACTCTCGGTCAGAGCCCCAAATACTGAAATGACCGCATAGGCAAAAACCGGCCAGATCATCAGCGGTCTTCTACCAAACCGATCTGCTACACGGCTCAAAATCACCGCGCCCGCGCTATAGACGAGCCCAGCGATGGCTGCGACCTGGCCCCATTCAACAAGCGATTTATCAAAATCTGCCAGTATATAAACCAGCACCGGCCCATTTTTCAACGCTTCATACTGTTCAACGGCCCAACCCAGTACAATTAATGCCAACAGCCACCAACGCAGCCCGCCCGATGGCATAAAATCAATCTCACGATGGGCCAGGTAACCAAAAAAAGATCGATTTTTCACAACAATGTCTCAACTTTTGAATTCGAGCTATTTGCCTGAGAGGCATTTACAGCATTATCGCGAATTCTCATTCCAGTATGGATTAATGCCAATATGTGCCCGTTTGCTAAAAAGCCATAACCTCAACTCTTGTCACCTGGAGGCAACCAATCGACGTACTTCGGCCAGTCGCTCGGTAGACTGCAGTGCCTTGGTCTGTTCAGGGTGCAGGTTCCTGATAATGACATCAGTAAATCCCGCCGCCTCCAGTTCCAGCAACGCAGATGCTATAGCACCTGCCTCACCAATCAATAGCGACTCCGGTGCTATGCCACGATAGTTCGATTTTATTGAGGCCGCCCTGACCTGCGCTGCGTCCCTTGCTGATTCAGCCACATAAATATCTCTCCGTAATGCCAGGGTCTCCGGCAGTTTCTTGCCATGGCGTTTAAGTGCCTGTTGATATACGTCTAACTTGAACTGCAATTGATTAAAATTTAACCCTGGATCGGCAAGCCAGGCATCGCCCAGTCGCGCCGCCCGGTCGAGTGCTTTATCCGCACTGGCACCAATCCAGACTTCTATAGAAGCTGGCGGCAGTGGAGAAATTCGGGCGTTTTTTATTTTCCATTCCCCTTCGGCAGTCACCGTCTCACCCCGCCACAACCTCTTCATGATGGCCAATGACGCTTCAAAGCTTTTAACCCGTGATTTCAAACGCGCGCCCATGCCTTGAAACTGTGCATGACCTGCTCCCAGAGCGCACTGCATTATCAGCCTGCCTTTTGATAAACAGGCCAAGCTCGCCAGTTGCTCAGCAGCCAACACGGGATTCCACAAAGGCAGCAATAACAACACCCCCGTCGGTCGATCGCTCCACTCTGCGAGCAGCCGTCCCAGCATTGGCACATTCTGGTAATAAGGCGTCGGTGTGATGTGGTGATCCCCCAGGAACAATGAATCCAATTCCGCATCACGAGCCACGCGCGTGCGTTCGATCATAAATCGGGCACCTTCAACCACGTCCCTGGATTGGTAAGAACTGCTGACTGATATTCCTACTTTCAAATAAAAGTACTCCCTTACGCTTTTCACTCAGATTAAACACGACCCTTCAGCAAAGCTTATAGGGGTTAAGGCTTCGACTCCATCTTCAACTCATTAAAGTCATGAACAACCGAACCATGATTCTTCGCCTTTTAACCCAGTCGCCTAAGCCAAGCCGGATAGAGATAAGTTCTTCGGCCTTTCCTTGAAGCGCACCTTCCCCACTTACGGCCAGGCTGGTTGCCAGGCCGCGCCACATTATGCCAACTGTTTGATTTGTCGACACTAGCATCTAGGTGTAGGCTAGAGGAAATTAATGATAAGGCGCAGCGATGAAATTTGGAGTCTTCTACGAACATCAACTCCCCAGACCCTGGACCGCCAAAAGCGAACACCAGCTACTGAAACAATCATTGGATCAAATAGCCCTGGCTGACGATTTAGGCTACGACTATGCATGGGAGGTCGAACATCACTTCCTTGAAGAATACTCCCATTCCTCTGCTCCGGAAGTTTTCCTGGCCGCAGCAAGCCAGCGAACTAAAAACATAAGACTGGGCCACGGTATCATACAGATGACAACGAACCACCCGGCCAGGGTTGCTGAGAAAGTATCCACCTTAGACCTCATATCCGATGGTCGAGTTGAGTTCGGCTTAGGCGAGGGTAGCTCTGTTACAGAACTGCACCCATTTAATCTGCGCTTCAGAGACAAACGCGATGTCTGGGAAGATGCTGTCAAATGCGTATTACCCATGTTCTACAATCATGCCTGGGAATATGATGGTGAATTCTTTCAATTTCCGCTCCGCGCAGTGATTCCAAAACCCCTGCAATCCCCGCATCCTCCCCTCTGGGTGGCCTGCTCGCAATTAGATACCATCCGTTACGCGGCCCACCGAGGCATGGGGGCGCTTTCGTTTAAGTTTGTCGACATCGAGGCATCCCGCGCCTGGGTTAATGCTTACTACAATACCTTCACCCGGAATCAGGAAAAACTATGTGACTATCAGGCGAATCCAAACATTGCTGTCGTCTCCGGATTCATGTGCTGTGAGACAGACGAGGAGGCCTGGCAGAAGGCGGATGGCTGGACTTTCTTCCAGTTCGCATTACAACTCTATAACAAGGAAGGCCCGTTCAAGCCTGGCACTGTCAACTTCTGGGAACGATACCAGGAATGGAAACAAACGCCTGCGGGTCAAAAACGTTCGGGCAGCGAACTCATAGGCTCACCAGAGACTATCAGGAGCAAGCTCCTTGAATTGGAAGCAGCCAATGTTGACCAGGTCATTCTCCTCAACCAGGCCGGTAAGAACACCCACGAAGATATTTGTTCAAGTCTGCAATTGTTTGCTAAACAGCTGATGCCGGAGTTCCATGGACGGGAGGCCGAACACCAGCAGTGGAAGCAAGCAGTACTCAATGGAGAACTGGAACTGGAAGATATTGATACCACACCCTTTAATTTCAAGGCCAGAGGCGCGCCAACGCAGGTGTCAGCTAAGGAAGAACGCAATCGTAATATGATATCTGGAAGCGTCGGCAGGCCCCAGAGCGAAACATCAGTTTCGTAACAGTCTGGCGCCGTTTGATATAAAGCTGAAAGGGAATCAGCTGGATCAGTTCAGGACGGCAGTAAAACGGCCGCCCTGCTGAATCGGGGCTCAACAACCTGGTCCTGAGCCAAGTTGTACAAGTATCGATCGCCTTTCAGTTCGATCGTTTTTTTTAATAGCAGTTTTCGGTAATTGTTTTAGGTAAAAGAACGAACGCTAGCACAGGCAGTCCAAACGACAATGGTGCCAGACAGGAAAGGCAAATGAAAAAAATAATCCAACCACTGGTCATTGTTATAGCCATGGTAATACTGGCACAGCAACAGCAAGCGGAAGCCCTCAAACAAACCAGCCATAGCTGGCTAACAGACAGCATGTTTGTTGATGCAGATAGCGATGCTTTCAACCCTGGAATTGCAACGGGTGAAGACTTCCCCTTGCTGATGGCTGTGTATCAAGGACGGACTGTTTCTGACCTGCAGCCGTTTGTGGGTGACAAAGGTATGATCTTCATTGCCAGCCGATCGGTGGATTGGTGACCCTATTGCATGAAGCAGCTGGTCCAGCTGCAGGAAAATTCCGAACTGTTTTCCAAAGCAGGCATCTCAATTGTGGCCCTGACTTATGATGCGCCGGAACTACAGCAGATATTCATCGACAGGCACGAGATAAGTTACCCCTTACTCTCAGACATTGATGCCAAAAGTATCATTTCTCTGGATATACTAAACACGAATTACCAATCTGGGCAATCCTCTTATGGCATACCCTATCCCGGCGTATTTGTCGTTAACAGGGCCATGAAAGTCGTTGGCAAGATCTTCATTGAACCCTATCAGACCCGAGTCCATGCCCTGGGTGTACTCTCCTTTGCTGAATCCCAACTCCAATAGCTTCTCTGTGAAGATACGGATTTAGCGAATCCTTCCTGCAAAGGTTAACTATTTATCAATTTCTAAGGATATGCTACGGTTATTTACCAAACTCATATAACCGACCAATCTCTCGATTATGGACCAAGCTGAGCAAATAAGATGTATGAAACTGCTAATGCATCGACTGGACCTGGGCATTAATGTTGATGCTGGTGGCGCTGTGGTTAATCCTGTTGAGGCGTACACCTGCGCCAAACGTGCTGCCGACGAATGGAGACTGATGTTCCAGTCCTACCCACAGGTCATGGGTTTATCTGGTGACCTGCCTGAGCCTGGTTCATTTATAACTTCAACCGAATTGGGCAAGCCACTACTACTAACCCGAGACAGAGATGGATTGTTTCAGGCGTTTCTCAACGTCTGTACTCACCGTGGCACAGTCCTGGTACAGGAAGAACGAGGCAAGAAATTCTCATTCAATTGCCCGTTTCATGGTTGGGGCTTCAGTAATAGTGGCGATCTGGTATCGGTTCCCAAGGAAAATCATTTTGGCCCGGTGGAGAAGCCTTGCTATAACCTGGTGAAACTCACTGCTCAAGAAAAACATGGCCTTCTCTGGGTGCACCCTGAGCCCGGTCAGACATTTGACCTGGATGCCTTACTGGGGGACCTTGGTGATGATTTAGATTCCTGGGGATTCGGCAAACTTAGCTTTGGTGCCCTGGAGACCTACCAGACACCGATGAACTGGAAGCTCGCCATTGACACCTTCGGTGAAACCTACCACTTCCCAGTCTTGCACAAAGACACGCTTGGCCAGGATGTCTATGGCAACGTGCAGTGCTATGATATTTTCGAGAACAATCACCGTATGCTGCTTTGCTCCAAGGCAATTGATCTGTTTCGTGACCTGCCTGAAGAGGAGTGGGACCTGTTAGCAGCCACTATTCCTGTCTACTACCTGTTTCCAAACATCCAGCTTATACCCAGCGGGAGAATACCCGGCAGGCCAAAAGGGGAGATGTCTGGCGCAACCCTGGTAAGGGTATACCCCAATAAAGACAACCCGCATGAATCATTTTCACAGGTGTCGTTTTATACCAACACGGAAATTCCGCAGGATTTTCGAGAAGGCATTAGCGACAGACTGGCTGGCTTCAGTGAAATTATCAGAGATGAGGATTACAAAGCAGCCGCCACCTGTCATGCAGGCGCGACCTCGGGTGCGTTACAACACTTCACCTTCGGTCGTAACGAACCCGCCTTGCATCACTACCACAATACCTACAATCGTGTGTTAGGGCTGGACCCGCTGCAATCCATCAGTAATTAACCGGCCTTAACAGAGCCCGTTTAGCGCAGCATGCGCAGTTGAATTTACCCACCGGCCAGAGCATCAATAATGGAAATCATCATGCTTGCCATGCGGGATTTTTGGGAAACGGGGATCAGCCTGCCAGGGAATGACATCGGCACTTTGTACAAGCCAGTCCTGGACCCGGGCTTGCATATCCAGCGCGACCGACTGTAGCTCCCTTGAATCAATCCTGTTTATAGTCTCATCGGGGTCAATAGCCCGGTCATATAACTCGTTGTTCTCATATAACCTGTAAACAAAAGTATATTGCTCATCGCGCAATGCAATCGTTTTACCCACCAGTTCCGGATGCTCATGCTGTAAATTGGCTTTATTGGCATATTCACCACTCGATATCTCTAGTAAACCCAGCTCATCCAGGCTAAACCCGCCTTCGGAAAAGGCCTGTTCTCGGACAGTTGCCCGCGGATTCAACAAGGCAGGTGTAAGCGAACGGCCGAAGTGGGTATGGCCAACCTCAATTTCTGCCTGATCAAGGAGAGTGGGTAAAATATCCACCATTTCGGTAAAAGTAGACGCGGTAACACCCTCTTTTACGCCAGGCCCGGCCATAATGAGGGGATTCTGAAGCAGACATCTATCCATCCCTGACGGCCACTTTTCGATCAAGCCAAAATCACCTAAATACTCGCCATGGTCGGTCAGGTATATAACCAGGGTATTATCTGTTCCGCCGATGCTCTCAAGTGCCTGCATCACTCTTCCGAACTGACTGTCTACTCTGGAAACCATGCCGTAATAAACCCGCCTTATTTCTGTCCACTCATCTTCGCTGAGGCGCTCAGTACCGTACTTGTCACGTAGCGCTGCATGGAACAAGGGTTTACCTTCGCCATAATGCACACCCCGTTCTGGCAGATCTTCCGATTGGTACATGGAATACCAGGGGTCTTCCACTTCAAATGGCAAATGCGGAAATATCAGTGGCAGCCAAAGACACCAGGGTCCTTCAGGTTTAGAATTCAGCCAGTCAATGGCAGTGCAGGTCGATGCTTCGTCGAAATCCATCCAGGTACCCGGACCCGGCCGTCTGCCATGATAAAACGAATTATAAAGGGCAGATTGCTCAGCAAACTGTGGACCCATAGCACGTCGATCCGGCTTGGTGGTCCAGCCACAGAAATGGGTCGAAGCCTCGGTCACACCCGGTGCGAAAACATCGCCACGAGCACCGGCCCAGGCAACCTGGTAACCACCTTGTTTCAGGTATTTAAGTAAATTAGGCTCATGCGGTTGAACAAGGTGAGTCAGGGATCGATGTCCACGCGTGTGGGGGTACCAACCTGTCATCATGTTGACTCGAGAAGGACTGCATACCGGGTGATTAACCCAGGCATTAGAGAAACGCGTCCCCCTGGCTGCCAGGGCATCAATGTGAGGGGTCTGAATAGCGGAATTGCCAAAACAACCAATTGTATCGGCCCGTTGCTGATCCGGCATAAAAATCAAGATATTAGGTCTGGACATTGACTACACGCTGGTTTCACAGTTATATCAATGAGCATACAACTAAGCTAAAGAAACTCATAGACAGAGGATGACTTAACTTTGATTAGCCTCATCAACTGAACCCGCTTGTTGTTAAAGGGAAAAAGAATCGGCGCTATTTATCCACTTCCACGGAACGCTGAATTCAACCATCTTAAGTGTCTTTTTAAATGGAATATGACTATGAATACCTTGCTAGAAGCCAAAGCCATTTTACCTAGAATTGTCGAACTTCGACGCAGGATCCATGCGCACCCCGAACTCGGTAATCACTTGCCAATAACCACCGCCAGCGTCCTAGCCGAGCTAGCCGATTTAGGGCTTGAAATACGAAAATCCAAAAAATCTACCAGTATCGTGGCAACTTTACACGGCGCAGGACCAGGACCACGTATCCTGTTAAGGGGTGACATGGATGCCCTGCCGATGCCGGAAAACAACGATCTGTCGTTCGCATCCAGGCAGGAAAACAAGATGCACGCCTGTGGCCATGATGCACACACTGCCATGCTGGCAGGCGCGGCAAGACTTTTGAGTCAGCACAGGCACAGTCTGAATGGTACCGTAGACTTCTTTTTTCAAACGGGAGAAGAAGGTTACTTTGGCGCTAAAGTGGTTCTTGATGAGGGCCTGTTTGAAGCACCTGAGTCCCCTGATGCCATATTTGCCATACATATAACGCCGTTGCTGGACAGCGGTAAATTTACCAGCAAACCGGGGCCATTACTTGCAGCAGCCGATTCCTGGGAAATTCATCTAAAGGGCAAGGGTGGCCACGCCTCGATGCCCCATGATTGTGTAGATCCGATTCCTGTTGCCTGCGAAATAGTCCAGGCACTACAGCATCTGGTGGTAAGTCGAATCAAACTCTCTGACCCCATTGTATTGACTACCACCACTATTAAGGCAGGTACCACAACCAATGTCATTCCAGAAGTCGCCACGCTAACCGGTACGCTACGTTCAACTTCGGCTAAATCAAGAAAAAAAGCCCATGATGGTATTCATCGCATTGCCACGCAGATTGCCCTGGCACATGAAATAACGGCAGAAGTTAATATCACCCTTGGCTATCCGGTTACAGTCAACGATACCGAATTTGTTGACTTCGCCCAGCAGACGGTTAAACAAACCTTTGGCGAGCAGGCCTATATCCCGATGCGATCAACCATGATGGGCGCAGAAGATTTCTCCTACCTGCTGGAGCGCTGGCCCGGTGCCATGTTTTTCCTTGGCGTAAAGCCCGATGACCCTTCACTGGCAGCACCCTGCCACTCCAACCGAATGATTCTCAACGAAGACGCCATGGCAGAAGGCATTGCCCTGCATGCTCAGATTGCCATTGATTATCTTAATCAGGGAGACTGAGGCACCCCTTTATGCCCTTACTCTGTCATCGGCAATAGGGCCTATTTTAAAGCCTGAGGCATGGCGTTCAACTAAATTACTTCA